>Ga0257111_1001350_pt1 | contig 9902 bp, 9 predicted proteins | sample LP_taG_6_FD_191567 | JGI IMG/M metagenome (GOLD analysis project Ga0257111, IMG submission 191567) | Marine microbial communities from Northeast Subartic Pacific Ocean, Canada - LP_J_2015_P26_500m | ecosystem: Environmental > Aquatic > Marine > Oceanic | place: Canada: Northeast Subartic Pacific... | reverse complement strand
GGGCCAGTGATCCCCCGCAGACACTGGCCATCGATGACGAACCGTTCGATTCCATAATTTCTGATACGATCCGTACCGTATACGGAAATTCATCATACTCTGGCAGGACCGGTTTCAATGACCGTTCCGCTAGGTTACCATGCCCTACTTCACGACGGCTGGTAAAACCGAACCGGCCTACCTCGCCTACACAGTAGGGTGGAAAATTATAGTGAAAATAATAGTTCTTCTTATAATCTTGATCCATGCTATCAATGATTTGCTCATCTCTTTTGCTGCCCAGGGTGGTCACAACCAGGGCTTGGGTTTCCCCGCGGGTAAACAGCGCCGAACCATGGGTTCGGGGAAGAAATGCAGGTTCAATGGTGATATCGCGGATATCAGTGGTACCGCGGCCATCACTGCGGACGCCCGTTTCCAGCACCCGTTCGCGGAAAGCGGCCTTGAATTTGTCATTCACCAGACCTTTGACCTCTTTTTCCGATTCCGGGAATTCCTCTGCCATTGCTGCTGCTGTATTATCATGCAGTTCCTTCGTTGCAGTTTCCCGTTCCTGTTTATCACCGATCTGAATAACACGCTCGATCTCAGCACCCAGGGACTTATCCACTGCTGCTGCCAGGTCTTTGTTGGACTCTTCTTCCGGTATTTCCCGTTTTTCGGGTTTTACCTCAGCCACGATCTCTTCTTGCAGAGCGATGATCTTCTTAATATCCTTATGGGCGAATTTCAATGCATCCACGAATACTTTTTCAGGGATCACATCCGCTTCGCCTTCCACCATGACAATGGTCTCGCTGTTTCCAGAAACGATCAGTTCCAGCGCAGATTTTTCTATTTCTCCCTTGGTAGGATTGACAATGAAATTGTCTTCCACCTGGGCCACCCGCACCGTAGCGATGGGGCCGTTCCAGGGAATGTTGGAAACCATCAGTGCTGCCGATGCGCCTATGCCTGCCAGAACATCTGACGGGTTCTCGCCATCGGTAGATAGCACTGTGATAATCACCTGTGTCTCACATTTGAATGATTTGGGGAATAAGGGCCGTATCGGCCTGTCTGTTAGTCGGCAAGTAAGTATCTCCCGTTCTGAAGGACGTGCTTCCCGTTTGAAAAAACCGCCAGGTATCTTCCCGCCGGCGTAGTGCCGTTCTCTGTATTCTACCTGCAGAGGGAAGAAATTAATATCTTCCCGCATTTCCTTGGCCGCGTTCACAGCCACTATGATCATTGTCTCTCCATAGCTTACCAGCACGGATCCAGCAGCCTGTTTCGCTACTTGGCCGGTGCTTATACGTAGTGTTTTTCCGTTTATCTCTATCTCTTTTTTTATCATTTTATTCTTACTTATCCTCTTATCTTCAGGTCATTAACCACATTCTCGTATTTTTCCAGGTCTGTTTTTCGTAAATACTTCATCAGTCTTTTACGCTTTCCTACGAGCATTACCAGCCCGCGGCGAGAATGGTTATCTTTTTTGTGTTTTGTTACATGATCTGTAAGCTGTCTGATCCTGCTGGTCAGCAGGGCAATTTGTACAGCTGCAGATCCTGTATCCGTTTTATTTTCTCCAAACTTGGATACAATATTTTCTTTTTCTTCTATTGTTAAAGGCATATTTCTCCTTATTCATACTTTTTCTTTAATTTCAGACAATATTTCTTGTCTTGGCGCAACTGGGTTACCAGCTGATCCGGATTGTCAAATTTCTTTTCATCGCGTATTCTTTCCAGGAATTCAATGTATATCTCACGATTATAGATGTCGTCCATGCTAGATATAAAAAAATTAATTTCCATTACCAACTCTGTCTCGTTAAACGTTGGACGCGTGCCGAAATTACACATTCCTACAATAAAATCACCATTAAGTCTGCCACGAGTTAAATATACCCCTGGCTTGGGCATTAGTTGATCATTCTCCAAGGGAACTACATTCGCAGTGGGGAATTCCAAATCCTTACCGCGGCCAGATCCATGGACTACCTTGGTTCGAAATCCGTATACCCAGCCCAGTTCAAAGGATGCTCTCCGCACGAAACCCTTACCGATCAAATCCCGAATATGAGTGCTGGATATGAAGACCTTGTCATCCGCGACCGGATTGATTATATCAAGCTTGATACCACGTTTTCCAGCGTAATCCTGTAAAAATTTAGGTGACCCTTGGCGCTTATGACCAAAATGATGGTCGTAACCGATCACGATCTCTGCGGGATGAAAATGTTTCATGATCACATCATCCATGAACGCTTCCGCTGTGATCCGGGAAAATTCTTCTGTAAAGGGTATCACCAGCAGCACATCCACACCCAGTTCTGCCAGCAAGGCCTCTTTCTTATCCAAGGACATTAACAGGGACAGTTTGTTCTTTTTATCCAGAATGTGCCGCGGGTGCGGCTCAAATGTGATCACCGTCGCCAGGATCCCTTTGGCCGCCGCGATAGTGGTTAGCGTCTTGATAATATCCTGATGGCCGCGGTGCAGGCCATCAAAAGTGCCAATGGTGACCACACTGCCAGCGCAATCCCGCACATTATTTATCCGGTTGAATACCTTCAACTATTACTTAATTCTTCGATCGTCGTCGCGTCAGAAATATGGTATGATCCCACCCTGGTCCTGGTCAAGGCCGTCAAATGACCCACCGTACCCAGTTTTGCTGCGATATCGGCCCCCAGTACCCGCACGTATGTACCTTTGGAACAAGTTACATTGAACGTGATCACCGGTTCCGTATAATCCAGCAAACTGATCTGTTCAATGGAAATTCTTACCGGTGCCCTTTCCACCGTTTTATTTTTCCGAGCCAATTTATACAACCGCTGGCCATTCACATGTTTCGCCGAATACATGGGCGGTATTTGTTCCTGCGGGCCATCAAAACTGGCCAGGACAGCAGCAATGGTTTCTTTAGTCAATTCCGGCACTACTTCATCCGCGCTGATCTTTCCGTCCCGGTCTTGCGTATCTGTGGCCTTCCCCAGGGTCAGTTCCGCCCGGTAGGTTTTATTGGCCGTTGTGATATCTGTGAGTTTTTTCGTATCAGGTCCCGTACCTAGCACCAGTACACCTTCGGCAAAAGGATCCAGTGTTCCAGCGTGACCGACTTTTTTTTCCTTGATAATACCCCGAACTTTCTTGACCACATCAAATGAGGTCCACCCAGCGGGTTTATTAATATTTATGATCATGTATTACTTTTCAGGCCTTTTAGCAGTTTGTCGATCTTTTCACTGTATTCCTGTGATTCATCAAAATAGAATTTTAGTTTAGGTATATTCTTTATTTTTAGTTCCGGGCCAATGTATTTTCGGAATGCTTTGCGCAGCTTATTCATGGCCGCTTGCAGTTCATCCTTGGGGTATTTTGGATCGAGTACACTGTAGAATACTTTGGCGCTGCGCAGATCGGGAGAAACATTAACCCCTGTAAAGGTAATGAATCCCAAGTGACTCAGGTCAATGTGTTTGAGGGCGATCTGCCCGAGTATTTCCCTGATCTGCTGACCGACGCGATCGGTCCGCTTGTATGGTAGTTCTTGCATGTTTATACTTCAAGTGTCCTCTTGATAGATTGTATTTCGTATACCACAATTACATCGTCTTCTTTGAATTTTCCCGCACCATCAATGCCGATACCGCATTCCATACCTTCCTTGATCTCTTTCACATCATCCTTAAATCGTTTCAGGGAAGTGACAGTACCTTCATGTATTACTTCATCATCCCGAATCAGCCGCGCTTTGGCACCGCGCAGTATGATACCTTCATCTACTCGTGAACCAGCAATAAAACCCTGTTTCGGTATCTTGAACATTTCCAGGACGACAGCTCGGCCAACTATCTCTTCCTTTATTTCTGGTTCCAACAATCCTTCCAAGGCCATTTTGACCTCTTCCTCTGCGTTATAAATCACATTGTAGGAGCGGATATCCACTCCAGCCTGTTGGGCCTGCAGTTTCGCATTGGAGTCCACCTGCACATGAAAAGCGATGACCACTGCTCCGGATGCGGCGGCCAGCAATACGTCGGATTCCGTAACGAGACCAACGGACTTGTGAATGATCTGAATGCCTACTTCCTCATTCTTGATTTTTTCCAGTGTTTCACTCAATGCTTCGATGGAACCGTCTACATCGCCCTTAATCACCAGCGGTAGTGTCTTCACAGATCCTTCCTTGATCTTCGCCGAAATTGAATCCAATGTCGTGGCTTTGATCTTGCGATGATCTATCTCTCGTTTGGTGCGTTGCCGATCAGCTGCCAGACGTTTCAGATCACGTGCATCATCAACAACGGAAAAAATGTCCGCTGCCTGAGGCACCTGGTCAAAGCCCAAAATCTGCACTGCTTCTGAAGGTAAGGCTTCCTGGATTCGGTGTCCACGCTCATCCATAATGGCCCGTACCTTGCCGGCATAATTGTTACAAATAAATGGATCGCCTACTTTCAGTGTACCTTTTTGGATCAATACAGTAGCCATGGGACCATGGCCCTTGTCCAGCTTTGAATCGATCACTGTACCGCGCGCCAGTGTATCCTGGTTCGCTTTCAATTCCAGCACTTCCGCTTCCACTAGGATCGATTGCAGCAGGGCATCTATCCCTGTACCAGTCTTAGCCGAAATCTCTACACCCTGTACTTTACCGCCCCAATCTTCAAGTAATACTTCATTTTCTGATAACTCTCGCTTTACCCGTTCCGGATCAACATCTGGTAGATCCATCTTGTTAATTGCTACCACCAGCGGTACACCCGCCGCCTTGGCATGACTGATCGCCTCTGCTGTTTGGGGCATAACACCGTCATTTGCCGCTACCACTAGGACAACAATATCCGTAATCTGGGCGCCACGGGCGCGCATAGCCGTAAATGCTTCATGACCTGGTGTATCCAGAAAAGTGATCCGTTTACCTTCTTTCGGTAGATCAACCTGGTAGGCCCCCGTATGTTGAGTAATACCGCCCGATTCACCGGCGACAACATTCGCATCCCGGATGTAGTCCAACAATGATGTTTTCCCATGGTCCACGTGTCCCATGACCGTCACTACCGGCCCCCGGGGAATGGCCTTATCGAGATCTTCCTGTGATTCATCCAGGGAAAACAATTCTTCCGCAACATCTTCTACTGCTTCTGCCTTGTATCCGAAAGTTTCAGCTAGCATTTCAATGACGTCCCAATCCAGGCGCTGATTAATGGTAGCCAGCTTGCCTAAGGATATACATTCTTGGATAATATCACTGGGACTCACTTCCATGATCTTTGCCAGTTCGTCGACACTGGAATATTCAGGAATCTTGATCTTTGGGACATCTCCCTCGGCAATTATTTCATCGGCATCTTTTTTGCGTTCCTTTTTGTATATTTTTTTCCTGGTTTTCTTATCAATGCGGGCCAGGGTTTGTTTTACCGCATCTTTGGCCGACCGGGTTGCCGGCTCTTGCTCCTTATCTGTCTTTACCGGTGGTTTGCGCGTAGTAGTACCGATCTGGGACTTGATTTCGCTCAGATCGATCTTGCGCAGCTTGTGCTGACTGGATTTCGCTGATTTTTTCTGCTTTTTCTGTTCGACCTGCTTTTTCTGTTCGACCTGCTTTTTCTGTTCGACCTGCTCCGCATTTTTCTTTTCTTCTTCTACCGCCTGTTCTTTGGCCTTTTGCTTCGCTTTGTTCTGTTCCTGCTTTTCAAGCGTACGCTGTTCATCAAGACTCAAGAGATTTAGTTTTTTCTGTGTCTTTTGCTGTTCATCAATACGTGTCTGGTGTATCTCACGACGAACCTGTTCTTTCCGAAACCTGTCAATATCTTGCCGTTCTTTGTGGAATTCAGCCTGGATCATATCCTGCGTCGCTTTATCCACCGGAGACATGTGGCTTGCTACTTCGACACCCTTGTTTTTTAGGAAGGTCAGTATCTCTGTATGGGATATATTCAGGTCTTTGGCAATCTGAAAAATTCGTGTCTGTCTTGCTGCCATAGGGGTATACTTACTTACTTTTCTCTTCCAATGTTAATTCTTCGTCCTTTACAGGTGTTTCATCCGCCGCAGTTTCTGGCATAATATCGTCTGCTGTTTCTGTTTCCGATTCTTCCGCAGGTTCTTCTTTGCCAACAGATTCTTCTACGACCGTTTCCTGGTCATTCAGGTCATCCAATAATTGTTCTACGTTCACTTCTTCCTCGACTTCTTCATTGTTGTCTTCTTCAATATACGCGGCCACCAGGTTAAAGGCATCTTCCAGAGTTTTCTCACCCATACCATCAATCGCCAGGATTTCCTCTTCATCAGCATTTAGTAGATCGGATACGGTCACAATTCCAGCGGCATCTAATAATTTAGCTTTTGCTGATGTAAAGTCAGGTATCTCACCTAGTGGTGTAGCTTGCTGTTTCTGATTGCGATCATATTCTTTCTTACCGAACGCATCAATCCGATAATCTGTGATTCGTGAAGCCAGATTGATATTGACCCCGCCCCGCCCGATAGCAAATTCCAGTTCATCATCATTGAAAAGGGCAATACAATATTTGTCATCCTCATCAATATAGAGGTCTAGCGGTGTGGCTGGGGAGAGAGCCCGTGATATAAGTACTTCAGGCTGTTCACTGAAATTGACGATATCAATTTTTTCGTTATTCAATTCCCTGACGATGGCCTGGATGCGACTGCCGCGCATACCCACGCAGGCACCCACTGGATCGATACGGCGATCATTGGAACGCACAATGATCTTGGACCGATCTCCCGGCTGACGGGCAATGGCCTGGATCTCAATAATACCGTCTTCGATTTCCGGTACTTCCATTTCAAAAAGTTTATAGAGAAAATGATTATCGGTTCGGGAAATGATAATCTCCGGCCCACGCGGTGTAACTTCCACCGATTTTACCACCGCCCGTAACGTATCGCCCCGGCGATGCCGTTCCGTTACGATCTGTTCCCTTCTTGGCATCAGCAGTTCCGCCTGGTCAATATTTACGTAAATACTATCTCGCTGCATCTGCCGTACCGTACCAATGACTATTTCGCCGATCCGCTGCGAATAATCCTCATAAACATAGCGTTTTTCCACATCCTGCAGGCGCTGACTGAAGAATTGTTTTGCTGCTGTTACCAGTCGCCGGCCAAAAATGGTAGGGTCGATCACTTCAACGAAGGAATCACCAATTTGAAAATTTTCTTCTGGCGCTAATTTTAGAGCTTCTTCCAGCGTGATTTCCATTACTGGATCCATCAAATCATCCACAATATCTCGCTCCGCATATATTTCCAGTTCACCCTTGTCTAGATTCACAATCACACTGCAGTTCGAAGAGTCGCCTCGATCACGTTCAACCAGATGCAGAAACAACTGCTCAATAATAGATCCCAGTTCCGAACGATCCACATTCTTTTCACGGGCAATTTCAGAAAATACATCGATCAATTCTCGATTAATCAAATTCTACCTCCTCAACCATTAAAATTTTATTAATACCTTGGCATGGATAATATCCGCGATTGGGATCCATTCATCCGCAGGACTTGATCGCTGTATCTGTATGCTGTCATCGGTCACTGCCAGTATTTGTGCTTCTGTACTGTAGGGCTTACCATCCCTATCCACAGTAATACTAATAACCCTGCCAATATTTTTTCGATACTGATAATCCTGCTTCAATGGTGTGTCCACACCCGCCGATGAAACATGTAGTGCCATGCCATCTGGGTACAATTCATCCAGAATTCCCGAATCATTGATGGTCCTGGATATGGTTGTAGTCAGATCCAGGTCCACGGTCTTTTCTGCGTCGATGACGCACTTAACCACACCTTGGTGAAAATCTTCTTTTACATCCAGCAGGAACACGCCCTGAGGAAATAATGCTTTAATATCTTCTTGTATCATATACATCTCTAAGAAACGAAAAGTGGGTGCATGCACCCACTTTTCATCGGTCAAAACTATCCTTTCTCTAGGTTTTTTACAAGAGCTATTAACCAGCCGATTGGGAAAATTCAATCCGCCCAAATAATTCTTCGGCCCGGTTATGTAGGGGCGTACGGGGCGTTGCTTCATCCAGTACCGTCTGCACCAGGTCAAGGCTGCGGCCAAAATCACCTATGGTTAGCAGTACATCGGCCAGATCTAGAGAGATATTCTGTTTTTGGTGCACAATATCCGCCTTGTTCAGAGCCTGTTCATAATGATCCATCGCTGCCGTATGATCCCCATTTTCTAAGGCAATAAAGGCCAGCATCTTGTAGATACTTACAGGAAACTGGACGAGTTTGAAACTCGCGTCAGAAATTTCATTCAGGTAAGAAGATGCCGCCAGGTAATCCTTGTCGTTGAAATGAGCACGGGCCAGGTAATACTTTGCCAAAATACCCGATTCATTATTGTCGTATTCATCTGCAACAAATTCAAACTGCAGGGTAGCATTATCTACATCACCGTTGGCCAAGGTGACCAGGGCCTTGCCCAGGGACACCGCCGCTGCGGCTTTGCTTTTCTGTAAATTGTTACTGACAAATACCACGGTTACTAACACAGATACTGCGCCCAGCGCCCAGCGCATGTATAACGTCTTGTTTTCATCTACATTATTCTTGACCTTGGCCAGGAATTCTATATACGGATCTTTTTTTAATTCTTTTTTAATGATCTTTCTTCTTGGTTTTAACATGTTTTCTCCATCTTAATTTCCTGTGCCCTTGGTAGGAATCGAACCTACATCTAATCCTTAGGAGGGACCTATTCTATCCATTGAACTACAAGGGCTGGCCGAGAAATTAGCCAGGTTTGAAAAATTTATCAGCGTTTTTCAGCAGTCAGGTCCCTGGTCATCAATTCCTTTACTTTCTCCAGCGGATCCTTGTTTTCGAAAAGGATACCGTGCACTGCTTTAGCGATGGGCATTTCAATATTATATTTTTCTACAATGCGTGGAACGGCTCGGCAGGTGTTGACTCCTTCCGCGATCATATCCATACCCTTCGATACCTCCTGTAGAGACTTGCCACGGCCTATCTCTTCCCCCACGTAGCGATTTCTACTGTGCTTACTTAGGGCGGTCACCAGCAAATCGCCAATGCCGCTCAGGCCCGCGAAGGTGGACTTTTTAGCTCCCATCTTTAATCCCAGACGGGTCATCTCTTCTATACTACGGGTCAGAATAGCGGCTTTACTGTTGTCGCCGTAGCCAATGCCATCACAAATGCCAGCGGCGATGGCCATTACATTTTTCAAAGAACCGCCAATTTCCACTCCCATGATATCCTCATTTCTATAAACGCGTAGTACTTCAGAGGACATAAGTTCCTGAACTATTGCTGCCGTAGTATCACTGGTAGAGGCCGCTACGAGAGTCGTGGGCAGGTTGCGAACAACTTCTTCTGCGTGACTGGGACCATACAATGAAACTATCTGACTAGAATCAATATCGGTCTCTGACCTGATAACCTGACTCATGGTCATCAATGTATCCAGATCAATTCCCTTGGCCAAATTCACGATAATACAATGATCCCTTATGCTTTTACCAATGGAACGCGCTAACCCCTTGATACTGTGAGATGGTGTAGCAAGAAAGATTATTTCCCCGGCCTGTAGTACTTCCTGCAGATCTGTCGTAAATATTATATTATTGTTAAAGGTCAGGTCTGGAAGGTGGGGATGTTTCCGGGTCGCAGCCATGGACTCTGCTTTGGCTTTATGGCGCTGCCAAGCAGTGACATCAAACCCTTTTTCCGCTAGCAATTGGGCGACTGCACTGCCCCAGGTGCCACAGCCCAATAGTGATATTTTTTCCATGAAATTAATCTACGTACATAGATTCAATCACTGAAGACCAATTTTGATCAATCTGTTTTCTGCGTATTTTTAAAGTGGGCGTTAATTCACCATCATCTATT
>Ga0257111_1001346_pt1 | contig 9907 bp, 9 predicted proteins | sample LP_taG_6_FD_191567 | JGI IMG/M metagenome (GOLD analysis project Ga0257111, IMG submission 191567) | Marine microbial communities from Northeast Subartic Pacific Ocean, Canada - LP_J_2015_P26_500m | ecosystem: Environmental > Aquatic > Marine > Oceanic | place: Canada: Northeast Subartic Pacific... | reverse complement strand
TCGATACTATGAAAAAATCTAGTATTGAAGAATTGGTTTCAATTAAAAACGTAAATTATAAATTAGCTATTAAGATTTTAAATAAGTTAAATTCCATATAAATCCAATCTAGCCTCTAATAGCTTTATAGCCGCCATAATAGATTCTTTAGATTCTTCCACTTCAAGATTCACACCCGATAATTGTAATTTTAAATCTTTGTAGGCAATTAGGTCCTTGTTATCAATAGAAACATTTGATCTATGTAATCGTATATCTATTATAAGATTTCTTAGTCTGCGTAAAGATTTTTTTTCAGTTTTTTGGTCTAATATATTTGTAACATCATCTAAAGTAGGATTAGAAGGTAAATCACGAGTAAAACGATTTAAAAGTGGAAAAGTTTTAGAAGTGGAATATAACTCATTAGAAATGTTAGATAAGTATGAGGAATCAGTAAGTGAATTTCCTAGAGAAGTTAATTGAAACGGATTTCCATTAGTTATAAGCCCCCATAATCTAGAAGAAGATAAACGTAAATTAAAAGCACCACCAGTATCACTTAAACCAAGAATGCGAGCAAAATAGTCTTTTTTAATTAAATTTATGTTTGTGAATAACATAGGCTTAATAAACTTAATACTTTCAGTAAGGGTAAAATCTGGTATTTTTGCTTTATTTATAATCAAAGCCATCCTTCTTTCTATGGGAATATTGGAGGCATTTAGTAGGAAGTATAAATAAATATAAAATTTGCCACCATGTAAAACTTAAACAGTTTATAAATATTATTAAAATAAATTAGCAAGTTAAAACATCTAGGAAATAAGCAAAACAAAGCATAATCACACAGCTTTTACTTAGTTTATTTTTTGGTGAAAAAAAATAGCATATACAAAAAATGTAACACTTTTTTGATCACAAATAATTATCATTATCAGTGGATTTATTTATATTTAAGTTACTGGGTTCATTAAAATAGTATTCTTTGTTTGTTTTTGTCAAATTGATTTTCATATAAATATCCAGTTGAAATTTCTAATATATTACTCTTGCTAGAGTCAGGTAGAATAATATATTTAATAATTAACTCCTAGGAGGCAAAGTGGTAGCAAGTTATTTATAATAAGAAATCATCTTTGAAAAGCTGAAAAATAAAAATATATATACTATACTTATCCATCAGTATGATCCCAAATATATCTCGTGAAAAAATCAAATCTATTTTCCCATATGATGCTTTTGAATATTTCGATTATAGACTTTTATGGGCCTCTGGAGTAGCAGCAACATTAACGATGAGTCTTCGTATGATCATAACTGGAGTTTGGTTATATGAGCGAACAGGATTAGGATCTACTTTAGCATATTTAGGGTTAATTGAACTTGCGGTTAGGATTCCATCTAATCTATACGGAGGTGTTTTTGCTGATAGGCTAGATAGGAAAAAAATGATTTCTGTAACACAGTTTTTCAGCTTTATTCTTATAGGTACGATGGCCATGTTTGAAACTATAAGAATTCTTGAAATATGGCATGTATATGTTATAACAGGTATTTTATCGGCCACGAGTGTTTTTGGTAATCCTGCTAGATCTGCCCTAACTGCCAGAGTTGTACCAAGAAAGATCTTAGGGCAAGCTGTTGCAATGAATACGATTACTTGGCAAATAGGATCTATATTGACTCCTTTCATTTTCCTAGTAACTTCTTTTGGAGATAGTTTGGCAGTGGCATTTTGGTTGACAACTGCAATAGCAATAATTAGTGTTATTGCCCCATTATTTATTAGAAAAGGAGGAACTCCCGAAAATTTAACCAATACAGTGGGTGTAAATAAAAATCTCATTGAAGGTTTTAAATACGTAATTGCACATCCTATATTACCAGGTTTATATTTACTGGACATAGGTGTCACTGTGGTTTCTTATTATCGTGAACTTTTTCCAATTTTTGCAAAACAGTTATATTCTAGAGGACGTGATGCAGTTTCACTTATGACTGCATTTAATTCAATTGGTGCCATTTTAGGTAGTTTATTAGTTATTTATACACATAAAGTAAAAAGAAAAGGTGTAGTTGTTCTTTATGCTACTTTATTTTACGCTTTCTTATTAATTCTCTTTGGTTGGGCAACTTCACTTTGGATAGGTCTTTTCTCTTTGATTGCGTTAGGTGCGGCAGATGCAGTAGGGATGACTATGAGGCAAACAATCGTACAGCTTACAACTCCAGACCATTTGAGAGGCAGGGCTACCGCGGCTCATTCTTTGGCTGCAATGAGTGCCAATGGCATAGGGAAATGGGAAGTTGGTTACGTTTCTGACGTTATCGGAGCTGGAAATACTTTGGTTATAGGTGGGTTTGTTTCTATAATTGTTGTATTGATAGTTTGGTATGGCTTATCAGGAATTAGAAAATACAGTTATGTAGAAGAAAATAATTAAAATTTATTCCTTATTTTCTTTTTCAGCTACTAGAGCCCCTTCTCTTACATTAATTGTTGATAAATAAAGTGTACCAATGACGATTAAGGCCCAAATTATCAATACCCCCAATTTTTGACTACTTGCATTTACTGCAATTACATATATCAAAGGGCCTATTACAGTAGAGGCTTTCATTGTGAAAGCATAAAAACCAAAAAATTCTGCAGATTTTTTGATTGGTGTCATCATTGAAAAACATGCTCTTGCTAAAGCTTGGCTTCCTCCCAATACCATTCCACTTAGTAAACCCAAAATCAGCCATTGAAACCCAATAGTAATACCAAGAGGTTGCCATAACTTTGATCTAAGAAATTTTGGCCAAATGTCGATCCATTTATCACTCAATTCAGTCGGATGCTTTGAGCTTACAGCTCTTATGGAATCCAGGTCGCCTCCTTTTACTACAATTGAAAACAAACTACTATTTTCATTCTTAATAATGCCGATGAAACTTGTCAGATCAGCTTTATTAAAAGAATGACCAGTTTTTTTGTGAAAATTATTTTTCCAAAAAATAACATCTGAATTTTCTTCGGTTGTTGAAAATTCAGGAGCAACTAAAACTTTATAGTTGTTTTTAGATTTAACATACTCAATTTGATAATCATAATCTTCATCTTTTTCTAAGCTAAGAGGAGCAAATCCTAAAACAAACAGAATAATTATTATCCAACCCGATAAAGCAGTAATTAAAGCTTCTTTAGTCCCAAATTTGTCAGCAAGCCAACCAAAGAAAATAGATCCTGGAGCAGCAACAAACTGAATAATCAAAATTGTTATCATATTAAAAATAAGATCTACGCCTAGAACATCTGCTCCATAGGCCCCAGCAACAGAGATTACAGTTTGAACACCATCGTTAAAAAGATAATAAGCTATTAAAAAAGTAAAAAGGTATTTAAACTTTTTTATTTCAGAAAAAGTTTGTCTTAATCTAGAAAAGGCTGTGAGAAATAGAGTGGAGAAATTATAGTTTATTGAATTTGATTCTATGGGTGGCTCTGGAACAGTTTTTAGAGTCCATATTGACCAGCCAAACCACCAAATACCCACTGAAACTATACAGAGCCTAGTTACTAAATCAACTGTTTCACTATCAAAATAGATACTTGATCCCTGAATTAGTATCAAATGAAAAAGCAACAACAAACCTCCCCCAATATATCCATATGCATAGCCTTTAGTTGAAATTTCATTAACGTATTTGCTTGGAGCTAGAGTGGGCAAAAGAGAATTATAGAATACATTAGCTCCTGCAGCTCCAATATTAGCTATAAAATAGCATCCAATTAGCCAAGCCCATGAGTTAGCGACATAAGCTGAAAAAAAACTAATCATAGTAAATGTAACTCCAATAATCATATAATATTTCAAAAAGGTTTTTTTCAAAGGTTTTGTATCAGCAATAGCTCCCAGTATGGGGCTGGATAATGCAACAAACAGAGCAGATAAAGAAACCCCTAATGCCCAAAGTGAGGATCCTGTAAATGTTATTCCAAAAATTTTGGTTTGACTTCCAAATGCTGCCTGAAAAGCAATAACAAAATAAATAGGAAAAATCGCAGTTCCTGCAGAGGTGAAAAAAGCAGAATTCGCCCAATCATATATACACCATCCTCTTATTGCGCTTCTGGTTTTTTTATCTAAATTTCCAATAGAATCTTTTTTATTTTTCATTATTAATGATTATTAAAGAATGTAACAAAAGATCGGTATATGTTTGAAATCATAAATTATTCCTTAAATTATTATATTTAAATTGGCCATCAAATGGATCTTCTTAAATTTCGAGCAAAAAACCAAGCAAACCATGATTCAAAAAACAACGTCAATCCCCAAGCTAACCCACCTACCATAGCCCCCGAACTCTTATATAACAATATACCAGTATAAAGGCAGATAATTAATACTCCAAAACGACAAATATTTATGTAAATAATAGAAGTTGTTAATTTTGAATCCATTATTAATCCAACGTAAAGTTGTTCCATGACCAAAAAAGGAGGTAAAAAAGATAAGATCCTAAAAACTAATATGGAGTTAGATGCTAATTGCTCATCCAGTCCTAAAATTTTCACAAAGATTAATGAAGAAATGGGATCAATCCAGGCTGCAATTAAGCAGACAAATAATGTGATAAATCCAATAATATATGAAAAGTTTCTTATTTTTATATAGTTATAACCATTTGTTAGCAAAGATAAAATAGTTGATTGACAACCATTTATGGCAAAGCCTAGTGTTCCAAAAATACCAAAACCCACACTTACTGAAGCAATAGATAATTCAGGGTTTTCAAATCTTGACAGAGTCGCATTTACTAAAGGAAAGGTTATGCCTGGCAAAAATGCTGCAAAAAGCAACGGATAAAAAAATTTGAACAAAAATATCATATTTAAGTCTTTCTGAAAAATTTTACTTTTATAATCCCAAAGTTGTTTTCTAACTAAATATGCAATAAAAAGTGTTTCGAGTAAGGTTGCTATTGAAAATGATAAAATCCCAATTAAATAACCGTCGTATCTCATAAAAAAAATAAATATGGCTATTAATATAGTTGCTACAAAACTAAATATCGTTCCTTTCCAAATATTTTTTGATTCTTTTGAAACTATAGCAATTCCATAAAAATGCATTTTCAAAACTAATATGAAAGGAATAAAGAAAGAAAGTTTCAAAGAATGGTTCACTTGAGATAACAACTCTCCTGATAAGCCAAAAATCAATTTTAACAAATAAATATTCAATGGTGTAAAAAAAATCAAAACAGATAGGATTGTACACAAAAACCCAACTAACAAAACAAAATAATGAATAGTTATTTTATTAAAATTTTTATAATAAACTATGGTTAATTGCTGAATCCTTAAATGTGGCAATCCTATAAAAAATAAAATAGACATAGATATTGCGTAAACGCTTATAGACAATTCTGGATTTTCCGTCCTTCCCATAAAGGAATTCAAGATTGGAGAAAGAAACAAATTTGCTGACAAGCTTATAGCTGTTGGAATTAGTATAGACAAACCTAGTATAAAAAAATTATCAAATTCTAAATATTTTTTTAACAAATTATGCTTTCAATACTGAAAATTCAATATTCCCAGTTTTAATAACTTTATTTGAAAGAAATCCTCTAAATTGATCAGAAGAAATTGTTATCAAATCGTCAGAATCATATTTCCATTTCCTAGTGGAAAAAGATAATTGACTTGTTCCAAAAAAATGTAAATGTATATCTCCGGGGATTCTATGTATATCATACTTAAAGTGATGATACTCCATATTTGAAAGACTATGAGACATAAATTCTTCACCTGATTTCAAATTGCCACTATCGTAAATTATTGAATTCTGTCTTTTAACATTACATTGCAAAGTGATATCATCAAAAATCAATTCAGTATCCAGCTCAGGACCTATAGAACAGTTTCTTAATTTTGAGTGTGCTAAATATAGATAATTGATTTTTTCTGTTTCATGATCAGAAAATTCATTGCCCAAAGTGAATCCAATACGAATGGGATTTTTATCTTTACTAATAAAATAACATCCTACTACTTCAGGCTCTTCTCCACCATCAAGAGAAAAATTAGGTAATTCTATTACATCATTTGGACCCTTTAAATTGTGTCCATTTCCTTTATAAAACCATTCAGGAGCTACTCCTATTTTTCCTTTTGGTGGTTTCCCTCCCTCTAATCCCATTTGAAACATCTTGGCAGAATCGGTTTGATTTGTATTTTTATCATCTTCATTATGCATCATATCTCTTGATTTTACAGAACCAGTGTGAGTCAATCCGGTCCCAGATATAAATGTTCTATATGGATCTGGATGATCAATGGGCATTAATAACCTGGGAATCCTTTTATCATCTCTATCATTAAGGATATCTTGGTAACTAAAATCTAGTTGTTTAGATTTTTCAGATAAATCATTGATAAAATTATTTAGATCATTCCCATTATTCAAAGAAGCAGATATTAACTCATATGTAGAGTTATATCTGCTTTTCCCAGAACTTAAGTTGAAAATTTTGTCTCCCGATAATAAACCAACAATTCTTTTGCCATTACTTTGAGCTAATTGAATTAATTTCATCTTCTGCCTCTGATAATTAATAATAGTGAAAACTAGTGTTTATTTTTTATATATTATTTTATTCTAATAATAATAAAATAATATATATAACAAATTTGAAAATAATATTACAAAATGAAAAAAATATTGGTTATTAACGGACCTAACTTAAATATGCTTGGGAAAAGGGAAAAAAATATCTATGGTGATAAAACCCTTGAAAAAATCAATGCCTCTTTAAATGTATTAGCAAAATCAAAAAATATTGATTTAGAATTCTTTCAAAGTAATCATGAAGGTGAAATAATTGATAAAATCCATAATTTAAATAACAAAATTGATGGTTGTATTATAAATGCTGGCGCCTTGACCCATTCTTCAACAGCACTCCACGATGCTATTAAATCCGTAGAATTTCCGTTTATAGAAGTTCATATGTCTAATATTTATGCCAGAAAAGAATCTTGGAGACATACATCACTAATTTCTCCAGTAGTTATAGGTACAATTCAAGGATTTGGTGAAGACAGTTATAAGGTTGCTCTAGATCTTATTTAAAATTAATTAGAAATCTTCTCCCCATTTTTCAAGAGAAAAATTATTTTCCATTTTATTTCTTGTTCGTTCTTTAGGCGTTTCAGAAGAATTTGCCTTGTGTCCAACAACTAATAAAAAAGCAACCTTACTGTGATCTGGAATTGAAATAGCTTGTTTTACTAATTCTTCGTCCCATCCCCCAATGGGATGAGTTTCTAAGTCAAATTCTGTGGCTTTCAGCATTGCATTTTGTCCTGAAAACCCTATGTCTAAAAACATTTTAGGGTTAAAATCATCAATAATTATTTTTGTAGCGAAAACCAAAATCAATCCAGCATTTTTTGCCCATACCTGATTCCCTTCAGATAATGCAGAGATAATTTTATTGAAGTTTTTAGTTCCATGTTGTATTCCAATAATCCTCCAGGGTTGAGCATTTCTTGATGATGGAGCCCACATGCTTGCATCTATTATTTCTTTTATCAGTTGAGATGAAAGTTTTTTAGGTGAAAATAATACTGAACTTTTTCTTTTATAAATAAAATCCTTAGAATACATATTAACCTTATTGTTTAATTGTGATATTGAATTAACTATAATTATTTTCTATAAAATATAACAAAAATAACATTTTGAAAAGGATATAAAATGATTTATGAGTTTAGAACTTATCAAATTTCTACAGGAAGTTTAAATAATGTACTAGACAAATTCCGGGAAAAAATAAATGGAAGAAATAAAATATCAAAAATAGGGGCTTTTTGGTACACAGAGATTGGTCCGTTGAATGAAATAATTCATGTGTGGCCTTACAATGATATGGAACATCGGAATAGATCTAGAGAGCAAGCAATTAAAGAAAAAGTATGGCCTCCAGATTCAGCTGAATATATGGTTTCAATGAATACAGAATTTTGGAAACCAGTTTCATTTAGTCCAAAATGGGAGGAAAGACATATAGGTCCTTTTTTTGAAATGAGAATTTATACTTTTCCTTTTAATGAAATTGACAAAATGCTTATAGGTTGGGGGGAAAAAATACATGATAGAAATAAATTAGCTCCTTTGGTGGGCGCATTTGTTTCTGAAGTGGGAGATGTGAACAAATTTATGCATATATGGGCCTACAAAAGTCTTCAACATAGAACAGAGGCAAGAGAAAAATTTGCATCTATTGGGTGGCCTCCAAAGTCAGAAGGTAAACCCCCTATTAAAATGGAAAATAAAATAGTCTTACCTAGTGATTTTTCGCCAATTCAGTAAATTCTATGAACCAATAAAATTTGATTGCCTCCAACACTCGTAAGCAACTATAGAAACAGAATTACAGATATTGAGTGATCTTATAGAAGGAGCCATTGGTATCTTTATAATATTATTAGGATTATATGCATTCAAAATTTCTGTATCTAGCCCTTTACTCTCTGGGCCAAAAATAAATGTGTCATTAATAGTGAAATCACAATCTGAATAATATTTTTCCGCTGAAGTATCTGTAAGATATATATTTGAGTTATCAAGATAACTCATACATTCTGATAAATTATTACAAATTCTTAGGGTACATAAATCAAAATAATCAAGTGCAGCTCTTCTTAGATTACTATTGTTTAAATCAAATCCTAAAGGTTTTATAAGAAAAAGATTTGCATTTAAATTAGCGCATAATCTTATTATATTTCCTGTATTATGTGGTATCTCAGGATTATAAAGAACTATATTTATCTTCCAACTCCTATTTCATTATTAATTTGTTTTTCAAGTAATTCAATATCATCTGCAGGAAGATTACAAACATTGTTTTTACACAAATAAACAGTCGTTTTTTTATTATTTGTTCTTCCTTTAAAAAGAGGGGAATCAAAACTATTATCATCTAAATCATTTGCAACGATTATAGAATTTGGGATATAAGTTGATAAAATCAACTTTTTTGCTTCACGGAAGTAATCACTCTCCCTATCCCCTGTAAAAACAATATCGATATTATCTTCGTGTAATTCTGAATATAATAAAAACCAATTCGGTGTGTCTAATGGTGAATTAGTTAATATTGGAGAAACTTTTTCCATTGATTTGTTGACTATAGAAAAATATTTTTGTTCATTATTCATCCTGTATAATTTGTAACAATTGGAAGCAGCTATAGCAGCTGCGTTAGGCATCATAGGATCAAAAAATGACCTTGGTCTTAGAAATAAATCCGATATTTCAGTTGTATCAAAAAAAACCTTCTCTTTTTCATTCCAATAATTTTCAATTGTTTCATCACAGAAACTTTTAGCAAGGTGATACCATTTCGTTGATAATGTGGAAGCATATAGATCAAGTAGAGATCTCGTAAAATAAGAATAATCTTCAAGGAATGATTGTGAATAACCTATGGTATGAAATAATGTTTTTTCCTTAGAAAGATTTTTCATTATTGAATGTGTTGTATATACTGCTTGATCAAGATAGATTTGATCTTGAGTTGCATCATAAGATTTGCATAATCCTGAAATCACTAGAGAATTCCAAGATAATATAATTTTTTTATCAATATTAGGTTTGATTTCCTTTTTTTTGTATGAAATCATTTTTGATTTTACCAATTCAATGGATTTATTTATTGAATCCTCATCTTTATTAAATTTTTCAGAAATATCCTTAATTGAACTCTTTATACTTAATACATTTTTACCATCTAAATCACCTTCAGGAGTAATATCCCATAATTTCTTAACCATTGTAAATTCATCTTTGGTTAAAATTGTTTCTAATAGATGATAATCCCATAAATAAAATTTACCTTCTTCTCCATCTGAATCTGCATCTTG
>Ga0257111_1001342_pt1 | contig 9921 bp, 13 predicted proteins | sample LP_taG_6_FD_191567 | JGI IMG/M metagenome (GOLD analysis project Ga0257111, IMG submission 191567) | Marine microbial communities from Northeast Subartic Pacific Ocean, Canada - LP_J_2015_P26_500m | ecosystem: Environmental > Aquatic > Marine > Oceanic | place: Canada: Northeast Subartic Pacific... | reverse complement strand
ATCTCATCGCTTAGCTCCAGATTGAAAAAAGTCCAGCCGGCCATTCCAGATGGTTCTTTCAGTAAAAAGCCGTTCTTTACATCACATTTTGTTTCAAGCTCTTCCATTGCTTTTCGTACTAGAATGATCTCCTCATCATATGAGCGAGTGCTAAGTTGGAAAAGTGGCTTCATTTCTTGGTTTTCCAGTCAGATGTCCAATATTTCAATGAACATTTGATCAGTTCTGTTTTTGAATGCAGTCGAAGATCTCGTTTGCATTTTGGGCAGACCGAATCCATGACAGTCATACATATGACTATACTATTAATACTCATTTCACTATTATCATACATGGAAGACCCAACTGGCGGCATGTGGATTTATTTCATATTCTTCTTGTTCCCACTAGCACGAATACTTCCTAGGTTGATAAGAAAGCTAAAAGCAAAAAATGCTGGAAAAGAACAGCCACAAGAGTCATATCAGCAAGAGCCAAGAAAGGAACGAAAGTGGATGCCCAAACTTGAACGAAAGTGGATGCCCAAACTTGAAAGAGAGTCATTCTTTGAGGAAGAAAAGCCTGACAAGAAAGACGGCTGGCTCTCAAAAGGCGATTTTAAGTAAGAAAATTAATAATAAAATGTTCTAGAGAGATGATTTTTGCCATCCCTCTAGATGTTGGCGTGCAAACCAAACTGTTTCTGCCATATTGCTACATGTGATAAATGTTTGCCACTTCTTGTATACGCGATAAATTAGTCCAAAAGTCCTAAATTGAGCTGCAAAATTATTCAATCATATGAATGAAGGAAATAACATTGACAGTGCTCTACTTGAACACTTTGAACGGGAGATTTGGAGTAAAGTTCCCCATCTGGAAAATAATGACGGTAGTACAAGGGTTGTTAACGCAACACCACTTGTTGATATTACTGAAGATTTTAAGGAATGTGCAAAAAGTGTCTTCAAACTGAATCTTGACAATACAGATCTGAAAGTTTTTGGAAAACTGGATTCTACCTTACTAACAGGCTCTATCAAAGTAAGACCCGCAGCTAACATAATACATGACGCCATTATTACAGGGAAACTTAAGAGTGGTCAGACAGTGATAGAAGCCACATCAGGTAATTTTGGAATAGCACTTGGACTGCTATCTAAACTTGGACTAAATGTAATTGCACTAGTCTCAAGAAAGCTGCAGGAGGGAGTGTTTGAGGGATTGAGAAATGGGAGTGTACGTACCATGGATCTTGATATGGACATTTGTCCAGCACCTGGAATGGAAGGCAAGCAAGATCTATTGATCGCAAAAGCAACTGCTTCTAATGTTCGTTCACAGTTATCTAATCTTGGATTTAACACTGATATTTTTGATAAAGAAATCTCTGAGATAGAATCACTTCTAGCTAAACAAGATATCATAAACTTAGCCAAGTTTCTTGCCAAGATCTATGGTTTCTTTTGCCCAGAACAATATGATAATCAACTTAATGTTGATGCACATAGAACAATTACAGCTGCTGAGATTGATCAACAACTACATGAGACTGGAGATTCGTTAGAAAATTTCAACGTATACTGTACATTTGGTACAGGAGGTACGTCTAGTGGCTTGAGCAATTATTTCTCTGAAAAATATGGGAAAAAGTCAGTGTATGTAATATTTCCACCTAGTAATCAAGATGTTGCAGGGATTAGAACAAAAGCCAATGCAGATGGCCTGAAATATTACAAACCTGAGATATACGCTGGACAACAAGAAATGGATTGGGAGAAAGCAAAACTTCTTCTAAAGTTTTTTGTAGACAAGGGTCATGATATGGGAGAAAGTAGCGCGCTTGAACTCTATGCAATCTTACAGAAAGCAAGCACTGAAGGCGGTGGGAAATTTGTTGCAATGATTTGTGATGGAATTGAAAAATACAAAAAGAATCTTGCATCTATTGGACAGGAAGGTCCTACTCAGGTCTCATTACAGGAAGCTGTGTCAAAAACTGGTGGTTATGATAAAGTAATTTGGATTCATGCACAATATACTCCACGTGAAGAAGGAATAGAACTACTCGCAAAATCTCTTGGAGTTGATAAAAGTAAGATTTCTGTGCCAGATGCAAGAATTACACAGGAACTATTGGCAACACAGCAAATTCCAGAGGCATTAAACAAAGACCTAGAAAGTGATGGTAAACCATTATTGGTTTGTATGGCTGGAAAAACTTCATTGATGGCAGCCAAAGTACTTGCAGGCAAAGGTGTTATAACAGATAGCTTGATTGGAGGAATTACACAACTACCTGAAGGACAAAACAAACAACTTTCTGATTTGATAAAAGAAGCTTCCAATTTTTGAATGGGACAAACGGATAATTATGAAATGTCTCTCAGTTTGTCAGCCATTTGCTAATTTGATTATTCAAGGTAAAAAAACTATGGAGTTACGAAAGTGGAATACAAAATTTCGTGGTGAATTCTTGGTACATGCACCACAAAAAATTAGATTAGATGATTGCAAAAGACTCAAGATAAAACCTGATCTGATAGTAGGGGCAATTATTGGTAAAGTTGAATTGATAGATGTAAAAAAATATGAGGGTGTTTTAGAAATTAAATCAGACTCAAAGAAACATCTAGCATCAAATACTACACTGGATAACAAATATGGATTTGTTTTACAAAACCCAAAGCAACTAAGAGTTCCAATTCCATGTGATGGTCAACTGAATTTTTTTGAGTTTAAACCAGAATCAGCAAAAATAAATGAAATTAAATCTGATCTTTTTGAAGAAGAACATCGGTACATGTGGATAAACCACCATTGATTTGGTATAAACCCAGAAAACAACCTTTGTATATATAAAGGGGCTTTATAAAGAGGAGAAAATGACAGAAACAAAACCTATTGTTAGTGTAGAAAACGTGGTAGCATCAGCATCAGTTGATCAAAAGATTGATTTGAATGATATCACCAAAAAATTCCCTGCTACAGAATATCACCCAGATCAATTTCCAGGTCTTGTATTTAGATTAGAAAGCCCTCGTACTGCAACACTAATCTTTAGAACAGGAAAGATGGTTTGTACAGGAGCAAAGTCAGAAGAGATGGCAATAAAGGCAGTAAAAACAGTTGTCCAGAGATTACGTAAAGGTGGCATTAAAATAAAAAAGGATGCTGTAATAACAGTCCAAAATATTGTCGCTGCAATAAATTTAGGTGGTAAAATTCACCTAGAACAGGCTGCTAGAAAATTACCTAGAAGTATGTATGAACCTGAACAATTTCCAGGATTAATTCATAGAATGCTTGATCCAAAGACAGTCATTCTATTGTTTGCTTCAGGAAAACTTGTCTGTACTGGTGCCAAAAAAGAGCCAGATGTTTACAGGTCAGTACATAACCTACATGCAACATTAGAAGAAAAAGATCTAATGATCTATGACGTATAAAAACTTCAATCCTCTTTATTTTTAAAACTTAATATTTTTTTTGAACCGTACTTCTCAAATAAATCGTCATATAGTTTTTTTCTGGAAAGTATAATATTCTTATCACTATCATACATTTTTGTAATAAAACAGGCTAATACTCTTTCGTCATTACCATCAAAAAATCTTACACTATAGCTAACTCTGTCTGGTTTCTGTTCAGCAACAAATTCTGCATAGATCAACAATTCAGAATTTATATGCATATGACAAGGTCCATCGTTTTCTCCTATTGTAATCCACGCTTCTTTATCATGTATTTTTAAATAATTACTTCTTATTTCGCTAACTACACCATTACTTTTAACAATAAATAATACATCATCAATGTTAACTAGATCACTTAGGATGTTCTTTAGCATAAACACTATCAACCATTAGAGTTATTTCAGTTTTTTCTAATAAATACAATCTAATACATTCTTTAATTTTGATCTAGTTCAGCCTCAATTTCTTTTAATGCTTTATTTTTAGGATCAATATCTCGTATTTTCTCACAGCATTTTCTTACACCAGATTTATTTTTTTGATTTAAGAAAACACTTGCTTTGATAGATAATGCATCAATGTCATACTGCCCAATATCTAAAGTCTTATCCATATAGAAAATTGTTTTTTCTGCATTACCCAATATGAAATAGATTGTGCCAATAATGAACGATATATCAGGATCATGCTCCAGAGTCTTTTCAATTTCATGTCCATATTTTAATGCCTCATCATATTTTTTTTCTTTGACGAGTTTTCGTAATTTTCGCCTAGGATTGCTTTTGAATAATCCAGTCAAATATGTTCAGAGGTTTATTTTGATGAATTTTCTGATTGGAGTTTTTCCCAATCATCTAAAAAGGCTTTCAGGCCCTTATCGGTTAATGCATGATTTAACATCTTGCCTAATACTGTAGCTGGTAGAGTGACAACGTCAGCTCCAGTTTTTGCAGCATCAATTACATGCTGTGGATGTCTAACACTTGCAACAAGGATTTGCGTGTTAAAATCATAATTTGAAAAAATCTGCTTTATTTCTTTGATCAAGTCCATTCCAGTATGACCTATATCATCCAATCTACCAATAAATGGACTGACATATTTTGCACCCGCTTTTGCTGCCAGTAGTGCTTGGTTTGATGAAAATATCAAAGTAACATTTACAGGAATTCCTTGTTCGGTTAAACTCTTGCATGCTTTCAATCCTTCTCCTGTCATGGGACATTTAACAACAACATGTTCCCCATACTCACGAAGTTTCTTTCCTTCTTCTATCATGCCATCACAGTCGGTACTAACAACTTCAAGACTAACATCACCCTTGATCATTTTAGTAATCTCTTGCATTACTTCGTGTGGATCACCACCTTGTTTTGCTAAAAGACTAGGGTTTGTTGTAATGCCATCTAGTAGACCCATATCATTATACTTTCTAATTTCATCTAAATTAGCAGTGTCGAGAAAAATCTTCATTATTTTTTACTCCGAACCTCTTTCACTGCATTTGCTATATTAATTGATGTTATCCCGTGCTTCTCAAGTAATAATGGAACTTCGTTATCACGTGCTGACTCCCCAAACATATCTTGCGCACCGATCCTTTTTATTGGAACTGGGTATAATTCAGAAACTACTTCAGATACTGCAGAGCCAAACCCTGCCATAATGTTATGTTCTTCACACGTAACAATACCACCAGTCTCTCTCGCAGCTTTTTCTAAAATCTCTTTATCAATCGGTTTTATGCTAAAGCAATCAATCACTCTACAAGATATTCCTTCTTGCTTAAGTTGATCTGCTGCATCTAATGCCATCTTTACTGTAATTCCACATGCTGTAATTGTACAATCAGAACCATCTCTTAGAGTAATACCTTTACCAATTTCAAATTCTTGTGATTCATCATGTATGATTGGAACCTTGGAACGTGCCATCCTCATGTAGAATGGTCCATACTGTTGTGCTATAATCCAAGTAAGTTTTGAAACTGTAACTGAATCAGCAGGAATAACAACGCGCATGTTAGGAATTGCACGCATAATTGCGATATCTTCAAGTTGTTGGTGTGAACCTCCGTCAGCGCCAACTGTTAACCCCCCATGTGAGACTACTAATTTTACATTAAGACCTTTTTTGTCTCCACGTGATGGATATGCTATGGCATTTCTGATCTGATCAACACAACGACCGGGAAGAAATATAGCATAAGTACTTGCAAATGAGGTTTTTCCAGAATAAGCTAAACCTGCAGCAACCGATACCAAATTTGCTTCTGCTATTCCAACATTAAAAAAACGTTCAGGGAATTCTTTTCCAAAACCTGCGGTCTTTAGTGAATCAGTTGTATCTGCGCCTAATACGACGACATTTTTGTCTTGTTCACCTAACTCAATTAGAGATTTACCGTATGCTGTTCTCATATCACCAAATTTTACATCGTCACTCATTGATAGCCTAACTCCTTTGTAATTTGTAACAACTCGTCTTTTTTCTTACCTACAATATGTAGATCTATCCATTTGTTAACTAATTCTGTTCCGCCAAGTTCGTTTGCTTTTTGGATTAAGAGTTTTCTTCGTGATCTTAGAATCTTGTTTCTAAATTCCCTAATTACTAATCTAACATCACTTTGACCAATTATTGCACCACCGCCTACAAATACTCGCGCACCATCAGTAAAACAGGCACCAACATTGTCAAGTGTAACACCGCCATCAGCTTCAATATATCCCTCAAAATTATGCTCTTTTAAAATTTGGACAAGATGCTGTGTCTTTTCATGCGATGTTTCGATGTATTTCTGACCCGATTTTCCTGGCACTACTGACATTACAATTAATTGGTCTAACGAAGGAATGAATTTCTTAGACCAATCTGGAAGTTCTGTATCTGGGTTTATGGCAAGACCAACACTAACTTGATTGGATTTAAGAATGTCTTGTATTTCGCCAAAACTTGATTCGTCACAGACTTCTGTATGGACTGTAATTATGTCACTTCCAGCATCAACGTAATCTTTGACATACTTTACTGGTTCGTTAATCATTAGATGTGTGTCAAAAGGAATTACAGTTAATGGTCGCAGTTCTTTTATTTTTTCATGATCAAAAGTTGTATTTGGGACAAATTGACCATCCATTACATCTAGATGAATATAATCTGCTCTACCATCAGCGCATCGCGTGACTTCTTTTTCAAGATTTGTCATATCACCGGCTATAATTGATGGTGCAATCATAAATTGTGATTCAAGTTCTTGTTCAATTATTGGAACAAATTCTGGCTTTGCTGCTTTACCATGCCATTGTGGATTATCTTCCATATGTTCCACTGCCTTACCTTTGATAGTTCGTGCAATGATAATTGTTGGTAATCCTTTGATTGTTTTTGCACGCTCTAATGCATTAGAAATCTGCTCAATTCTATGACCATCAATTTCAATAACATTCCATCCAAAAGAACGCCACTTGTCACCAGTCTTCCATCTACTTGCATCTTTCCACATCTCAGATAATTCATCAGTTTCAAGATTTTCATCTAATGGCATAATTTTTTCAGTGTAAGAATCTTGTTGAATAAAATTTCTATCTAAAATTAGAGTCAAGTTATCAACTTTATATTTTGCAGCAGTCATTGCAGCTTCCCAAACTTGTCCTTCGTCACTTTCTCCATCTCCCATCACAGTAAAAATTCTATTTTCTTTTCCATCAAGTTTTGAAGCAAGTGCATTTCCAATTGAGTAAGATAGTCCTATTCCCAATGAACCACCACAAAATTCAACACCAGGACATTTTAAATCAGGATGTCCTTGTAGTGTACTTCCAAATTGTCTTAGTGTTTCCATCTTACCTTTCTCAAAATATCCAGCTACTGCCATGTTTGAAAAGAGACCTGGTGATGCATGTCCTTTAGATAAAATCAATTTGTCTCTCTCTTCCCATTCAGGATTATTTGGATCGTATCTTAGATGTTTATAGAAAATACAGCCCATGATTTCAGCCATTGAAAATGAACCTCCGGGATGACCAGAACCAGCTGCAGTGGTACCCGTTATGACAAGTTTTCTAGCCTTGAGAATATTTTTTTTAATTTGATAATAATTTAGTCCCATCCCAAACAAAAATTTACGAATATTACATAAATAGCTATATCCGAAAATTTTAATTCAATTCGGTCATAATTATAATATGGATTTGGCTGAAAAGTTACCTTTGATGATTTTTGATGACAAATGCTATGTATGCATACAATTTGCAAAGACTGTAAATTATATTTCAAAAGGAAGATTACGAATGATTGGGCATTATACAGAATTTGGCAGATTGATCAGAGAAAATTTTCTTGGTGAGGATGCGTTAGAGATGTTTTGGTTTATTGATAAAAATACGGCATTTGGAGGAAGAGCTGCATTAGCTCCACTGATTTCTGCAATTTTTAATCTTCGTGGATCTCATGAAAATAAAGTATCTATTCAAGAATCATGTGATATCGGTTGCAAGGATTCATTGGCAGTTTTTTTTAGATCTGCTAGTCTACTAACTCATAGTAAAAAAATCTCTTTGAAAAATATTTAACCAAATACAATACAGTGTTCACAATCACAACTTGGTTGTTGTTTTGATTTTGCAAGACATTTTTTGTGCTGACCAGCCTGACATTGCACACAAATTTTATCTAAATTATCTACGGTGGTATATTTTTTTGACTGATCAAATCCAAATCCACCATCATCTGGTCCTACCATATTACCACTATTCTAATCAAGTATTTCTATATGACTAATTTAGTTCAAGATTTTATCTGTTTTTGGAAAATCCAATTTTTAATTTTTGTTAGAATTATTACCCAGAAAAATATTAGAGCCAGAGCAATTATTACTTTGATTATTGAATTTAACATTGGATTGATATCCGTAGTGCCTACAAAAGATATTGGTCCTATAAATAAAACTAGTAAACCACCACCAACCAATATTAGAACCCACATACTAAAGATGAAACCAAAAACTGATGCATTCATGATAATTCAACAACCGTTAAGCATGCAGTAATTATTCCTAAAATCCCAGAAAATATTGCCAGTTTGAAAATTTCAATACCTATTTGTTTTTCTGATAATGGTTTTTTTGCTACTAGTAATCGAACTAAAGTAATTGGAGCATGATTCTCAATTGTTGATTTAAGTTTCCAATCTTCTGTGTGTGAGATTGGATTTTTTATTTGTCTGTGTTCAACTATTTTTTTTACACTTGATAGGAACAAAAAGCTGTTAATAACAGCGGGTAATATTATTACCGCAGCAATTACTTCTACATGACCAACAATTGCAATTGCACCATACATGGCACCAAAAACAAGGGCACCTGAATCTCCTGGAAAAATTCTACTTGGAAACTTATGATATTTATAAAATGCTAGGGAGGTAAAGGCCAATAATAAACACACAATGGCTATTTCATAATTTTGTAATATGAAAAGTGATATAGATAATGCAAAACCTGCAATTGTAGTAAACCCACTAACAACACCGTTTAGTACGTCAATAGAGTTGAATGTATTTCCAGTTATTGGAATCATGAATATTACAAGTGCTAGATACAACATGGGTATCTTTACAGAACCAAATAATGGAAAATCTAGATTGGAGTCATATGCTCCAAGTAAAATTATCGGTATTGCACAAAATGCAAGAGCAAGTGGTTTAAACCAACCACCCATTGTCTTTCTATCATCTATAATACCCACCAAAAATGCTAGACCTGTTGTTATTGCTATAGCTAATATCTCTGTAATTGGAAAGAAGAAATACAAAGCAGTAAGAGATGAGATAACTCCTACAATAATTGATAATCCACCTGGTCTTGGAACCAGAGTTTTTTCTTTTTTGTTGACATCGATGACTGTAACATTTCGTCTTTCTAATGCTTTTATGACAATTGGTGTCAAAACATATACTGAAAAAAACCCAATTATGATGGCAATTACTGCTGCAATTATTAGTTGTTCCATTATCTGACCTTTTCTATTTGAGACTTGATAGTTTTTGCAATAGTCATACCGATTTTATCTATTGCTGCTAATTTCTCAAGTGGTACTTTTTTCAACGTTGCTCTATCTTTATACCCATTTTTGTATAGAATTTGGGCACGAACTCGCCCAATTTGATTAATTTTTACTAATTCAAGGTATTTTTCTGGAACACCGTGTATGATTTGCTGTTTAAGTAAATCTGATTCATCAATAAGATTCTGGTATTCAGACACAGTCTTTTTTTGTTCATTTTCTTTGGCGTAATCTCTCCAGAATTTCACAATCTCTGTAAAAGTATATACCAAATCTTTCGCATTTTCTTTTATATAGAATATATCACCAGGCTCAGCATCAAAATGTTCTGACATATTTTGATAAGTCATGGCATCAATCCACTTGTAAAGAACCAACAGACTTTTGAAACAATCTTCACTTGA
>Ga0257111_1001339_pt1 | contig 9925 bp, 7 predicted proteins | sample LP_taG_6_FD_191567 | JGI IMG/M metagenome (GOLD analysis project Ga0257111, IMG submission 191567) | Marine microbial communities from Northeast Subartic Pacific Ocean, Canada - LP_J_2015_P26_500m | ecosystem: Environmental > Aquatic > Marine > Oceanic | place: Canada: Northeast Subartic Pacific... | reverse complement strand
TCCGATACGAGCGGCATGCATGATGGCGTTCTCCTCGGCATGACAAATCAGGGGGTACTTCTTCTCCCGGTCCTCTAGCCTGTCCGAATCATCCTCTATGCCACGGGGGAAACCATTGAATCCGGTTGAGCGAATCTCCCGATCCTCCCCGACCACTACGCAACCCACCTTCGTCGACGGGTCCTTGCTCCACTCCGAGATGTGCTTGGCTAGTTCTAGGAACCGACTATCCCACTTCTCGCTCACAGGTCGCGTGGCAGGTGAGTGGGTAATCATCCTTCGGTTCTAGCACCTAGTGGGTGAATGGTGAGGGCTTCCCACAGATCCAGTCCTTCTCTCCGTACGAGCTCCCCGAGGAGTTCGCCGACTAGGTAGATGCTGCCTGTGACGTAGACCCCGCAATCGAACTCGCCTGCCAACCTAACCGCTCTGTCCATCGCAATTGCGGGGTCAGGGGAGATCTCCACCTCGACATACCCGAGCCTGGCTAGTTCACCGGCAAGTTCCTTTGGAGGGACTCCTGGTTTCCTGCCCTCAGGGACCTCAGTGACAACGGCGCGCACGAAGTTGCTAGTATTGGCGAACGGGGCCAACGTCGATTGTAGGTCGTGCTTCTGGGTCATTCCCAGCAGCAGTACGTGCCTCTGTCCATCGATGGCTCGTAGATCGTGACTCAGGCTCTCCTCGTTGTGGGCTGCGCTAATCCTGCAATCCACTCCGGGGGACCATGCGAAGGCGTCATGCGTTCTCCCGGCCCAAGTGACATCGGTCTCCATCTCGGCCCATCCCAAGCGCTCAGCGATGATACAGGACAACTCATGGGCCACACCCTGCGCATCGTCGCTTTCCGGGTGGCACCAAACCAAATCTGGGGCAGCAATCCGCTCGATGGCAGCGCGGACCCCGGCATCGTCGTGGTGCAGGCACAACAGGGGCACTCCTTCACGGTGGATGCCAGCCTTCTCGGCCGCAATCTCCTCCAGCGTATCACCGAGCAGCTCGGTGTGATCCCTCGAAATCGTCGTGATTGCACAGATGTCCGCCTCGACCAGCCTCGTTGCATCCAAGCGACCGCCCAGTCCCGTCTCGATGACTGCTCGGTCCACTCCTGCCTTAGCGAAGGCGAGCATGGAGGCGAGGAAGGTGGCTTCGAAGTATGTCGGGTGGATTACTGGCTCGATGAGGCTGACCTGCCTAACTTCCTCGAGGTATCCGTCGAACTGCGCGGGACCGACTGGACGGCCATCGACTCTCGCTCGCTCCTCCACGGTGACGAGGTGCGGCGAGGTGAACAGACCGATGAGATGGCCATTGCGCGAGCCCATCGCTGATAGGTGGGCACACAACGAGCCCTTGCCATTGGTGCCGGCGACATGGATGCTGGGGAAGGCTCGTTCGGGGTGCCCAAGGCGCTCGAGCATCTCGGCGCAGGTCGACAACCCGAGCCTGATGCCAGCCCCTATTCGGCCCGTCAACCAGTCTCTGATGTCAGGGGCGGGTGCCGAGGCCATGGTTGGGTCAAAGTGAAATGTGCCTTGAAGGTCGTGGGAGATATGGCGGATAGCGAGTTTGCTGAAGTGCTGGACGCCATACGTGAGCAGCGGACCGCGATGGCGGGAATGGCTGCCATGTTCACTACGTCAATCCTGATTGGAGTCTTCATACAACCTTGGTATAACTTCGACGAGTTAAGGGCCTTCGGGGGAGAAGGAACAAACGAGGCTGGCAACATGTTATTCGAACTAGTAATGATATTTATTTTCACAATTGGAATAATTTGGTTGGCTAGGAAGGGTCTCGAAGTCATAATCAAAGGGATAATTTTCTTCGCATTAGGATACAGCCTGTTGCTAGCGATTGCCCCATTTTTCGCTATTGTACTATCAATCTTAGGAATTGACAGCGGAGCGATTTGTGGAGTAGTGAGTCTTTCCATCAGCGTCGGACTCATGTTCACTCTGCATAAGTTCCCAGAGTGGTACGTGGTGAACACGGTCGGCGTCCTAGTTGGTGCGGGAGTCATAGTCATGATTGGAATCTCATTGGAGCCGGTTCTGATTATCCTCTTCATGATCCTAGCAGCCATCTACGATCACTGGGCGGTCAACAAGAGCAAGCACATGCTGGAATTGGCTGACACGATGATTGGGCTCAAACTCCCTGTTCTGCTGGTGGCTCCCAAGGAGTCGGGCTACACCTTCCTCGACCAAGAGGGCGATGTCATGAGGCGGGAAGAATCAGTTGACGAAATGGGCAGAGGCGGCTCCGTCGCAGACGAGACTGTACCGAAGGCGGGGTCCAAGGGACGAGACGCCCTGTTCATGGGCCTAGGGGATGTCATCTTCCCCGGCATACTGGTTATCTCGTCAATCACCTTCCTGCCAGACACGGGGCCAGTTGTCTTCGACTTCTGGGGCGACTCCTACACTCCAGTTCACTTGGGGCCAATGCTAGTGGGAATGGGCACGCTGGTCGGGGGCCTGGTGGGTTATATGGCCCTGATGACTCAGGTCGCACTGGGAAAGCCGCAGGCGGGTCTGCCACTGCTTAACGGAGGCAGCATCCTAGGTTACCTCTTGTCGGGCGCGTTGGCCCTCGGTATCGACCAACTCTGGCAGGACATAACATTCCTCTGATGGATGCCCAATGAGTTGAAGGGCGATAACCAAGCCAAAAGGCCGGTCACGATGCTTGACATGTCCATGTTCAGGGAACATGCAGACGTCGTTCGAGCTGACCATGACCGCCGTGGCCTCACTCACGATGCCATCGACGAGGTCATCAGGCTCGATGAGGCGTGGCGCAAGGCGCAGTACGATGCGGATCAGCTGCGAAGGCAGCGTAACGAAGCGGCCCGCGGAATTTCTGAGGCGAAGAAATCCGGCGATACAGCAGCAGCCGACTCGATTATCTCAGAGGTCGCTGACATAGGGGCGAAGATTGACGAGTTGTCGTCCCTGTCGGACGATTGTCTGTCTCAACGCGACGCGTTGCGGATGAGCGTGCCCAACGTCCTTCATGCCGAGGTGCCGGTCGGTGAAGATGATCAGAAGAACACCCTGCACAGCACCCACGGTGACAAGCCCGAACTCGGCTTCGAGGCTCGCAACCACAACGACTTGGTAGAGATGAGCGGTTGGGTGGACCAAGCTCGTGGAGCCAAGGTCGCAGGGAGTCGCTTCTACTTCCTACAGGGTGATCTAGCACGACTCGAGATGGCTTTGCAACAGTATGGTGCTGACTTCCTGATAGAGCGCGGCTACACTCTGGTGCAGCCGCCGCTGATGATGAACCGAGAGGCCTACGAGGGTGTCACCGACCTCAGCGACTTCGAGACGGTGATGTACGGCATAGAGCCCGATCCGTACTACCTCATCGCGACAAGCGAGCACCCCCTGACTGCGATGCGGATGGACGAAATTATCGAGCCGGCCGAGCTACCGATTAAGCTGGTTGGTATCTCCGCATGCTTCCGCCGCGAGGTCGGGGCGCACGGACTCTCTGATAGAGGAATCTGGAGGGTGCACCAGTTCACCAAAGTCGAGCAAATCGTCATCTGCGAGCCGAAGGACTCGTGGGGGCACCACGAGGATCTGCTGCAGAACGCCATCGACATGTGGGATAGCCTCGGGCTCCACTACAGAGTGGTCAACATCTGCACGGGCGACATGGGGACCGTAGCTGCGAGGAAGTACGACCTAGAGGCCTGGCTGCCAGGTGCTGGGGCATACAAGGAGGTCGTCTCGTGCTCGAACTGTACCGACTACCAGGCCAACCGGCTGCGAATCCGCTATCGCACGACAGAGGGCAATTCAGCTGTGCACACTCTGAACTCGACTGCCATTGCCACGAGTCGTGCACTCGTCGCCATCATGGAGCAATACCAGAACAAGGATGGTTCAGTGGGCGTTCCCGAGGTTCTTCGCCCGTACGTGGATGGCAAGACGACGCTGGAGCCGCTCTGAGGCCCAGATGCTCGCATGTGCTGCTGGACCTTGATTTGGCAATGGGATAATTTCATCACCGCATCGATTCGCATCATAGGCAATGCGTCTGAGCGTTGTAGTCGTCGCGCTGCTTCTGGCCCCGCTTTTTCTGGACTCCTCATGGTCGGTATCGACTGGGGCATCGCTCGAAGCCGAGAGGTCACACAGCCTGACCCACTCCTCGGGAGACGAGGATTACGGACCGATCGAGTACACAGACCAGTACAACTACGCGACGCTCGGTCCACAGAACCGAACGGCGCTGCTGATGATGCCGGGAGGACACGAATACGATCATCCACTTCCCCTAATCGTGTCACTCCACGGCTACAGCAGTAGTGGCTATTGGAATGCGGACTACCTCGACCTGTTTGACAGCGTGCTGGAGAACGAACACCTTCTGCTCTACCCGGACGGGACCTACAACCCGAACGGACTCCGCTTCTGGAACGCCACTGAGGCTTGCTGCAACTACTGGGATCAGGAAGTAGACGATGTGGGATGGCTCATGGTGATGATTGACGAGGCCATTGCAAACTACGGAGCCGACCCCGAGGGCATCGTCTTCATCGGGCACTCCAATGGCGGCTTCATGTCCCACAGGATGGCCTGCGAGCAGGGAGATAGGCTTCGAGCCATAGTCTCCCTAGCTGGAGCAACATACGACGAGTTCGACGAGAAATGCGCGGACACAGGCCGCCCGAACGTCCTACAGGTCCACGGTACCTATGACTGGGTAATCTACTATGAAGGAGGTTATGACCACGATCCCTGGGACAACGAGTGGAACTACTATCCATCTGCTGAAAGTACCGTGGCATCATGGGCAAACCGGTCAGGATGCGACGGCGTTTACACCGACTTGGGAGAACTCGACCTCGATTGGCCCAGTGGGACGAATGATACGGACATGCTGGAGCATCTGAACTGCGCTCAGGGGAACCGAGTTGCTCTGTGGCGAATCAACGAAGGGAGCCATGTCCCCGCCTTCGTCGATGGCCAGTTCGCTAACACAACGATACCCTGGGCACTGAGCGGCTTCAGCCGAGACTCCGACGGCGACGGGGTCAGGGACAACGAAGATGCGTTCCAATACAACCCCACCGAATGGGCGGACAGCGATGGCGATGGGGTCGGCGACAACTCGGACGCCTTCCCCGGAGACCCCACGGAGACCGTCGACTCGGACGGCGACGGGGTGGGCGACAACTCGGACGCCTTCCCTGAGGACCCCACGGAGTGGGTGGACAGCGATGGCGATGGGGTCGGCGACAACTCGGATGCTTTTCCCATGGACGCCAGCGAGAGTTCCGACTCCGACGGGGACGGGGTCGGCGACAACCTCGATGTTTTTCCCATGGACGCCAGTGAGTGGGTCGATGCAGACGGGGACGGCTTTGGCGACAACTCGGATGCCTTTCCGATGGATGCCAGCGAGTGGGGTGATGCCGACGGGGACGGTGTCGGTAACATCGCAGACGCCTTCCCGCTGGACGCAAATGAGACTTCGGACGGCGATGACGACGGGGTGGGCGACAACTCGGATGTCTTTCCCGCGGACCCCGCAGAGTGGGCGGACAGAGATGGCGACGGTGACGGTGACAACTCGGACGCCTTCCCCGAGGACCCCACGGAGACCGTCGACTCGGACGGCGACGGGGTGGGCGACAACTCGGACGCCTTCCCCGAGGACGCCACGGAGACCACGGACACCGATGGGGACGGGATGGGAGACAACCTCGATGCCTTTCCCATGAATGCCAGTGAGAGTACCGACTCGGACCTAGACGGGGTGGGTGACAATTCGGACGCCTTCCCACATAATCCCAAGGAATCCAGCGATATGGACGTAGACGGGGTTGGCGACAATCTAGACGCGTTCCCAGAAGATGCATCGGAGCAGCACGACTCCGACGGCGACAGCCATGGCGACAACTCAGACGCCTACCCACTGGACGCCGAAAGATGGGAGGATGGTCTACCGATGGTGTTCGTTCTGCTGATCGTTCTCAGCGCCCTGCTACTTGTCGCACTCACAAAACCAAGGAGGCGTTCTCACTAACGTAGCGGAGTAAGACTACTCGCCTATCTCAATCAGGACGCTGCCCATGTCGACCCGTTCACCCTGCTCATAGTGCACCTTGGTCACCTCGCCCGCCTTCGGCGCCTGGATCCTGTGCTCCATCTTCATGGCCTCCACAACTAGCAGAGTCTGGCCCTCGCGGACCCGCTGTCCCTCCTTGACCAGTATCTCGAGGATTGTTCCCGGCATCGGCGCCGTTAGGCTGCCCTCATTGGCCGAGGGACCCGGGCTCCCCCTCTCGTGGTGGTGGACTACGTGGGTGTGACCGTCCATATGGATCCACCAGGCATCCCCTGACTTGGCCACGTGGACGAGCCTCGGCCTGCCGTCCACCTCTACCCTAAGCCTGCCCTGCTTCTCGTCCCGAACGACCACTACGTTGGGTGAATCCACATCGACCCCATCTTGTGAGAGCGTCGAAACCCTGACCCTGCCGTTCTCCTCACTAAGGGCAGCGCTGTACCTGCTCGAGTCACCTCCGACGCTCCACTCCATACTATCACCTTAGGGGAAGGGCCTCCGCAGGGTCCTGAACGGGTCCCCCGGATGGCCGGTGTGCTCGTCGACGGTACCAGCCGCGGGGTGGTCTGCTTGGGTACGGTCGAGGCCGAGCCTCTGTGCGGCTGCCGCAATCGCCACGAGGGTTCCTTTGTCGGCATCCGGTCCCGAGAGCTCCTCAGGGGGCGTATTGGCAAGGAAGTCGGTGTCTGCGTCGCCGCTCTGGAAGGCATGGTGCGCAGCAAGGCTGCGCAGGAAGCCGATGTTAGTCTGCACGCCTAGGGCCACGAAATCGGCCAAGGCGGTGTCGAGCCTTCGGATAGCGGCGTGACGGTCTGGGGCGTGGACGATGAGCTTGGCGAGCATCGGGTCAAAGTCGATGGTGACCTCGTCGCCCTGCCGGACCCCAGAGTCGACTCTGATTCCCGGCCCCATGGGGGCCTGCCACATCACGAGCCGTCCGGTCGATGGCAGGAACAATCCCCCTTGGGGGTCCTCGGCATAGATTCGCGCCTCGATGGCGTGGCCGCTCTGCTTGACCCCGGGCTGATCTATGCCCAACGGCAGGCCTGCGGCAACCTCGAACTGCTTCTGGACCAGATCGATGCCGGTGGTCATCTCTGTGACCGGGTGCTCGACCTGTAGGCGGGTGTTCATCTCCAAGAAGTGGAACTGCCCGTTGCCCGACAGTAGGAACTCCACTGTCCCAGCGCCGATGTAGCCGACAGACCTAGCTGCGGTGACGGCAGCCTCCCCCATGGCCCTGCGGATTTCTGGAGAGATGGCAGGCGAGGGAGCCTCCTCGATGACCTTCTGGAATCGTCGCTGGATGGAGCAGTCACGCTCGTTGAGGTGTATGGCACCACCGTGCCGGTCGCATAGCACCTGGATCTCGACGTGTCTCGCTCCAGTGAGTAGCCTCTCAATGTAGATGGTGCCGTCGCCGAAGGCCGCTGCGGCCTCTCTGGCGGCCGCTTCGTACTCCGCGCGCAGAGCCCTCGGCTCTCTGACCGAGCGCATGCCCTTCCCGCCGCCGCCCGCGCTCGCCTTGAGCAGCAGAGGGTATCCTACCCTCGCGGCAGCGGCAGCCAGCACCCCTAGGTGGTCGGCGTCCTCCTCCACGGCCATCTCCTCCCCCGGAATGACAGGAATCCCGGAGTCAATCATCAGAAGCCGGGCTGACACCTTGTCGCCCATGGCCTCTATGGCATCCCCCGGAGGGCCAATCCAGACCAATCCCGCTGCCTCGACGGCGCGTGCGAAGTCCGCCCGCTCGGAGAGGAAGCCGTAACCGGGGTGTATCGCTTCGGCCCCGCATCCCTTAGCAGCCTCGATGATGGCATCCCCGTTGAGATAGGTCTGGTCGAGCGTGTCCCCTAGCAGGTGGACGGCCTGGTCTGCGACCTCGACGTGGAGCGAGTTGGCGTCGGCATCGGAGAATACGGCTATGCCGCCCAGACCCGCCTCGCGGGCTGCCTGAAGCAGCCGAACGGCGATCTCACCGCGGTTTGCCACGAGGACCGTTGCGAACGGCCGTGGTGACTCCTCCATCCAATTTGGAAGCATGCTCAGCCGTCCTGATCCTCTGAAGACCAGGCAGGCTTCCTACCATCGAGAAACGCCGCAAGCCCCTCTTGGCCCTCAGCCGAGGCGCGCATCTCGCTGGTCTTGTCGAGCGCCCACTCACGCAGCTCCTCGTCCGTGCCCATCCAGCGATCGAAGGAATCTATCAGACTCTTGGCCTCCACAACGGCCACCGGACCCGTGGTGAGCACTGTCGCGATGGCCTCGTCGACGAGTCGTGACGCCTCCTCGGCGTTCGCGGCAATCTGGTCAACCATGCCGATCATCAGTGCCTCATCTGGCTCGAAGGTGCCTGCAAGCGTAGCGAGCCGTCGAAACTGCGCGCTGCCGACTCTTCTGTAGACATAGGGTCCGATTACCGCTGGCAGTATCCCCAGCTTGGCCTCAGACAGGGCGATTCGGGTGCCTGATGCCGCGATGGCGTGATCGCAGCAGGCGACCAGCCCGGCGCCCCCTCCCAGGGCGACTCCGTGCACCGAAGCGATGGTGAAGCAAGGATGGGACCACAGCCCGTTGAACAGCTTGTCGAGCCGCTCGGCGTCAGCCCGATTCTCCTTCGTCCCCTTGGTGCCGCCCTCCCGCATCATGTTGATGTCGGCGCCGGCGCAGAAGTGCCTGCCATCGGATCCAATGACTAGGGCACGCAGGTGATTCGCGCCCTCCGAATCCAGCAGCTCCCCGGTGGAGCCCACAGAGCGTTCGGCCGTCCATGCGAGCACGTCGGCAATCTCGGAGATGAGTTGCGCGTTGAGCGCGTTGTGGACCTCGCTTCGGGTTAGGGTGAGGCGGGCGACGGGTCCGTCGATGTCAAGCCTGCATAGTTTGGTGACCGGTCTGTCATCGCTCATGCCCATGTCATCACATCCTGAAGACACCGTAGCCAGTGTCCGGCATGGAGGCGTTGAGACTGGCCGAGATACATAGTCCAAGCACGTCTCTGGTGTCCCTAGGGTCGATTACGCCGTCGTCCCACAAACGGGCCGTGGAGTAGTAGGGATTGCTCTCCTCCTCGTACTTGGACCTGATCTCGTCCGGATCGGAATTGCCTACAGACGACAGTACGCTCGCGGCCTGCTCCCCCCCCATGACGCTGATTCTGGCATTGGGCCACATGAACAGGAACCGGGGGTCGTATGCCCGTCCGCACATGCCGTAGTTGCCTGCTCCGTGGGAGCCTCCGATGATGACGGTGAACTTGGGAACCGGGACGCATGAGACCGCAGTCACCAACTTGGCGCCGTCCTTGGCGATGCCGCCTGCCTCTGCGTCCCTCCCGACCATGAATCCGGTTATGTTCTGCAAGAAGATCAAGGGGATGCCTCTCTGGCCGCACAGCTCGACGAAGTGCGCTCCCTTCAACGAGGATTCCGAAAACAGGATACCGTTGTTCGCAAGGATGCCCACAGGGTAGCCGTGAATCCTCGCGAAGCCGCAGACCAAGGTGGTACCGTAGCGTTGCTTGAACTCGTGGAAGCGCGAGCCATCGACGATCCTCGATATGATTTCACGCACGTCATAGGGCTTTCTGTTGTCACCGGGAACGATGCCCATGAGGTCCTCGACCTCGTGGGCTGGCTGCTCGGGCTGAGCGACGTCGAGCCTGTGCTTGGGGGCGATGTTGAGGTTCTCGACGATGCTTCGCACTATCCTCAGTGCCTCGGCCTCGTCCTCGGCGAAGTGGTCGGCGACCCCTGATTCGGAGGTGTGGACCTCCGCCCCACCCAAGTCCTGGGCAGTCACCTCCTCCCCGGTGGCCGCTTTGACTAGCGGAGGA
>Ga0257111_1001336_pt1 | contig 9932 bp, 10 predicted proteins | sample LP_taG_6_FD_191567 | JGI IMG/M metagenome (GOLD analysis project Ga0257111, IMG submission 191567) | Marine microbial communities from Northeast Subartic Pacific Ocean, Canada - LP_J_2015_P26_500m | ecosystem: Environmental > Aquatic > Marine > Oceanic | place: Canada: Northeast Subartic Pacific... | reverse complement strand
AATGCCTCCAATAAATTTTTGCATAACATTTTAAAATTTAATGATAAATATAAATCAAAATATCAAAATATCAAAATGATCAAAAATCAAAATCATCTAGGTGCAGTTTATATGATCATGAGTGTTTTATTCTTCTCATTCATGGATATTTTAATTAAAATCACTGACGAATATCCTGTTGGCCAAGTGATGTTTTTTAGAGCTGTGTTTGGTTTGATTCCTATATTTTTTTTAATACCAAAAAATCGACTTAAAGATTTTTATAAAACACAGCATTTTGGTTTACATTTTTATAGATCTTTTTTTGGAGCTATTGCAATGGCAGCTATTTTTATTGGATTAAGAAATTTACAACTTGCCGAAGTTACTTCACTTGCATTTTCTGGACCAATTTGGGTTGTTATATTTAGTATGTTTTTTTTAAGTGAAAAAATTAGAACTAAACGTTGGATTGCCGTTGGACTCGGATTTATAGGTGTTATTATTATTTCGAAACCGGGTTTTGATAATTTAAATTATTATTATATTTTTCCAATAATATTTTGTATTGGTTTTGCAGGTGTTTCTATAATAATTCGAAAGTTAACTCTTGTTGGAGAGTCTATTTGGCTCATTGCATTTTATTTTTCTGTTGTGTCTGGAATAGGTGGTTTGCTAACTTTTCCATTTGGAGGCTGGATGGTACCTAACAAATATGACTTAGTTCTTTTAATTTTAATAGGATTTCTTGGAGGTGTTGCAAATTTGATGTTAACTCAATCTTATAAGTTGGCCGAAGTTACACTCACAACCCCACTAAAATACCTTTCACTTGTTTTTGCTATTATATTTGGTTTTTATTTTTTTAAAGAAGTTCCATCCACTAATACTTTATTAGGAGCAGGTTTAATTATAATTTCTTCTGCCATAATTTTCTTTAGAGAAAATCAACTAAAAAAACCCATCCCCTTACCTAGACAACAATGAAACAACCACCATTTTATTGGCATAAGGCAAAAAAAATTCTATCAAAAAGAGATCCAATATTAAGAAAAATTATTAATAAATTTAATAAAGGTTTTTTAACCACTAGAAAAGATCCTTTTTTCTCATTATGCCGCACAATTGTAGGTCAGCAAATAAGCACTAAGGCTGCAGATTCAATTTGGTTAAGGTTCGAAGAAAAATGTAAAAAAAAAATAATTCCAGAAACTATATTAAAACTACCTAGTCGCTCTTTAAAAAGTGCTGGTTTGTCTCGTCAAAAGGTTTCTTATTTAAAAAATATTGCAAAAAGTTTTAAAAATAAATCTTTTAATATTAGAGATTTAAAAAAAATGGATGATGATTTAGCCATTGATTACATAACTAAATTAAAAGGATTAGGTATTTGGAGTGCTCAGATGTTTTTAATGTTTAATTTAAATAGACCAGATATATTTCCAACTAAAGATATAGGTTTAATAAGAGCTATATCAAAAAATTATAAAACTTCCTATCCACCCAGTGAAAGATTTTTAAATAAAATTTCAAAAATGCACTCAGGTTATAGAAGCGTTCTTACTTGGTATATGTGGAGAAGTATTGATCCAGTTGATGTTGAATATTAGACTCCTTCAACAATTTGTAAATTTCTTTCCGTTGTTTCTTTAGCTAAGGCCCAAGCCTCTTTGTATTCTTTGCAATTGTGACATTCGACTGCTTTTTCATAACTTGGAAATTCCCAAATAACTGTTCTATTAAAATTTTCACCTTCAAGTATTTGATATTTGCCACCTCTAACCAATGGTTTTCCACCGTAACCTTTAATTGTAGAAGTTGCTTTAGCTGCGTAATTTTTAAGATTATCGATATTTCCAATTTTTTTATATAAAGCTATCCAATATCCTTTCATTTTAATCTATCCATTCTTTTAATTTGTCTTTATTTAGTTTTATAAATTCAGGTAAATTACTAAATTCATATTTTTCAAGTTTTTTTCTTTTATCATCTCCATATTTTTTAGAAGTTTTGTCTCCAAACATATCATAAATTGTTTGATTATTTTTAATAAGTTCATTAATTTTTTTTGCGCCCAATTCTTCCACTTCGTAATCTCTATGGTGTAAATATGATTTAAGCTTTAGCTCTATGTCTTCTGCATTTTTTAAATTAGAAAAATGCCAACCACCATCATTAATAAAATATTTATTAATGTATTTTGTATCAGAGAATAATGTATCAAGCCTCCAAAAAAGAAATTTTTTACTTTTAATATTTCTTAACCATTGTGGGCTTTTTAAATATTTTTTTTTACAGCCTTTGGTGCCATACCAAATAAAATTTGGAAGGTATCTATTTAATTTATAATAGAACAGTGACTGCTCAAAAAAAATTAGCTGATTCTTAATTTTTTCAAGATTAATGGATTCAAAGTTAGGTATTTCATCAACATCTGAAATTAAAATTAAATCATTATCCGTAGCGTTATTTAATCCCTGCGATATATGATTTCTTTGATCATTTTCTCTTAAATGAGCATTTGTTATTAATTTGTACGATTTAATACCTTCATCATCTTCTTTATTCACTTTATGGATTCCTGCTGGTTCATTTTTATGCACAATATATATAATTTTATTCTCAAATTGTTTATATTTTTTGATGTCAAATTTGAGCTGTCTTTCTTTTCCGTTATGGAAATATTTACTTTCTACAATTACAAAAAAATCTACATGTTGATCTAAGATATTTAATCTAAGATCAAGCAACAAATCTTCATCATAAAACATAAAGCAATCAAAAATTTTCATATTAAATAAATTATTTTATTGGATAATTTTTTATCCAATGTTTTGCTATATCTATTCTTTTGCAAATCCATACATCTTCATGGCTTAAAACATATTCTAAAAATCTTTTTAAAGACTGTACTCTTCCTGGTCTGCCGACTAATCTGCAGTGGAGTCCAACTGACATCATTTTTGGATTTGTTTTTCCTTCTTCATAAAGCGCATCAAAACTGTCTTTTAAATAGGAAAAAAAATGATCACCTGTATTAAAGCCTTGATTAGAAACAAACCTCATGTCGTTATTATCAAGCGTGTATGGTATAATTAGTTGTTTTTTTTTCTTTCTAATTTCCCAGTAAGGCAAATCATCACTATAAGAGTCACTATCATATAAAAAACCACCTTCTTCAAAAACCAGATCCCTAGTATTTGGACTACATCTCCCGGTATACCAACCTAATGGGCGTTCACCAAAAATTTCCTTAATTTTTTTAATAACAAGTTTCATGTGTTTCTTCTCTTCAGATTTTTTAACACTTTGGTAATCGATCCATCTCCAACCATGTGAAGCAACTTCATAGTTTGCATCCTTTATTGCCTTACATATTTCAGGATTTTTTTCTAGAGCCATTCCAACGCCAAAAATTGTAATTGGTATTTTTTTCTCCTGAAATAATTTATGTAATCTCCAAAATCCACTACGTGAACCATATTCATAAAGACTCTCCATACTGATATGTCTTGCTTTTACAGGTTGAGCGCCTATGATTTCTGATAAAAAAACTTCAGAATGTTTGTCTCCATGTAGGACACAATTTTCAGCTCCTTCTTCATAATTTAAAACTATTTGTAGAGCAATTCTTGCATTGTTAGGCCATTTTACTTTAAGTTTCTTTGCGCCATAACCGACCATATCTCGTGGATATTTCTTATTTTTTGTACTTGAGCGATATTTTTTCATTTTTAAAATTATGAATTGTTAAATTATTACCCTTTCCTTTTCTATCTATTACTAAAAAGTTCATATTTTTTGTTGATATTAAAGGAAAATGCCATATTCCAGGTCGATAATTTATTCCGATTTGTTCAGGAATAATAAATGATTTTAATTTTTTAATGTTAGGTTTTTTCCCTTTTGGTGCAACAAAAACTAAAAAAGTTGTTTCTTCCATTGGTATGAAAGCCTGGCTCCCTAAGCTGTGCTTTTCCATCATTTTTATATTCATTGGAAATTTTCTTTTTTTTGCAGAAAAAATTGACACTATCGTGCTTCCTTTTTTTGAAGAAGTATTTATTCTACACAAATCATTAAACCTTTTTGCGTAACCATCATTAATATTTATAGATTTTATTTTTTTTGTAGAAATTACATCGCCAAATTTTTTAAAATTTTTCCGTGTTATTTTTTTTGGCTTTATAATGATTTTCATTTTATAACTTTTCCAAAGGTTCTAATCCTTGAAATTCCACCATCAGGATAAATATTAATTTTAATATAATTAATTTTATTTTTTTGCATTGTCTTATTATTAAAACTATGTTTTTTGTTAGCTTTGAGTTTAACTTTGTTTAAAAGTGACTTCCATTTATTAGATTTTTTTACTACTGAATAATTTGATATTTTATTAGGAACATATGTTGCTTGTACTGAGCACATATCGGGGTAGTTTCCTTTGAAATGATGGGTATCGATTTCTATTCTATTAATAGTTCCTGTACGCCCTAATTTTATTATAAGCCAGTCAAAATTTTTTCCTCTACTTCTTCTTGTTTCCCATCCATCACCCATATTTTTACCTTTACCTGGTGCAAGTATATTTTCAGCTTTTCCAAAATGTTCATTATTACAACCTATAATCGAAGCTCCATTTAACATAGAAGAAAGATTAATTATTTTGTTTCCAAAATTAACTTTTTTCATTTCAACTTCTCCATAAATTCTAAGTCTAGCAATTCCACCATCGGGATAAATATTTAATTTAACGTGAGTGAATATAGATTTATTTTTAATTTTAAAGTTATGATTTTTGTTTGGTCCAAGTTTTTTTTTATTTAAAATTGTAATCCACTTTGATTTATTGTTTGGTTTTTTGTTGCTATGGCAAGCTTCTAAAGATGTATATGTTGGCTGATTTCCTGAAAAATGAGCTGTATCAACATCAACATTAAAAATTTTTCCTGGCTTTCCAAGTTTTATGATTAAATAATCAAAACCTTTTCTTCTCCTTCTCCTTCTTGTTTCCCATCCATCCATCCATTTTCCATGTTTGTCAAAAACTCCTTCTTTAAAGATTGGTGGGTTTGGGTTAATTATTCTATTTGCAGATGCAAAAAAATCATCGGTTTTAAAAATTACTTTTGAACCAAGTCTTGGTTCTGCCAGATTCATCATTTTACCATTAATAAATTTTTTCATAATAATTATTTAATTATTTCACTCAGACGAAAGCTTGCAATTTTTTTTACTTGTTTTTTAGCTTCTTCAAATTCTAAATTTATATTATTTGCTATTCTTTGTCTAAAACTATTCAAAATTTCTTCTTTATTTTTTCCTTTAACCGCAGTAATAAAAGGAAATCCAAATTTTTTTTTATATTCTTCATTTAGTTTTTTAAACTCTAAAAATTCTTCATTAGTGCATTGGTTTAAACTTGCATTTTGTTGTTCATTTTTCGAATCTTCAGTTAATCTTTTTCCAATAGCTAAATCTGGATGAGCATTAAGAATTTTAATATGACTTTCTTTATTGCTATTTTCAAAAATTTCCACCATTTTTGAAAATAATTCTTCAAAATTTTTATAAGGTTTTGAATCATAAGATTTTTGAGCAATCCACTCCGTTTTTTCAAAAACATTTCCAAAAATAGAAATAAAATCAGATTTATTTAATTTATTAACCTTATCTATTGAATTCATATAAGACATGTTCTTGTCTCAGTTTTAATATTTTAATTACGCATTTATTGTATATTATATACATATCTATATGACAAAATTAACCACACATGTATTAGATGTTTATTCTGGCAAGCCAGGTAGTGGCATTAAAGTTGATTTGTACCAGATTCAAAACAACAAAAGAGAAAAGTTAAGCAGCGTTATATTAAATAATGATGGCCGAACCGATAAGCCTTTCATCGAAGGGTCAAATTTTAAAGAAGGACAGTATGAACTTGTTTTTTTTGTAGGTGATTATTTTAAAAAAATAACGGAAATACCTAAAATTCCTTTTTTAGATGATGTTGTTGTAAAATTTGGAATTTCTAATGCCAATGAACATTATCATGTGCCTTTGCTTGTTTCACCTTGGAGCTATTCTACTTATAAAGGAAGCTAAATGACCTCCAATGCTATTAAGTTTGTTTGGAATAATAAAATTTTTAAAATTGATAATCCAGATCCTAACGAAACTTTATTAAATTTTATTAGGTTAAAAATAAAAAAAACAGGAACTAAAGAAGGTTGTGCTGAAGGTGGATGTGGTGCTTGTACAGTAGTATTAGCTGAGTTAAAAAAAAATGATTTAACTTATAAAGCAATTAATGCCTGTATTTCTTTTGTTACAATCTTACAAGGCAAACAATTAATCATTGTTGAAGATCTTTTGAACAGTAAAGAATCTTTGCACCCAGTGCAAAAAGCAATGGTGGATTATCATGGTTCACAATGTGGTTTTTGCACACCAGGATTCGTAATGTCTTTATTTGCAATGCAAAAAAATTATTCTTCTTACAACGAAGAAAATATTAAAGATTCTATTTCTGGAAATTTATGCCGTTGTACTGGCTATAGGCCAATCGTAGATGCTGCAAAAAGTTTAAACAATAAAAATAGATCAGATAAATTTGTTAAGAGTAAAAAAAAAATTATAAGTCTTTTAAAAAAAATAAAACTAGAAAATATAAGTATAAAGTATAGAAATAAAAAATATTTTGCACCAAGAACTGTTACCGAATTAAAAAAAGTCATCAAAAATTATCCAAATTCAATATTTTTAAGCGGTGGTACTGATCTTTCTTTAATTGTTACAAAAGAAAGAAAAGATATAGATAATATTATTTCCCTAAGTTCGATTAATGAACTTAATTTTATTGAAGAAAAAAATGAACATATAGTAGTAGGTGCAGCAACATCATTGAGAGAATTTGAACTATTCATAAAAAAATATTACCCTGATTTTACCGCAATCCTTAAAAGATATGGCTCTGTTCAAATAAGAAATGTTGCAACTATAGCAGGTAATATTGCTACGGCCTCGCCAATTGGTGATACCTTACCGTTATTATTGTCTCTTGATGCCAAAGTCGTTTTGCAAGGTTTAAATAAAAAAACAATTTTACCTTTAAAAAATTTTTTTGTTAATTATCGTAAAACCAAGTTAAAAAAAAGACAGTTTATTCACTCAATAATAATTCCAGTACTGAAAAAAAATATTTTTAAAGCTTATAAAATATCAAAAAGAATAGATGATGACATATCGTCAGTTTGTGCATCTTTTAGTTTGGAAATAAAAAATAAAAAAATAAAAAACATAAAAATTGCATATGGTGGCATGGCATCAACTCCAAAGAGAGCAATTAATTGTGAAAAAATTCTTATTAATAAAAATATATCTGAAGAAAATATTGAAAAAGCAAAAAAAATCTTAGAGAAAGATTTTAAACCAATAAATGATATGCGAGCAAGTAAAAATTACCGTATGGAGATAGCAAAAAATTTATTAATGAAATGTTTTATAGAAATTAAAGATAATAAATTAGTAAGATTAAATTAAATAATGAGTAAAAATATTTTTATTAACGAAAAAAGACCACACGACAGTGCTTTAAAACATGTAAGTGGATATGCCGATTATACAGATGACATTAACGAACCAAATGGAACTTTACATGGAGCAATTGGATGGAGTAAAGAAGCACATGCTTTAATTAAGAAAATTGACCTAAGTGAAGTATGGAAAAGTGAAGGCGTTATTTCGGTAATTGGATATAAAGATATCCCTGGAAGGAATGATGTAGGTCCTGTTTTTGATGGTGACCCAATATTTCCGACTAATAAAGTTGAGTATTATGGGCAACCTTTATTTGCCGTTGCCGCAATCTCGACTGATCTTGCAAGAAAAGCTGTTTTAAAAGCTAAAGTCATTTACAAAGTTTTAAAACCTATAGTAACGATAAAAGAAGCATTAAAGAAAAAAAAATTTGTTTTAAATGGAATAAAAATACAAAGAGGCAATCCTTCAAATGCAATTCATAAATCTAAAAATCAGTTAAAAGGTAATTTTACAACAGGTAGCCAGGAACATTTTTATTTAGAGGGACAAGCTGCATTTGCAATACCTAAGGAAGATAATGATTTATTAGTTTATAGTTCCACACAACATCCATCAGAAACACAACAAATTATTGCTAAGATGCTTAATCAAAAAAGTAACACTATAACTGTTTTAGTTAGAAGGATAGGAGGAGGTTTTGGAGGAAAAGAAACAAATTTTTTAACTTCTAGTATTTGTGCTTTATTAGCAAACCAAACAAAAAAACCAGTTAAACTTAGGTTAGATAGAGATGATGATATTATTATAACTGGAAAGAGACATGATTTTTATTCTGAGTATGAAGTTGGTTTTAATAACTCAGGAATTATTGAGGGATTAAAAATTAAATTGGCGTCAAGATGTGGAATGTCTCCTGATTTATCAGGTGCAATTAATGGAAGAGCTATATTGCATATTGATAACGCTTATTACCTTCCAAATGTTCAAGTGCAAAATTATCTTTGTAAAACTAATACGGTTTCGTCAACAGCCTTTAGAGGATTCGGTGGAAATCAAGGAATGATGGTTATTGAAAATATAATTGATAATATTTCAAGGTATTTGAATAAAGATCCTTGCCAAATTAGAAAAAACAATTTTTACCAAAAAAAGAAAAAAAATATTACCCATTATGGAATGAAGATTGAAGATAATGTTATCCAAGAAATTTTTAATAAACTGGTAAAAAAATCAAATTATAAAAAAAGATATTCAAAAATTAAAAAATTTAACTTAAAAAGTAAATATTTAAAAAAGGGTATTGCTATTACCCCAGTTAAATTTGGCATTTCTTTTACGACCACTCATCTTAATCAGGCTGGAGCATTAGTACATATTTATACTGATGGAAGTGTTCATTTAAATCACGGAGGAGTAGAAATGGGGCAAGGAACCAACACCAAAATTGCCCAACTTGTTGCTAATGAATTAGGTTTATCATTTGAAAAAATAAAAATTTCATCAACAAATACATCCAAGGTGCCAAATACCTCTGCTAGCGCCGCATCTTCTACAACAGATTTAAATGGGGCGGCAGCACTTGATGCGGTTTCAAAGATTAAACAAAACTTAGAAAAATTTATTAAAAAAAAATATAATATTCAAAATATTAAAATAGTTTATGAAAAGGGATTAATTAAATTTAATAAAAAATCATTTAAATTCGAGACAATAATTAAAGAAGCCTACTTAAATAGAATTTCATTATCATCTTCGGGTTTTTATTCAACACCGAAAATTTATTTTAATAAAAAAACATTTTCAGGCAGACCTTTTTTATATTTCTGTTATGGTGCTGCAGTAACAGAAGTTGCAATAGATACGCTGACAGGAGAAAATATAGTAGAACGCGTTGATATTTTACATGATGCAGGTAAAGCCATTAATCCGGCATTAGAATTAGGCCAAATTGAAGGAGGATTTGTTCAAGGACAAGGCTGGTTAACAATAGAAGAAGTAAACTGGAAGTCTAATGGTCAAATTACTACTGTTTCACCTTCAACTTACAAAATCCCAGCAGTCAGCGATATGCCAAAAAAATTTAATGTAGAAATTTTTAAACAAGGTAAAAATAAAGAAAATGTTGTTAATAAAGCTAAAACAACAGGAGAACCACCTCTTATGCTGGCTATGAGTGTATTTTACGCAATAAAAGATGCTATTGCTTCTGTTGAAAAATATAAACAAATACCAATTCTTGATGCTCCTGCCACACCAGAAAAAATTTTAATGAGTTTAAATGAGTTAAAAAATAGATTTAATTATAATAAGCATTAGATCAAAATGAATTCAAAAAATAATTTTATGTTAAGAGCAATAGAACTTTCAATAAATAGTGTAAATACGGCTGGAGGTCCATTTGGTTGTGT
>Ga0257111_1001331_pt1 | contig 9949 bp, 11 predicted proteins | sample LP_taG_6_FD_191567 | JGI IMG/M metagenome (GOLD analysis project Ga0257111, IMG submission 191567) | Marine microbial communities from Northeast Subartic Pacific Ocean, Canada - LP_J_2015_P26_500m | ecosystem: Environmental > Aquatic > Marine > Oceanic | place: Canada: Northeast Subartic Pacific... | reverse complement strand
AGTTTATCAATTAATTTGGAAGCTTCATTAGATAAATCCCAATCACACTACTTATCTAAAGTAATGAGAATAAATATTGGACAAAGTTTTTCTTTATTTAATCAAAGTGGAGAATGGGAAGCAAAAATAAAAGAGATAAATAAAGGAATTGTAGAATTTTCAGTAATAAAAAAATTAAGATCAGCAAATAATGAAAGAGACATTTGGCTAGCTTTTGCTCCTATAAAGTTAAATTATTTAAGTTTAATGATACAAAAAGCAACGGAACTGGGAGTTACGAAGTTTATTCCTATTTTAACAGAAAGAACAATCGTAAGAAAATTAAACGATAAAAGATTAAATAAAATTATCATAGAAGCATCTGAACAGAGTAATAGATTAAAAGTTCCGAAGTTGAATAAAATTTTAAAATTAGATGATTTTTTAAAGTTAAATCAAAATACAAATATTATATTTGGAGATCTAAATACCAATAATAGTAAAATTAATTTTAAAAGTTCAGACCCACTTTGCATATTAATTGGACCCGAAGGGGATTTTACACTTAAAGAAAGAGAAAATATTTTAAAATTAAAAAAATTAATTCCTCTTAAAATTAATCAAAATATTTTAAGATCTGAAACTGCGGCAATTTCAATGATATCAATAATAACTTTTAATTTGTTATCTTAGATATTTATTTATAGTTTTAAAAATATCTTCATAACTAGCATGATGACTAATTCTATTAAGATATTTTCCATTTTTTAATAAAATAATAGATGAGCTGTGATTAATTAAATAGTTACCATCTTCTGTAAATATTTTTTCAGAAAGTACTCCCCAAGATTTTGACATAAGAAATACTTTTTTTGGGTCCCCAGTAATTCCATAAATTTTATTTTCAAATGAATTTAGATAATCTTTTATAATTTCAGTACTGTCTCTTTCTGGATCTATACTAACAAAAAAGACTTTAAATTTTTCTTTCTTTTTTTGTTCTAAATTTTTTATTACCAAGTCTAAATTATTTAACGCCATTGGACAAACATCCGGACAATTTGTAAAACCAAAAAATATTGCAGTCAAAGGTCCTTCAAAAGACGACTCTGTTATGATTTCGTTATTTACATCTTTTAATGAAAAAGAAGATCCTTGAAATTTTGAAACATATTCATTTTCTTTTTTTTCAATAGATAAGAATATAGGCAACAAAATAAATAGAAAGATTGCTAAACAGCCAGCAATTATTGTTATTGAAGTTTTTAATTTCATTGTTGTAAAATAATATTTACTAATTATATAAATAACATGTCATCTCTTATAAAGAAACTATTTGGCGCACTATTAGAAAAACCTTGGGAAGAAAGCCAAGCTTTAATCGATAATAAACATACTGGTAAAACTTTCGGTCTTTCTAATCAAATGTCGGCGGTAATAATTATTTTTGGCGTAAGCACCGCTATATTTAGTTTAATATTTACAGCTTATCTTTATTCAATACCCCCAGAACAGGACACAACATTAATCTTAAAGAATAAATTGCTATGGATTAATACTTTGGTTTTAATCTTTGTTACGTATTTTTTTAATAAAATAAGTAAAGATTTAAAAAACAATTTAACAAATAAAATTAAAAATAATATAGTTACTGTAGGAGCTTTAAGTTATTTATTTTTATTCATGCAAATTATACTTTGGTATCAACTAATGAAACAAGGTCATTTTGTTTCAACAAATAATTATTTTTCTTCATACTATATTTTTACCGCATTGCATGGGTTACATTTATTAGGTGGTTTATTTTTTTGGGGCAAAATAAGTTCAAGAATATTTAAATTAAAAGAGGAAGATTACCCTAAAGAGACAAGCAACTTACAAGCATTATCCCTTTATTGGTTATTTCTTTTTATTGTTTGGTTGGTATTTTTTGGAATTATGTTTATTTATAACGATTCAGTTATTGCATGGTGCAAAGCATTAATTTCTTAAAAATTTAATTACAAAAATAAAACCAATATAACACCCACAACTGCAATTACTGACAGCAATATATTTACTGACTTCAAATATTTTTTTGTTCTTGAATTGGTTTCCTTTTTTGAGAATGCTCCTGCTCCAAAAGAAATGACAAAGTAAAACAATAAAACCAGTATTAGAATAACAGCTAAAATTTCAATTTTTCCCAGCATATAATCAACGTTATATTTGATATTTTGAGAGATTCTTAAGACATTTTGTCATAGGTTTTTATATGATATTTATTCTATATAGGCTGTTATGCACCCAGGTATTATATTTTTTCTAGTTATTCTTGGATCGGTATTGTTCCATATTTTTACACCATGGTACTGGACTGACGTTGCGTCAAATTGGGGGGGAATGGATGACACCATTACTCTAACTTTTTGGATCGGCGGAGGTGTATTCATAGCAGTTTGTCTTTTCATGGTTTATTGCGTTTTTAAATTTTCTTATAAAAAAGATCGTAAGGCTGAGTACAAACCCGAAGATAAAAAATTAGAAAAAATACTTACATTGGCAACAACATTAGGTGTGGCCGCTCTTTTAGCACCAGGACTTATAATTTGGAATCAGTATATTACCGTTCCAAAAAATGCAATTGAGATTGATGTAATGGCTTGGCAGTGGGGATGGCAATATAGATTACCTGGAGAAGATGGAAAATTGGGAACCACTCAAGTAATTAATGTAAACGATAATAATCCCTTTGGAATTAATTTAGATGATCCTTATGGAAAAGATGATGTAATGATACAAGGCGATGTAATAAACTTAGAAAACAATAAGCCTGTTAAAATATTATTAAGATCAGTTGATGTGCTTCACAACTGGTATGTTCCTCAATTCAGAGCAAAAATGGATGCAGTTCCAGGAATTGTAACTTATTATTGGTTTGAGCCCAATAAAACAGGAGAGTATGAGGTTTTGTGTGCTGAATATTGTGGCGTTGGACATTATGGTATGAGAGGTGGAGTTGTAGTGCAAGATAACCAAGCTTATGAAAGCTGGATTCAAGAACAAGAAACATTTTCTGATTTAATAGTAAAACAAAAAATTTTAGAAGACGGTGAAACAAAATTAGCAAAAAAATAAATTAAATGATAAAAAAATACATAATAAAGGAAAAAGATGTCAGAGGATTTTAAGGATAACAAAACAATACAGGCACAATCTTCAGAAACTATTTCTGGAGGAGGCTCAGGGAAAGCGCCTGATATGGACCATGTAAGACCTGCGGAAGTACCAGAACAGGATTTATATCACGGACATAGTTTTATTTCTAAATGGGTTTTTTGTCAGGATGCAAAAGTTATTGGAGTACAATATTTTATTCTTGCGACATTTACAGGAATAATTGGTCTTATTCTTTCTTGGTTAATGCGTTTACAATTAGGATTTCCAGAATTGGCTTCATTCATGACAGCAGAACATTATTATCAGTTTGTAACTATGCACGGAATGATAATGGTAGTTTACTTTTTAACTGCACTATTTCTTGGAGGTTTTGGTAATTTTTTAATTCCATTAATGGTTGGTGCAAGAGATATGGTTTTTCCTTATCTTAACATGGTAAGTTTTTGGATGTTTTTTATTGCAGTTGGAGTTTTACTGGCAAGCTTTTTTGTTCCAGGTGGTCCAACTGGATCAGGTTGGACACTTTATCCTCCTCAATCAATTTTAGAAGGAACGCCCGGATCAGGTATGGGAATACTTTTAATGTGTATATCTTTAATTTTGTTTGTAGCCGGATTTACTATGGGTGGATTAAATTATTTAATTACTGTTTTGCAAGCTCGTACTAGAGGAATGACATTAATGAGAATGCCCTTAACAGTTTGGGGCATTTTTACAGCAACCGTTTTAGCAATGTTGGCTTTTCCAGCACTATTAGTAGGTTCGATAATGATGATTTTAGACAATATACTTGGAACAAGTTTCTTTATGCCGACAATTTTGCAAGCTGGTGAAGTTTTAGAATATGGTGGTGGAAGTCCCATTCTTTTCCAACATTTGTTCTGGTTTTTTGGACATCCAGAAGTTTATATTGTTGCGCTACCTGCATTTGGAATAATTTCAGATTTAATCTCAGTTCATTCTAGAAAAAATATATTTGGTTATAGAATGATGGTTTGGGCTATCGTTGTTATTGGTGCACTAAGCTTTTTTGTATGGGCACATCACATGTATGTTAGTGGAATGAATCCATGGTTTGGATTCTTTTTTGCAACCACAACACTTATTATAGCAGTTCCTACAGCAATGAAGGTTTACAATTGGGTTTTAACTTTATGGAGAGGGAACATTAGACTAAATGTTGTGATGCTATGGTGCCTTGGTTTTATAGTCACTTTTGTCAATGGAGGTATCACAGGTATTTTCTTAGGAAATGTTATAGTGGATGTTCCGTTATCCGATACTTATTTTGTTATTGCTCACTTTCATATGGTAATGGGCATTGCACCTCTTATGGTAATTATGGGAGCCGTCTACCATTGGTTTCCTTTAGTATCAGGAAGATTATTAAGTGAAAAATTAGGTAAATGGCATTTTTGGCTTACATTTTTAGGAGCTTATTCAATTTATTTTCCAATGCATTATTTAGGATTTATTGGGGTGCCAAGAAGATATTTTGAAATGTATGATAGTCCTTACATGACTTCAGCTGTAGGAATGAACGAGTTTATAAGTACTGCAGCTTTCATAGTTGGTGCTGCACAATTCATATTAATTTATAATATTATAAAAAGTTTAAAGACAGGAAAGCCAGCGGGAAAAAATCCTTGGCAAGCAAATTCACTAGAATGGCTTACGCCTTCAGTACCACCTGAACACGGTAACTGGGGTGATAGGCTTCCAATAGTTCATAGATGGCCTTATGATTATAATGTTCCTGGAGCAAAAGAAGATTTTATAACGCAAACCACACCTCCAAGTGAAGTGGCTAATACAGAAGTAGAAAAAACATAAACAATATATGTCTGATCCAAAAATAGAAGGCTACGTATTTAAACCCGGTTTTAAAGGAATGGCCGAGGACACAGGTTCTGACCAAACTATCTTTAAAGGTGTACATTGGGGCAAAGCAATGATGTGGATCTTTTTATTAAGCGATACATTTATATTTAGTTGTTTTCTAATTTCATACATGAAAGGCAGAGGGTCAACTCTAGTTGACTGGCCAAATCCAAGCGAAGTTTTTGCATTACATGTAGGAGGTGTTGACGTTCCTTTGCTACTTATTGCTATTATGACGTTTGTTTTGATTACAAGTAGTGGAACAATGGCCCTTGCAGTAAAATATGGTTATGAAAAAAATAGAAAGATGTGTGGCTGGCTAATATTAGCTACAGCATTAGGCGGACTTACTTTCGTTGGAATGCAAGCTTTTGAATGGACAAAATTAATCCACGAAGGTGTAAGACCTTGGGAAAATCCTTTTGGTGCTAAACAATTTGGTTCATTTTTCTTTATGATAACTGGATTTCACGGCACACATGTATCAATAGGGGTAATTTTCTTATCTATCTATGCTTACAAAACTTTTAAAGGCCACTATGATGAAGAAAAAAGAGGTTGGTTTACAACGATTAAAGGGAATTATGTAGAAATCGAAATTCTTGGTTTGTACTGGCACTTTGTAGATTTAGTATGGGTATTTATTTTTGCATTTTTTTATTTATGGTAAATTAAATTATGAGCGAAACAAAAAAACAAGAGCAAACAACAACACATAAGATAGGGATATATCTTTGGATATGGGGTTTATTATTTGTTTTAAGTTTTTGTTCATACATGGTGGATTGGCTTCAATATCAAGGTTTACTTAGATGGTCTTTAATTTTGATATTTATGTTCTTAAAAGCTGGATTAATTATGGCTTTCTTTATGCATTTGTTTTGGGAACGTTATGCACTAGTTAACGTTTTATTATGGCCAATGACAGCAATTGCATGCTTTATATTTCTTATGGTTGCAGAGTTTGAATATACTGTTTTTACTAGACTTTTTTATTTTGTTGTAGGAGGATAATAATTTATGGATGGATATACTGTATTAGCTGGATTTTTAATTTTTTTCTTATTATTTATTTATCTAACATGGTTTGGATTCTCAATAAAAGTTGACAACGAAAAAGAAGAACAGACATCAGAAATTAAAATTAATCCTTACGACAACCTTCCTTTGAGCAGAAGATTTATTGATAAGAAAAATTCAAAAGTGGGAATTTTTGACTTAGGTAATCACATTCTTATTATTGGAGTAATTTTATTAGTAGTATTTGTAAGTCTGAATGTAGACTAGCTTTGACTGTTATTACTTCAAAAAATAAAAACTCAGTTTTTTTTAATATTTCATCCTATTTAAAATCTTTATTACTATTGATGAAGCCAAGAGTTATGTCTTTAGTTATATTCACTTGTGCCGTAGGATTATTAACTTCTCAAACTAAAATTTCTTTATTTGATTCATTGATAAGCATTTTTTTTGTTACCATGGGAGCTGGTGCGGCTGGAGCACTTAATATGTGGTATGAGGCAGACTTGGACAAACTCATGACAAGAACTTGTCTTAGACCAATACCGAGTGGAAAAATTAATAGACAGCATGCTTTAATATTTGGAATAGTTCTATCGATTATTTCAATTTATGGACTCTATTATTTTTCGAATCTTTTATCGTCATTTTTATTATTTGTAACTATTGCTTTTTATATTTTTGTTTACACAATTTGGTTGAAGAGAAAAACACCTCAAAACATTGTTATTGGAGGAGCTGCAGGTGCTTTACCTCCAGTTATAGGTTGGACCATTGCAACAAATTCTTTAACTATTGAGCCGATCACATTTTTTTTAATTATATTTTATTGGACGCCATCTCATTTTTGGGCTTTAAGCCTTTATAAAGCTGATGATTATTTGAAGGCAAAAATTCCAATGCTTCCTATTACAAATGGAATAGAAGAAACAAAGAAAAAAATTTTAGTTTATTCTTTGTTCATGCTCCCTGTAATTATATTGCCATATATTATAGGTTTTACAGGTGAAATGTTTCTTATTAGTTCTTTACTTCTTACCTTTTATTATAATTACATTTGTTATGATCTATATAAATTTAAAAAAAATAAATTTGAATTAAATAAAGCGAAAAAAGTCTTTGGATATTCAATTTTATATTTGTTTTTAATTTTTGTATTATTCTTGATTGATAGTTTAATTTAAAGATTGCGACTAAAAAAAATTCCGCTAGAGTGTTTTTAATATCATAGATGAAATATATAAGCACACGAAGTAAAAAAAAAGAATACAATTTTGAAGAAGTTTTTATAAAAGGCCTTGCTGATGACGGAGGTCTTTTTATACCCAAATTAATTCCAAAACTGTCCAATGAAGAATTGCTCAAATTAAGCAAATTAAATTATAAAGATTTAGCTAGGGAAATTATTTATCTGTTTAGTGGGGACACAATTACAAAAGATGAACTATCCTCAGTAATAGAAAAATCTTATTCTAAATTTAACAATAAAGAAGTTGTAAAAATAACAAATATAAATGAAAATAATTTATTAGAACTTTTTCACGGTCCTACGCTTGCTTTTAAAGATGTAGCTATGCAGTTTATAGGCAATTTGTATGATCATTATCTTAAAGATAATAATAAAAAAATTAATATTGTTGTTGCAACTTCAGGAGATACGGGCGCAGCAGCTATTGATGCAATTAAAGGAAAAGACAAAATGAATATTTTTGTTCTTCATCCTCATAATAAGGTTTCTTTAGTTCAAAGAAAATTAATGACAACTGTAAAAGAAAAAAACGTTTTTAATCTTGCAATCAAAGGAAATTTTGATGATTGTCAAAATATTGTAAAGTCTATGTTTGCAGATTTTGAATTTTCTAATTCAATAAACATGTCAGCGGTCAATTCTATTAATTGGGTGAGAATAGTTGCTCAATCAGTTTATTATTTTTATTGTTATTTTAAATTAAACAAAAAGATTAACTTTTCGGTACCAACTGGAAATTTTGGAGATGTTTATGCTGGTTACTTGTCAAAAAAAATGGGACTTCCAATTAATAAATTAATTGTTGCGACTAATCAAAATGATATTTTGCATCGTGCGATTTCTTCAGGAAATTACGAAGCTCAAAAAGTGAAGGAAACAATCTCACCCAGTATGGATATTCAAGTTGCGAGTAATTTTGAAAGATTAATTTACGATATTCAAAATCAAGATACTAAAAAAACAAAAAATATTATGATGGATATAAAAAATAACAATAAATATAAAATTGACGATGAAAGCTTGAATAGAATAAGAGATAGTTTTTTATCTGCAAGTTTGAATGAAAATGAAACTCTTGATGTGATAAAAAAAATATATGAAAATCAAAAAATAATTTTAGATCCACATAGTGCTGTTGGGTATGGAGCTTTAGAAAAATTAAAAATTCAAAAAGATGCTGTTGTTTTAGCCACAGCACACCCTTGCAAATTCCCAGAAGCTATTTTGAAAGCAATAGATAAGAATGTAAATTTACCAAATAACTTGAAAAATATTTTAGAAGAAAAAGAAAATTTTTCAATAATTGAAAATAATATTGATAAAGTCAAAGCTCATATTGCAGCTTCTCTTGCAAGCTGATCCACTTCCTCGTTAAATACATTGCCGGAATGTCCTTTAACCCATGACCATTTTATTTGATGTTTTTCTGATAAATTATCTAACTCTTTCCAAAGTTCTATATTTTTAACTTTCTTTTTTGATGAAGTTTTCCAATTATTTTTTTTCCAATTTTTAATCCATTCAGTTATTCCCATTTTTACATATTTTGAGTCTGTGTAAATCTCAATTTTTTTACCAGAAGGGATTTTTTTTAAAGCTTGTATTGAAGCCATAAGCTCCATTTGATTATTTGTAGTATTTTTTTTACTACCTTTTATTTTAATTTTTTCTTCTTCCATAAGAATTATTGCAGCCCATCCACCTTTTCCTGGGTTTCCTAAACACGATCCATCAGTATAAATTTTAATTATCATTTTAAATAATCATTAAATGAATTTACTTTTCCATGAAAGTTTAATTTTTGAATGTATTCCCTTGGGTCTTTGATTTTAATGATTGCACTTTTTGGTGTATTTAAATAATCGTAAGCTCTTGTTAGTAAATATCTAAGAGCAGAACCTTTACACAAAACATTAAAGTATTTTTTTTCATTATTTGATAGTTTTCTAATTGTTTCATATCCTTTAAGCAAATTTGATGATTTATTTTTATCAAATATAAAAAATTTATTTTTCTTCTTAAAGCAAAGTGCATTAATGCTGATTGCTAATTCATAAGCTAGAAAATCATTACAAGAAAAATAAAAGTCTATATATCCGTAAAATTTTTTTCGGTAAAAAAAAATATTATCTATAAATAAATCCGAGTGAATAGTTCCTTTGGGAAGGTTATTTGGCCATTTTTTCTTTATTTGAAAAAGTTCATTTTTCATAGATGTTGTTAAATTTTTAGACAATCTATTTATTCTAGAATCTATTTTATTTAAAATATTATCCCAAGATTTAATTGATAAAGAATTCTTTCTATATATTTTTAATTTTTTTGAAGCTTTATGAAGTTTGGCAATATTTTTTCCTACCACATAACACTCTCTATTGCTTAATTTATTTTTTTCTTTACCTTTTAAAAAAGTTACCAAACAAGCAGTCTTATTTTTTATTTTAAATAAGTAATTTCCTTTTTTGCTTTTTATTGGCCTCGGACATTTTATATTTAGTTTAGAAAGTCCTGACATTAAATTCATAAAAAAAGGCAAATCTTTTGTTTGAACTCTCTTTTCAAAAATAGTTAGAATATATTTTTTATTTTTTGTTTTTATTAAATAGTTTGTATTTTCAATTCCTTTTTTTATTCCTTGATATTTATTAATTTTTCCTAAAT
>Ga0257111_1001329_pt1 | contig 9962 bp, 7 predicted proteins | sample LP_taG_6_FD_191567 | JGI IMG/M metagenome (GOLD analysis project Ga0257111, IMG submission 191567) | Marine microbial communities from Northeast Subartic Pacific Ocean, Canada - LP_J_2015_P26_500m | ecosystem: Environmental > Aquatic > Marine > Oceanic | place: Canada: Northeast Subartic Pacific... | reverse complement strand
CCAAGTTTCAGATTCAAACATCTGGCCATTTGAACCATTTGAATTGTGAGGAATAGCAATAGTATCCACACCCCTTTCTCTTAGATCATCCATCCACGACCATAAATCTTCAGGATTGAGAGATTTAAGTCTAGTAAAAGGTTCTACAGTAGCCTTATCTCCACTATAAATAACATTCCTATGAAGGTTGCCTTGTTCAAAAGGACCAACTCCATTAGGGTTGAGGGTGGTTCTATTTTCATCTGAGAAAGTAGAAGAAGAAGTATATTCATAAGCTATAAATGAAGTAAAGTTTCCCGGATCATTATGTCTTTGTGCACTTTCTATTACATCCTTCCAAGCCGACCTATGAATATCAACATCATATATAGATATTGCTCTTGCTTGATCACCTGTAAATAAAGTCTTTAGTCCACTCCAGAAACTTATACCCGAAGCTAAATTCCTTATATAAAAACCAAATAATGCACCTCTTTCTGCTATTGAATCTACATTGAGATTTTCATTTCTATTTAGATTATGGAAAGGTTTTGTTGCATCTCCAGTAGCAGGATCAGACCAACCTTCAACACTTCCTAATAAGAATCCATGATCCGTAACTGCATAAAAGTCTAATGGCTTACGTAATTGAAGATCAAAACCAAGAGGATGCTTAATTGATTCCCCTTTAGCATATCTGTAAGCATCATCAGGAGTTGCTGTTGTTCCAAAGATAAACGCATCAAAGGAATATTTTGTGTGAACATGGAGATCTCCAAAATAAACATTCCTATCTTCATTGTAATCTAAAGATTTTACCGTATTTTCTTGGCGTTCATCTGATGTATAATCTATTATATTATCACCAGAGTTACAGCCAGATAAGACTGCAATAAATATCAAACTCAAAATAAGCTTAGGGGTAAAGTTCATTTAACTACTCTCCATATATTTATGTTTACTTTAACTTAAAATAAATTTCTTTTACAGACGAATAAATAATTATTGCTTTTTAAAAAAAACTACTGTATAAATATACAGTATGTATGATGCACTTAAAAATAATAGACCGTCTAAAATTCCAATGGCATGTAGATTAGAAGTTGAAATGAAGAAAGCAAAGAGTCAGGATAATGAGTTCATAAATAGATTAATTACCTCATTATATTTAACTATTTCTTGTTGTACTATTTCTATTCTAATAGCAATGTTATTGGGAATAGAAGGATAAAAAATCTTAAAAATTACTTTAAACCTAACTGATAAGGTTTTTTTTAGTAATATATTTCCCTTTATATTACTGAAATTAAAACAATGTTATGGATTTAGAATATGGGCCTCAATATGATGAGTTTAGAGAAGAAGTTAGAAACTTTATAAAAGATAATGAGAATATAAAGTTAGAGGGGCTAGTAAGAAGTAAAAATAGGGTAGCCTGGCAACAAAAATTAATTGATAACGGTTATTTTGCTAGATCAATACCCAAGGAATACGGTGGTTATGGCGGTGAAATAAATATAATCAAACTTAGAATTATTGCTGAAGAATTTTCTAAATCATCCATACCCAAGCCTATGGGTGGCCAGGGTATTCAAATGTTAGTTCCAACTTTACTAGAATTAGGTACTGAAGAACAAAAGAAAACCTATATTCGCCCTACTCTCAGAGGAGAAATGATATGGTGCCAAGGATATTCAGAACCAAATTCAGGCAGTGATTTGGCTAGTCTCCAGACTAAGGGAGTATTAGATGGTGATGAGTGGGTAATTAATGGTCAAAAGATATGGACCAGTACAGCTCATTTATCCCAGATGTGTTTTATTCTTGTGAGAACAGAGCCGGATGCACCTAAACACCAGGGAATTAGCTATCTATTGATGCCTATGGATACTCCAGGTATAGATAGAAGACCAATAAAACAAATGACTGGTGATTCTGACTTCAATGAACTATTTTTAACAGATGTCCGTATTCCTGCAACTAATATTATTGGAAAGAGAGGTGAGGGCTGGAAAGTTGCTAATGCTACCTTAGGACACGAAAGAGGTTCTTTAGCAGATCCTAATGCCACTATGAATAGATTTAACTCTTTGGTTAATCTGATGAAAAGTGAAACAATTGATGGAGAAAGAGTTATAGATAAACCAGTTTTCAGAGACAGATTATTGAGAATCCAAGGAAGGATAATTGCTCAACAATCAAACTTTTTAAGAATATTATCTAGTCAAATTAACAAAGGTCAAGAGACTAATATGGCTAAATTTATTACTAAGCTACAAGGAACTGAGCTTAGACATGATCTAGAAGGACTTGCCATTGATGCTATGGGAGAAATAGGCACTCTTTATGAAAAAAGTCCACATCTAAGAGATCAAGGAAGCTGGCAAATGTCTTACATGTACTTTCTTGGATTAATCATAGGTGGTGGAACGAGTCAGATTCAAAAAAATATTATTAGTGAAAGAGGTTTGGGTATGCCTAAAGAACCAAAAGTGCAAGGAGCTTAATTATGTATTTCGGATTATCAGAAGAACAAAAAAGTCTAGAAGAAAGCATTACTAAGTTCCTAGAAGCTAATGCCCCTCTTGAAACTATTAAGGCTGTAGCTGATGGAGAAACTGAAAAGGCTAAAGCAATACATCAAGGTTTAGTTGATTTAGGCATCAGTGGTTTAATGGTACCAGAACAATATGGTGGGCTAGAGTTAGATACTCTATTTGCTGCAGTTGTGGCTGGTGCTCTGGGAGCTGGAACAGCACCTAGCCCTTTTAATGGCGCTTATGTAATGGCACCAATTTCATTAGTTCTTGCTGGAAGTGAAGCTCATAAAGATAACTGGCTTCCTAAAATTGCAGGAGGAAAAGCGCAAATAGGAATGGGTCTTTCAGAATTTATAGGGGCAAGAGAAGATGCTGGTATTCAATATTCAAATGGAAAGATCTCAGGAAGAGCACTTTTTATTATTGATGGAAAAAATGCAGATGCCTTTATATTAGCTGATAAATTAGGCCAACTTTTTCTAGTAGATGCAAATTTACCTGGTATAGAGGTAACCAATCTAACTACAATAGATAAAACGAGAGACTCAATTGAACTTGTCTTAAAAAACGTCACAGCAGAATTACTACCTGGTTCTAAAAAAAATACCGATGTTATACATAAGGTAATAGATGCAGGAAGATTAATGCTATCTGCAGATACTGTGGGAGCTTCTCAAGTAATGCTTGATAAAGCAGTAGCATATTCTCTAGAAAGAAAACAATTTGGAAGAGCAATTGGTTCTTTTCAAGCAGTAAAACATATGTGTGCTGAAATGACTGCAGAATTAGAACCATGTCATTCTATGGTCTGGCACACTGCTCACTGCCAAGACAATATAAAAGAAGAAGCTAGAGAAATGGCTTGTCATCTTAAAGCTCATGTAGCAGAAGTTGGTCGTCAGGTTTCAAAAACCTCCATTGAAGTACATGGCGGTATGGGATTCACGGATGAAATGGGATTACATTACTGGTTTAAACGTATCGGTTTAAATAGGCAATTACTAGGATCGCCTGAACTCGTTAGAGAGGAAGCAGCTAAACTTCAAGGATTTGATCAATCTCTAGTTAAAGAGCTATAGCCTAAATTAAACAGGGCTATAACTTAGGTCATAAAGAATAAACCTTTTTTGCTGTCTCAAAGAATAAATTACCTATCTCTACATCAGAAAATATTTGACTTATCTTCTTAAAACCATTCCATAAGACTAAATAAGACATAGATTGTTTATCAACTGGGAAATTACTCTCAAACATACATCTGTCAGTTCCGAACTCATTTATTGCATGTAAATAATAAGGACTATGGAGTTCAACTATTTCGTTGGAAGATGCAGGTATATTTCTTTTATGCCAGTTCCAACCGTTTATCGGCATAGCCAAACCACCTAATTTCATAAAGACATTCTTGCATAATGATAATTCAGAAATATCTTCTTTCCATTGATGAAAGATTTCTTCTCTCATGTTCGTATAAGGGCCTATCCCTAGAGGACCTCCAAAATGGTCATGAATAATCACTAAATCAGGGAAATTATTAGCCAAGAAAGTTAATTCTGTTATCTGATTATGATAATGCCAAGCATCAAAAGTTAAATTTAAATTTGATAACTCCTCAATTCCCCTCTGAAATTCATTATTTAAATAAATATGCTCAATTGGGTTGGTATGAGAATTTCTTATTTTATTACTCTTATCCCAGCCAGCTGCATGACGAATTCCTTTAAATAAACCCTCCCCTTTTTCTTGATGTGCTTCTAAAACTTCCTTAACAGAACTTCCTAACATCATATCAGCATAACTAACAATTCCTCCTATCTGAGCCTTAGAATTATCTTCACTTGCTTCTTTAGAGACCGAAACTACAAACTCTGTTTCTCCTACAGGTTTCATCTCTTCGGGTCCATTTTCATAATACCCTTGACCACATTCCACAAAAACTGTTTCAATAATTTTATGGCCTATTTCAGTATCTTCCCAAAGATCTTCTAATAGATACCTATTACCAAGAGAATCTAAATTAGCTTCTGAAGGAGATGGCCACAAATGATGGTGTGGATCTATAATAGGAATTTCTGGCCGAACAACCTCTTCATCAATTAACTTTAACCAGTCTCTTTGATCTTTATTATCTTTACTAAACATACTAAGTAACATTCTAAGTTATTATTTGATGATTAAAATTGTTTTTCAAGGTAATCTGTTTTGGAGATATGACATTGAAGTTAAAAAAATCTATACTTTTCTACTACTCATTAATGGAGTTTCCTATAAATATAGCTCTCTTTCCTGTGGTGGTATTTATACCTAAATATTACACAGGGGATCTAGGATTGTCTCTAGTTATCGTTGCAAATATTATTTTAGGTGTAAGAATTTTTGATGTTATAACTGATCCGCTCTGTGGTTTTCTTAATGATAAAACAGTAACAAGATGGGGAAGAAGGAAACCTTGGATCGCTGTAGCAACTCCTTTGATGATGTTAAGCATTTATATGCTTTTCTTACCACCAATTAATGCAGGTTCATTACATTTATTTACTTGGATGATGCTCCTCTCGTTAGCAACAACTATGATGATTATACCTTACTATGCTTGGGGTTCAGAACTATCTCCAGATTATAATGAAAGAACTAAAATTACAGGCTGGAGAGCAATGTCAGGCGCCTTAGGAAGCTTAAGCGCTCAACTTATTCCTTCTTTTGCGCTTTTATTTTGGGGAATAGGTGGAAGTGGAAATGTACTTAACTTAGTAGGAACTGCCATGGTAATCTTAATGCCAATCTGTGCAATCTTTACAATAAGTTTTGTACCTGAAAGTAAGAACTATGTCAGATCATCCACCTCACCAATTAAAGGCCTGAAATTAATGGCCGAAAATAAACCCTTCCAAAGATTAATTATTGCTTTCATGATAGGAGGTATTGCTGCATCTATAACCACACCGTTATATCTTTTTTTTATTACCTATGTATTGGATGCCGAAGATATGGCAATTTATATGCTCACCGTATTTTATTTAAGTAGCATTACTGCTGTTCCATTCTGGGTGTGGCTTTCTACTTATATTGGTAAGCATAGAGCATATGTAATAGGGTTATCTTTAATTGCATTGGCACATCCTTTCTATTTACTTCTAGGGGAAGGTGACTTTTGGTGGATGTTACCTATAACTGTAATTACCGGATTCTCAGCCGGCTCATTTTATTCCTTGCCTAATTCAATGAAAGCTGACGTTATTGATTTAGACACACTAAAGAGTGGAGAAAACAGATCGGCAATTTTCTTTTCTACTTGGTCTTTTACTCTGAAAATGACAGCCTCTCTAGGTACTTGGATTGCCCTTACTTCCTTAGCTTGGATAGGATTTGATGCTAGCCCTAATGGATATAATGACGCTGATCAACTCTTTGGGTTAAGATTATTATTTTCTACTATACCTTCAGTGTTCTACTTTATAGCCATGGCAATTATCTGGAATTATCCGATAACTGAAACTAAACATCTAGAAATGAGACAAGAATTGGAAGCGAGAAACCTTTCAAGGTCTACTTAACTTTTAACTCAAATGATAAAATACTAATTTATTACCATCTAAATCTCTAAAATAAGCTCCATAAAAACCTCCCCCTCTTTGACCCGGAGGCCCTTCATCTAAGCCACCCAAAGATAATGCTAAAGCATGTAATTCATCTACTTGGTTAGAAGAGTCAAGAGGTAAACCTATCATCATTCCGTTACCTACTGTAGCTTCATTATCGTCATATGGTTTGGCTACGGCGAATAAATATTGACCTAAAGCCCAACAATTCATCTTTTCATTAGAAAAAAATTGAGATGCTCCCAATTCTTTCATAATAGGATTATAAAAAGCTATAGCTTTAGACTTATTATTGGTTCCTACTGTTGCATAACCCACTAGCTGATTTTTCATAATTTATTGAATATAGTTTTATTTTTTTACAATGTTTCCTATTCTAGATTATGACTTGTATTGCAATCTTCTTGAATGAAGTATTGGCTCAGTATAACCACTTGGTTGAGTTCTTCCTTCAATAGCTAAATCACAAGCTGCTAAAAAAGCTATGCCATCATAATTGGGCGCCATATTAAAATAAGAAGGGTCTCCAATATTTTGTTGATCAACAACTAGGGCCATTCTTTTCATTGTTTCAATTACTTGATCCTTTGTGCATAAATTATGATATAACCAGTTTGCTATATGTTGACTAGATATTCTGCAAGTTGCTCTATCCTCCATGAGGCCTACATTATTGATATCTGGAACTTTAGAACACCCAACTCCCCCGTCAATCCATCTAACAACATAACCTAAAATTCCTTGTGCATTATTATCAAGTTCATTCTGAATTTCTTCTTCGGTCAAAGAACTTCTATCTTCTAAGAGAGGGATAGTAAGAATATCATCTAAATTTGCTTTTGTTCTTTTAATTAACTCTTCTTGTTGTCTACTGACTAAAATTTCATGGTAATGCATAGCATGCAATGTAGCTGCAGTAGGAGAAGGAACCCAAGCACAATTCGCTCCAGCTTTAGGGTGCATAGATTTTGTTTCATACATAGCAAGCATCTCATCTGGCATAGCCCACATACCCTTTCCTATTTGAGCCCTATTTTTAAAACCTGATTGCAAGCCTGTATCTACATTCCAATCTTCATAGGCAAGAATCCATGGTTGTTGTTTCATCAGAGCCTTAGGTATCATGGGACCTGCCTCCATGCTTGTGTGTATTTCATCTCCTGTTCTATCTAAAAAACCAGTATTAATAAAAATTACTCTATCTTTTGCTATCCTTATACATTCCTTAAGATTTACAGTAGTCCTTCTTTCTTCATCCATAATGCCTAATTTAACTGTTAATGGTTTTATGCCTAAGGCCTCTTCTACAGCACTAAAAAGATCACAAGTAAATTGAACTTCTTCTGGACCGTGCATTTTAGGCTTTACTATATAAATACTTCCTGTCTTTGAATTAATGCAACTACTATCAGCTTTAAGATCGTGCATAGCTATACATATGGTGAACATTGCATCTAAAATTCCTTCTGGAACTTCTTCATTATCTTTATCTAGAACTGCTGGATTAGTCATTAAATGTCCTACATTTCTAATTAGCATGAGGCTTCTGCCAGGTAAAGTGATCTCTGCACCAGATCTATCAAAATAAACTCTATCATCATTCAGGCTCCTAGTTAGCTCTGAATCACCCTTCATAAAAGTTTCCTCCAAAGTACCTTTCATTAATCCCAACCAATTTCTATACACTACAACTTTATCTTCAGCATCAACTGCTGCCACAGAATCCTCACAGTCTTGTATTGTTGTTATAGCTGACTCTACAAGAATATCTTTAATCCCAGCTGGATCGTCTTTGCCTATTGAATTCGTATAATCAATTTGAATTTCTATATGTAAGTTATTGTTTTTTAGCAATATTCCTGTTGGATTATTTAATTCACCTTTAAAACCTACGAACTGGACTTCATCTTTTAAAAAGACAATTGATTGGTCAGATAAAGCTACCTGTAAAGTGCCGCCCTTAATGCTAAATGAGTTAGCATCTTGGTAAGATCCTTTTGTTAAGGCAAAAGTTGAATTTAAAAAATTTTTTGAGAATTCAATTACTTTATCTCCCCTTTTTTTGTTATAAACTCCTCCTCTTTGTGCTCCATCTTTTTCAGATATGACATCCGTTCCGTAAAGTGCATCATATAGACTGCCCCATCTAGCATTTGCTGCGTTTAAAGAAAATCTTGCATTCATTACAGGAACCACTAATTGTGGGCCAGCAATTTCTTTAATTTCAAGATCTACATTAGATGTACTTATATCAAAATCACCCCCCTCTTCTGTTAAATAATTAATTTCTTTTAAAAATTTTTTATACTCTTCAAGGTCAATGGGATCGCCTTTTCTTTTGATATGCCATTGATCAATTTGAAATTGTAGATCTTCTCTTTTCTTTAAAAGAACCTTATTTTGATTAGAGAAACTATTTAATATCGACTCAAAAGAAGACCAAAAAGAATCTGGATTAATTCCTATACCTGGCGTTATTTCTTCTCTTAATAAAGTATCTAATTCTTTAGCAACTTTTAATTCACCGCATTGAATTCTTTCAGTCATCTTGTCTCCCAAATTAAAATTCTCAAAGAGGTGGAGCGGGAAACCGGGTTCGAACCGGCGACCTTAACGTTGGCAACGTTACGCTCTACCAGCTGAGCTATTCCCGCCTATCTTTGTCGTGTGAGAATTATATCTGATTTTTATTTATTTTTAGAAAATCTTTATTACATACAAAGATACTGAACTACCTTAGTGATAACTTTGTACTTATACCCCTCATGTTACAATACGATTCCAAGATTTCTATGTCTCTTTTAATGTTATAAATACATAACTAAATTTTATGAAGAAGCCTCTTGAATCAATTAGATTAATAGACCTTACTCACATGGTATCAGGACCTTATGCTGGAATGATACTTGCTGATCTTGGATGTGATGTGGTCAAGGTTGAACCTCTAAAGAAAGGTGAAGGCACACGAAGACTTTTAGAAAATGACCCTGATTATTCTATAGATGGAATGAGCACTTATTTTTTTACTTTGAATAGAAATAAAAGAAGTATTTGTTTAGATTTAAAACAAAAAGAAGGATTATTATTGTTCTATGATCTGGTAAAAAATGCGGATGTGGTCCTTAGTAATTTTAGTCCCGGAGTCACTAAAAAGTTAGAAATTGACTTCGAACACCTTACAAAAATTAATCCAAAAATTATTACTTGTACTGTCACCGGTTTTGGAGAAACAGGACCAAATTATAAAAGACCTGCTTTTGATCAAATAGCCCAAGCTTTAGGTGGGGGGATGTCAATTACTGGGCTGTCAAAAGATAATCCAATAAGAGCAGGTATACCCGTGGGAGATTTATCTAGCGGTATGTTTGCAGTTATGGGCATACAAGCAGCTCTTCTAGCAAGGAATACCACTAAAAAAGGACAACATGTGGATATCTCAATGCTGGATTGTCAAATATCTATGCTGAACTATATGGCTACTATGCACCTTGTTTCAGGTCTTGTCCCGGGACCTATAGGGAATGCTCATTTTGTACATGTTCCTTATAATACTTTTTCTACAAAAGACTTTCCTATAGTTATAGCTGCAGCTGGAGATCAATTTTGGCCTGGAGTCCTTGATGTTTTTAAAATAGATGAACTTCGAATACCGAAATATGAATTTGCTCCAGCCCGCCAAAGTAATAAAGAACTAATTGAAGGTTTGCTGCAGAAAGAACTGATGACTGATGTTTCAGAAAATTGGCTAACGAAATTGGAAGAAAAGAAAATACCATGCTCAAGAGTTAATAATTTAGAGCAGGCATTAACGGATGAACAAATTAGGCATAGAAATATGGTACCA
>Ga0257111_1001328_pt1 | contig 9969 bp, 5 predicted proteins | sample LP_taG_6_FD_191567 | JGI IMG/M metagenome (GOLD analysis project Ga0257111, IMG submission 191567) | Marine microbial communities from Northeast Subartic Pacific Ocean, Canada - LP_J_2015_P26_500m | ecosystem: Environmental > Aquatic > Marine > Oceanic | place: Canada: Northeast Subartic Pacific... | reverse complement strand
GATGACTGAGGGATTACACCGAGAAGAACGGCGACCAATATTATCGAAATGAAACGCCTTCGGTTCATGTTCCTTGACCAGCGACTGCCGTTATTATCTCACCTCATCCCTTTCGTTTCCCAATTATCCCCCCCAACGCTCATGTGCTGCCTAATTTTCTCTGTCGACATGAGTCACAGGCAAGCAGCAGATAGCGTCATCGAGGCAGTTGAGGCTTCAGGAAGGCACTACCGAGACAGCCTTCCGATGATTGCCAGCGAGAACATACTGAGCCCACTGGTTAGGAGGGCTTGCAACTCCGATCTCCATGGCCGCTACGCGGAGGGATTGCCACGCAGGAGGTACTACCAGGGTTGCGAAGACTTTGACACGATAGAGGAGATTGGTATCTCCAGCGCCAAGAGGGTCTTCAACTGCAATTTCGCCAACATCCAGTCCACCTCTGGCACTAACTCGAACATGGGGGTTCTGAAGGCGCTGGCCAAGCCAGGCGACACCATCACCGCGGTCTCCACCGCCGATGGAGGACACATCTCGCACGCTCGTATGGGTGCGGTGGGTCTGCGCGGCCTCAATCTGATTACATACCCATGGGACTTGGGCAGGATGGAGCCAGACATCGATGCTGCTGCTGCCCTGATTAGGGAGTCCGAACCCACCATCGCTCTCTTTGGACAGTCTGTGTTCCTATTTCCAACTCCTCTGGCTGAGCTCTCCGACGCCGCCCACGAGGTCGGGGCTAGGGTCATGTTCGACGCCGCCCACGTACTGGGCCTCGTGGCCGGGGGACAGTTCCAGGACCCTCTGCACGAGGGTGCTGACGTGATGACTGGCAGCAGCCACAAGACGTTCCCCGGACCCCAGGGGGGCTTCGTGCTCTCTGATTCAGATGACGAGAAGTTTCAGAGGAGGCTGAATAGCGGGATTTTTCCGGGCGTCTGCTCATCCTACCACCTCCATCACGTAGCCGGCAAGGTGGTCGCTCTGTCAGAGTTCGAGGCTTTTGGCGAGGAGTATGCATCCGACACAGTGTCCAATGCCAAGGCATTGGGGGAAGCACTAGCATCGGAGGGATTCGACGTCCTTGCTGAGGAGAGAGGATACACAGCCAGTCACCAAGTGGTCACTCGGCACGGTGAGGTAGATTCGGGCGCCGGAAGAGATGCGGCGGCAACCCTCGAGCAGGCCGGAATCATCACCAACATGAACATGCTACCGGGCGACACCAAGGCCTTGGCGCCAAGCGGGCTCAGGCTCGGGACCCCGGAGTTGACTCGAGTCGGGATGGGCACAGATGAAATGCAGGACGTCGCCCGGTTCTTCGCTAGGTCTCTGCTAGAGGGAGAGGACCCCAAGGCTGTCAAGCACGACGTCACCGAATTCAAGGGTGATTACCGGACGGTTCGATACTGCTTTGAGCCCGGTCCTGCCTATCCGGGACTCGATTAGCGCCTCCGCAACATATTCAATCAGAACCGGCCAGTCGGGAATGTGTACAGGGGTGTCAGTTCAGCCGTCGTGATGACTCTGCTCCTGCTCCTGCCTGGGTGCACCGGGTTACTCGACGATGAAGTCGAGACTGTACCCGCGGTGGTCACATGCGAGGACGACCCGAGCCAGCCCGGCTGCTTTGAGGAAGTGATTACTGAGGATGACTGCTCATCGACAGAGGTGTTCGCCGGCGAGTACTGCAGGCTTATGCTAAGGCCTGAGATGCTCGATTTCGGTGAGCCCTCGATTACCTTGGTTGTTGGAAGCCAGATGCAGGCACTGACACCCAGCTTCCACGGCGATGCCCCTGAGGGGTGGCTAGTCAACCCGAGCCTTCCCGCAGGAATCTCCCTAGACCCAGAATCAGGGGTCATTTCCGGCACCCCCATTGCCGAGTCACAGGGTATGACTCACACGATTATATCGACCAACGCAGCAGGCTCCGCCTCAGACACCATACAAATCACAGTCCTTCCCATCGCACCTCAATCGATTTCATACCCTTCTGAAGCAATCCACTGCACCATGGAACAGGAATGCACACTGCAAGCTCCCGAAATCACCGGGGGGACTCCAGTTGACTGGGTCATCGAACCGCCTTTGCCAGAGGGGCTGGCCATTGAGGAATCAGGTTCGATTACGGGCGCTCCAATGTCGATCGGCGACTCGAACCACACCATCACTGCGTCCAACGCCGGTGGCAGCGCATTCGACACGCTACGCATCATCACACTCCACCAGCCGCCAAAAGCCATCGACTACGGCACGCAGTCATTCATCCTCACATACGGTGAACAGACCTCTATCACCCCGAGCACCTCGGGCGGCGAAGCGACGTCTTGGTCAATCGACCCAGCTCCACCTCTCGGAATGGAGTTCACGCAGGACGGGGCCATCGTGGGAGCTCCACTGGTTATTCAGGACCCACAGAGCTACTCAATCACAGTCATGAACACCGGCGGCTCTGTGACGACTACCATCACTATCGAAGTCTGGGACATTCCCGTCTGGGAGCTATCTTACTCGCCCTCCAACTTCGACCTCACTCAGGGGGACAGCATCGGGACCATCTCCCCTCAGTGGAGTGGAGGCACCCCCGCCTCGTGGGAAGTCGAACCGCCTCTGCCCTCTGGGTTCCACTTCGAAGCATCCAACGGGATTGTTAGCGGAACTGCGCTTAACCTACAGGAATGGAGCAGTCACACTATCTGGGCCAACAACACGGGAGGCAGCGACTCGATGCAAATCAGATTCAGGGTCATCAGCCACCCACCCACCGACATATCTTGGCCGAGCTCCGAGTTCACACTCGAGGCCAACGAGAGCGTGCTCATCCCTATCACTAACGTCGGTCCGGCAATAGACACTTGGGAGGTCAGCCCGCCCCTGCCGTCCGGGCTCGCCCTCCTGTCAAACGGGACCATAGAGGGCACGCCGGACGAACGGACTGACTGGGTGCAGTACACAATTTGGGCCAACAACACCGGTGGCTCGGACGGACAAAGCCTCTGGATAGCCGTCCACGACCTAGCTGCAGACCAGTCCGACCTGCTTCGCGGCATGGGCAACACGAACTGGGGGGGCTGGCCATCACCAATCCTGCCAATAGGAGAGTGGGCTTTTCCGGTAGGATTCACACAATCGGGATACGGCTCCACCATCCCCGTCATCTCGGCCAGCCACGTCGGCCGGGGTAAGATGCTGGGCTACGGTCACGAGAGTTGGGTCGACGGCGCGGGACCTAAGGAGACTGCCTTCTCGCTCCAAGCGGTCGAGTGGGTCTGCGGCGAGAACGCCGACGTCGGGCTGGCCTACGGGGCTGGTTACGATGGCTTCGAGGACGAACTGGAGGGCGAGGGCCACACTGTCTACATCTCCGTCACACCTGACAATCTGTCAGGCATCGATTGCCTGCTCGACGAGTTCTGGAACGGTCACGACGATACGGACAATCAGAAACTCGTCGACTTCATGCTCGTCGGAGGCGGCCTGATAATGGGGGGCCATGCTTGGTACTGGTCCTACTCCAACAGCGATGTTTCCCACAACTACCCAGGCAACAAGATCGCCAAGACCACGGGGCTGTTCGTCTCAGATGGATGGGGGTACAACAACGTCGATTTCAGAGTCATGCCGCACGAGCTGACCCGCCCGCAGGCAGCCATCGAGGCGATTCGCGCTGACCGCATTGTCAACCAGACTCTGTCCGCAGACGACGCGGCGATAGCCGACGCAACCCTCTCGATTTGCACTGGCGTGGTCGCTCTGGACTTCCACGGCTTTTGGAGCCCTCTGCGCGAGGTCGTCAACCAGACTGGCTGGACGATTATCGAGTATGGGACACTGTGGGAGAACGTCGGCTACGACTTGGGCGAGGACCCCATCGCTGACACCCTGCTAAGGGTCGAGGCCGCCCTGACCCAGGGCCTCCCCGCCAATGAGCTACCAGCACACCCCAGCCACGCGGAGTTCCCCGGCGAGGTACCGGCGAACGCCACTAGAGTCACACGCGACGTGACCATCGATGGCAACCAAAGCGGACTGCCAGGAAACTTCGGCTACTCCAGCGCCAGTGCCCACCTGCGCATGACGACCGGCCTGTACGCAGCCCCAGGCGAGGTTGTCACCGTGACGCTGCCCTCCGCAATCGTCGACACAGGAACCTATGTGCTAGTCGGTGCCCACAGTGACAGCCTGTGGGACAAGAGCCAGTTGCACAGGCACCCGCAGATAGTCCGATGGTGGTACGTCGACAGCGTCACCATGGAGGTCGGCAACTCCTTCGGCGGACCGATTTACATCGCCATCCAAGCCGACTCGACGCTCGGCAACTTCGATGTAACCATCTCGAACGCGATTAAGGCGCCGCGGTACATCCACGGCCAGACCGACGTCTACCAGTGGCAGCAGCAATATCGAAACGATCCTGCCCCCTGGGCCGAGATCGGCAGTGGCCAGTTCATCCTGACTGTGCCGAGCCACGAGATCAGGGACCTCGACAATCCCGAGGAGCTGATGGACTGGTGGGACGAGGCTCTGGGGATGGAGCACGCGATCTACGGCTACCTGCCCTGGCCAAGGGTAGAGAGGGCAGTATTCGACGCTCAGATCTCCGCAGGCTGGATGCACTCCGGCTACCCGTTCATGGCGCACGACCTGAGTGTCGCAGGAGTGGTCAACGTCTCATACATGAGCGAGAACGGAGATTGGGGGATGTTCCACGAGCTCGGTCACAACCACCAGTGGATGCCTTCCACCCTGCCTGGGACCACGGAGACCGGCTGCAACTTCGCCAGCGTCTATCTGATGGAGGAGCTCGTCGACCCGCCCAGCCTACGCCCGGCGAACCCCTCGAGGTCGTATTTTGAGGATGGTTCCAACATCAGCAATTGGTCGGTCTGGACCGCCCTCGACACTTTTCTTATCGTGAAGGAGGAATGGGGCTGGGGGCCGATTACAGAGGCACTGATCGTCTACTACACTCTCCCGGCATCAGAGGTCCCGAGCACTGATGACGAGAAATTCAACGCGTGGGTCATACACTTGTCGAACGCCACAGGATACAACCTCGCCCCGTACCACGCAGCGTGGGGGTTCCCCTTGAATCAGGATACCTACGACGCACTGGCTCACCTCCCCGTCTGGGTAGACGACCCACTTCGCGGCGACTTCTTCGTTTACGATGCAGTCTTGCGAAACTTGCAGGCATCCAACGTAACCGCCAACTCAACCGTCGTTTCGTGGGAGACTTACGACAATGGTACCAACACGACTCTGACCCTGCATTATGGAACCTCGGACGGCGGCACCCAATCGTCATCATGGTCCAATAGTGTGAATCTCGGACCCTCTGAGGTAGGCAATGAATCTCAGGAATTGACTGGGCTGGAATGCTGTGGGACTACGTACTATGCACGCATCGAGGCCACCCATGGGGAAGGCGAAACTTGGTTCGGCCCAATCTCTTGGGTGACCGATTACTTACCCGACTGACTGAAGCGCCTCAATAGGCTCTCGAAGGAGATGTCGGGAATGTACTTCTCGTGCGCTACCGCTAGTGGAATCCAAGCCAGGGTGTGCCCGATGGTGACCGCGAAGGCGGGAACAACTGCCAGCCTCGCCCCATCGAGCATCATTGCAGCGGCACCTAAGACTGCAAAGTGGGCGACGTAAATAGTGAGCGAGAGCCGACCTGCCGGCTCCAAGGCGGCCAACCGATTTCCAAGCGAGGGCCCCCCGCCGGAAGCCTCGTCTCCCTCCAGCAGCCTCATTGTCAGCATTACCATCGTTCCCGAGACCACGAGGAATGGCATGCTCGCTGGGAAGAAAGTCAGGACCGCCTCCCCGGAGGTCAGAGCCCAGTCGATTTCCTCGACCACGGCTACCATCACGGTCAGTGATGTGGCTAGCAGTCCAATGGCGATGTTTCGCTCCCTGATTTTGGGTTGTCCCCCGAGATCGTGGATTATCGTGCCCAGCAGAACGTAGAACATCCACGGGACCACAGGGTAGGTGCCGTTCCAGAGTAGCCTCGCTACCCACTCTGTGGAATTCCCGGCATCGACCCTCTCAAACCATCCCAACTCAGGACCCGCCGCACCCCCCAGTAGCAGCGGAGAGACTACCATCACTAGCAACAGAGCCGACCTAGAACCGATGCTCAGACGCACGAGGAGCGGCGCTAGGATTGCAGCGATTGCCAGAAGGGTCAGCACGCCCGGGGTGTGCCACTCGAACCTGCCCCCTCGCTCGACGTTGAGAAGCACATTCACTAGGAGCTGGCACAGAGTCAGGACAGCCACTCTGGGCAGCAGCCATCCCGCCCAGTCCGCCGACGAGTACCCCTCCTTGGTGCGACGATGTGCGCTGTGGTACATCCCCCAACCCGAAATTGTCACGAACATCGGAGCGGCCATGCCTCCGAAGGCGGCAGCGACGAAAGCCGCGGGATGGCCTACAGTGATGCCCTCGGGAGGCGCGATTGCTGCAGTATGGACCTCGACCATGCACAGCACGGCAACTGCCCTCATCCTGTCGATGTGGCGCAATCTCACCGGCTCACTCCCTCCTAGCTCCCTTACTTGTTCACCACAGGCGAGTAAACTCCCGCCCAGCCCAGGACGATTCTTGGGAGGTCACGGACCTCTGTCCGGATGCCTAGGTTCAATACTTCGGCAAAATCGCCACCGCGCCTACTCGTCCTCGTCGGCACTAGGTAGGGGTTGATCCTCACTTCGCATCTCTCGGCCCCCATATGCAATCAATCCGATTGCGGCGACGTAGAGCAACGCGATCACGTAGGTCAGGTAAGACAGGGGAGGCCCCGCATCACCTCCGAAATTGGTCCAACCCATTGGGCCCATGTTGTCGGTTACGCTGCCTCTGAATGATGCAGCGGTTTCGTCATCTAGTTCGGAGAACGAGCGAATCTCAAACACTGGATGCGTGTCAATCGAATCTTCGCTGAAGTCCGGGTTCGTACTTCCAGGGCCTCGCAGGTCATAGTGGAAGGCAGCGAGGACATCACCATACATCACTGCGCCAGAGACCTTCTCGACACGCATCGTTATGTCCGCGGCAAAATAAACCGGTAGTGCACCTGGCAGGACGTCGATATATGTTCGAGAGCCAATTAGCTTGGCCTGAATCTGGTGCTCCGCGGGATCTAGGACCAGATGGTGCTCGACCATGTCTATGCCCTTGAACGTGACATCCCCGACGACAGTAGACTCAGCGATTGCATAGCCCACCGCGTTCAGCCTGAACGGGGAGCTTGCGTCATTGACCAACGGAGCCGACTTGCCGCCAATGGTACCGGCAACCACCGTGTTCGGGTTGCCTACGTGGTCGGAGAGCAGGCCGTAGGTAGCTTCCTCGTTGTAAGGGGCTCGCCACGGCAGGTGCTCCGTCATGCCATAGGTCTCGTTGGCATCGCACTCGACATTGTACTCGGCATTGCCGTCGGAATCCAACTTGAAGTCACACAGGCCGTCGCCATCAGAGTTGATGTAGCCCTGTGAAACGCTCTGGCCGATGGTGTCGCCCTTGGTGCTCATGACGTAGACAGAGAAATCCCCCGTGCTGACAGAATCGGAGCCGAAATACGTCTCATTCGTCTCAAGGCTAACCCAGCCTACGGCCATGTTAGAGATGTCTCCGTAGACGACATCTGCAACGATAGGATCCCTCCATCCATAGAGCCAGTTGCTCACCGACTGCGTGGTGTATGCCGAACCCCCGTACTGGAAGCCCAGCAGGGCGCCGATAACCTGCTCGAACATGAAGTCCTTAACCCAGCTACGCAGAGCTGCTGCCTCTGACTCGGAGATGTCATAGGCAGCTGCAACAAATGCATCGTTCCATGGCACCACTTCTCCTCCTGTCTCAAAGGCCGTCCGATCCTCGTTCATCGGCATTGTCGTACCCGTGAGTTCGTTGTACATGAAGACGGGAGCGAAGTCGCCGGTGAGGGCCCAGTCCGAGGTGTAGAGGATTTCGCGCGTCTTCTCGACGCTGAGGTCGATCGATCCTTCGTAGTCCGCACGGTTCAGGCCTATCACCAGGTATCCCCCTGCGATTGGCTCCACACCTCCGAAGGAGGTCTCCCACCATAGCTGCGCGTTAATCGTTCCAGAACCACCGACCAGAATCATCGGGAATTCGGCGGGCGTCCCGACCATGCCAATCCACGCCCCGGCCCAGTCGGACAGACCCAGCAGCTGAGTCAGTCCGATGTTGTATGATACCATTGTGCCGAATGCGTCGGACTGCGCGCCTAGCAGGAACAGGGCCACCCCGTCAAGGGGAATCCCATTGAAGTCCACAGTGGTTAGCAGTCCTGCCCCTAGGCCAGTATCGGGATCGATTCCGAACATCAGGTACTCTAGGGCCTCTGGGTTCGCAATGTCGACTCCGCTGAGCTCGTTAAGGCGCTGCCTGAGGTCATCGGCGGTACTCAGGTCAGCACCGCCTCCGTGCTCGAGGAACTTGGAGCCTGCCAGGGCGTACACTGCCCAGTCCATGTTAGTAAGCGTAGCAGCTTTAGTGTCCCAATTGTCAGCGCTGCTGTATCCGAGCAGGGTCGCTCTAGTCGCTGTGGTGGCCTCGCTAGGCTCCCCCATCCCGACAATCAGCATCGGCCCGATGTCACAGGTCAGGGCAATGCAGATGCCGGTCGACGGGTCGACTGCATCGAACATTATGCTCTGGGCAGAAGTCGAGAAGTCAGGGCTCGCATCGCTCGCGCCGCTCTGAGCGAGCCAGTTATCGTAGGCCCCGTCCAGAACAGCTGCCGGTGCCATCGAATCAGCAACCTCCGCCGATAGGTTCAGTCCTGCCTGCATCTGAGCTGACGCACCTGTTACCATCCCCGCTATGTCATGGGCAGCCCATATGCTGGGCGCCTTGTTCTGCAGCTCGTTCTCCATCATCTTGTTCGCGAATCCGGCCTTGGCGAAGATCTCGCCGTAGGTTATACCCGTAGCGAGGCCCGCTATCCTCTGGGTGTTCCACAGGATGTTCACGTTCGTGACTTCGGTATCGCCAGAGACGGAGACCACCTCCGTCCCGTTCTCGTCCGTCCACGTGCAGTTCTCGCACCACTCGAAACTGTCATATTCTGAGTAGGTGATCGTGCTAGCAGTCTCGTCGAATTCAAGAACCTCTCTAGTGGTCGTGACCTCGTAGACGAATGGCCCCATCTTCTCAAAGGCCTGAGATGGGTCCTCGGAGGACAGCGCTGACTGGTCCGTAATCGAGTAAGCGAAGTAGACCCTTTCACTCGTCGAAACCGACCAGTTGCTAGGATACTCGTTTCCATCTTCGTCTTCCCAGTATGCATCGAAGTCCACCCGCTCGTCCGTAGAGCCAGTGACCTGCTCCTCCACCGCCTCTTCGATCAGTCCGTCGACGAAGCCTGTCACGGCGAGTCCTATGTTCACTAGCAGGAGCAGAGCCCCGATTCCTATCGCAATGGTCGGTTTGTTGTCCATGGTTAACACACTCACCTTTCCACGAGCGGGTGCTTGACATTAAGCGTTACACTCGTGGGAATTACCCTTTCACCTCATATTCGGACCACATCTTGAAGGTGACAATGCTCCCAGTGCTGGAATCTCTATGGATTTCGACAAGGTTCATGTCACCGTGCACATGGGGGGACACACGGACCCGTAGCTCAGTTGGTTAGAGCGCTCGGCTCATAACCGAGTGGTCATCGGTTCAAATCCGGTCGGGTCCACCACGGCTCCCTACTCTCATTTCGACGCGCCCCGCGTCCGACCCGGGCGAAGCCTCAAATACGTTCTTAGTGGGGCATTTTGCGATGAGCGCGTCCTTCAGAGTCCCTCTGATGATCATGACCGTCTACTTCCTGAGCCTTTGGAGCGGAGTGGCGGCAGTTCAGGCCCAGACCTCTCCAGACGTCTCATTGACGTGTGATCAGCCACAACCGATAGACGTCTATCCCGGCGCCACCCG
>Ga0257111_1001327_pt1 | contig 9984 bp, 8 predicted proteins | sample LP_taG_6_FD_191567 | JGI IMG/M metagenome (GOLD analysis project Ga0257111, IMG submission 191567) | Marine microbial communities from Northeast Subartic Pacific Ocean, Canada - LP_J_2015_P26_500m | ecosystem: Environmental > Aquatic > Marine > Oceanic | place: Canada: Northeast Subartic Pacific... | reverse complement strand
ACGAGGCTGGCGTAGGCCGGGGTCGCCGTGCTGGTGAAAGCCCCGTCTCCGTCGACGTACGTGTCGGCGATGAGTAGGGCCCGATCGCCGGCCAACAACATCTGGCGGCTCCAGTGGCCCTTGATACGAAGGGAGTCGGTCAACGTCGCAGCGCCGCCTGCCACCGACACGTGGTGGAGTCGATCGTCCTCGACGACCAGGATCCGGTGGCCGTCGGTCTTGATGAGGTCAGGTTCGTCGATGCCCAGTTCCTGGACGTTTGTGCCCGAGTAGTCCTGCCCTTCGACAAGTGTCTGGTCGGAGGTCCGGAGGCTGGGCACCGCGGCCCCGCCATCCATCGAATCTTCGGCCATGGCCGCCGTCTCCAGCATCAGCGGGACGCCGTACCGGCCCCCATCCAGGCCGTAGGGGCCAACCCGTTCGGCGGCCTCGGCCTGCAGATGGACCAGCAACTCGTCACATGCCGTGAAGGCGACGAGGCCGGTCGTCAACTCGGCGCCCGACACGTCGACCACCCCGGTGGTCGTGGTGCGACCGCCGGACAGGCCGGGACCCTCGGGGTCCTGTGCACACGCGCCGGCCAGCAGCGCCAGCATCAGGGGGGCCAGGATGGCGCCTAGGAGGCGCCCGGCGGGGTGTGAGTGGGTCACTCCGTGGTGGGCAGCCATGCCGGGCGGGTGGTCTCGTAGCCCTCGATGTCGGCTTCGTGGCGCAGGGAGATGCCGATGTCATCCAGTCCCTCGAGGAACCGCTCCCGGGTGGAGGATTCCAGTGGGAACGAGCACGAGATGCCGGCATCCGGCGCTTCAAGCGTCAGGGCGGCCACGTCCACGGTGATGACCAGATCGGGGTTGGCCTCCACGGCGTCGAGCAGGGTAGCGCCCACCTCGTCTGACACCTGGACCGGCACCAGGCCGTTCTTGGTGCAGTTGTTGCGGAAGATGTCGGCGAACCGGGGCGAGACCACGGCACCGAATCCGTACTGCTGGATGGCCCACACGGCGTGCTCGCGTGACGAACCCGTCCCGAAGTTGGGGCCGGCCACCAGCACGACGGCCTCGGAGTAACGCTCGTCGTTCAACACGAAGTTCCGGTCGTCGCGCCACTCGGAGAACAGGCCCTTGTCGAAACCGGTGCGTTCCACCCGCTTGAGCCAGTCGCTAGGGATGATCTGGTCGGTGTCCACATCGGAGCGACGCAGTGGCACAGCGGTGCCCGAGACGATCTGTACAGCTTCCATGGTCGTGCTCCCTTCTTGTTCCGGGTCAGGCCAGGTCGGCCGGCGTGGCGAACGTGCCGGCTATAGCGGTGGCCGCGGCGACGGCCGGCGAGACCAGATGGGTACGACCGCCCCGGCCCTGGCGGCCCTCGAAGTTGCGGTTGCTGGTGCTGGCGCAGCGTTCGCCGGCTACCAACTTGTCGGGGTTCATGGCCAGGCACATCGAACAGCCGGGTTCCCGCCAGTCGAAGCCGGCCTCGATGAACACCTCGGGCAGACCCTCCGCTTCGGCCTGGCCCTTGACGACCCACGAGCCGGGCACCACCAGGGTTCGGATGCCGTCCTTCACCTTGCGACCCCGGGCCACCTCGGCGGCCGCCCGGAGGTCCTCGATGCGGCTGTTGGTGCACGAGCCGATGAACACCGTGTCGACGGCTACGTCACGAATCGGCGTGCCGGCGGTGAGGCCCATGTAGTCGAGCGCCCGAGCTGCTGATTCCTGTTGACTGAGTTCGTCGAACGAGGACGGGTCGGGGACGTTGCCGTCCATACGCATGATCTGGCCCGGGTTGGTCCCCCACGAGACCTGGGGGGTGATCTCGGCGCCATCGAGCACGATCTCGTGGTCGAAGGTGGCGCCCTCGTCGGTGACCAGCGTTCGCCAGTCGGCCACCGCGGCGTCCCAGGCGGCGTCCGCCGGGGCGTGGGGGCGACCGGCCAGATACTCGAAGGTGGTGTCGTCGGGGGCGATCAGGCCGGCCTTGGCGCCCGCTTCGATGGACATGTTGCACACCGTCATCCGGCCCTCCATGGAGAGGTTCCGGATCACCTCGCCCCGGTACTCGATGACCGAACCGATGCCGCCGCCTGTACCCAGTCGCCCGACGATGGCAAGGATCACGTCCTTGGCCGTGGAGCCCTCGGGAAGCGTGCCGTCCACGGTCACCGCAAGGGTGCCCGGGCGTTGCTGGGGGAGGGTCTGGGTGGCCAGGACGTGTTCCACCTCGCTGGTCCCGATGCCGAAGGCCAGGGCACCGAATGCCCCGTGGGTGCTGGTGTGGCTGTCGCCGCACACCACCGTCATGCCCGGCAGGGTGAGGCCCTTCTCGGGGCCGATGACGTGGACGATGCCCTGGCCGGGGTCGCCCATCGGGTAGTTCTTCACCCCGAACTCGTCGCAGTTGGCCCGCAGGGTCTCGATCTGGACACGGCTCACCGGATCGGCGATGGGCTGGTCGATGTCGGCGGTGGGGACGTTGTGGTCCTCGGTGGCCACCGTCAACTCCGGGTGGCGGACCCGGCGCCCAGCCGTGCGGAGCCCGTCGAAGGCCTGCGGGGAGGTGACCTCGTGGACCAGGTGGAGGTCGATGAACAGCAGGTCGGGCTGGTCGTCGGCGGCCCGAACGACATGGCGGTCCCAGACCTTTTGGCTGAGGGTCCTCGGTTCGCTGAGGGTCCTGGCGCTGTCGGAACTGGGCATGGTCGCTCCTGGGCATGCCCGGCGCGTCGGCCGGGCGAGATCGGGTCCGCTCAGGATACGGGTGGTCGGGTTGCAGGTGTCGGCGATCAGGTGTCGCGGGAACGGGCCCGGTCAATCAGGTCGAGGGCATCCTGCACGTCGAGTTCACCGACGTCGGTCACCAGTGACCCGCCGGCGCTGATGGCCACTGCCGCCGGGTGGCCGAAGATCCCGAACCGGAGGTGCACCTCGCCGTCGTCGGCGATGTTGGGAAATCCGGTGATGCCCCACTCGGTGACCGTCTCCGTCGCGAAGTCCATCCGGTCAGCGGGAATGGTGGAGACGCCGATGACGGTGACGCCCGGAATGGTGCTCAGCTCGACGACCGCCGAGCTCTCCCTTCGACACGTCACTCACGTGGGTGCCCAGAACCAGAACAGGACGTCCTGCCCGGCCACGCTGGTTCCATCGAACGGATCGCCGCCCACCAGGGTGGCCGTGAACTCCAACTCGAACGGAATCTCGTACGGCACGGGTTCTGACTCGGACGCCCCAGACGGCTCCGGGACCGCCCCGGTCCCCGCAGCTGGCGCAATGTCGTCGGTCGAACCGGCCCCGGGGCCGTCCTCGACATCAGTGGTCTCAGTTGCCACCGTCGTAGCAACGGCTGTGGACGCGGCTGCGGCTGCGGCGGGAGCGGTGTCGCTGGAACCGGATGCGCATGCGGTAGCGAGGAGGGTCAGGGCGATGAAGATGCCGACGTCTCGCCTCACGCTGCGACCCTAGGCGGGGTACCGTCGCCGCTGTGAGCACGAGGATGTTGATCATCTCCGCACTCTTGTGTGGCATGGCCCTCCTGGTGGCATTCACCGTGCAGGTGGTGGTGGCCCCGTGACCCGAACCCAGGTTCTGGGCCTCGGCGGGTCGTCGCTGGTCCAGCACGATCTCGTCGTCATCGGTGGTGGCCCGGCGGGCTACGCGGCGGCCCTGTACGGCGCGGCGGCCGGCCTCGACGTGGGCCTGGTCGAGGAACACCTTCTGGGTGGCACCTGCCTTCACGTCGGGTGCATTCCGGCCAAGGAATTGCTGGAGACGGCCTCCGTGCTGCGAACCGTCCGCGACGCAGCCACCTTCGGGGTGGGCATCCCCGGGGCCGGTGAACACGAACCGGTCGTCGACCTGACGGTGAGCCAGGTCCGCAAGCAGAAGGTCATCGATGGGTTGGCCAAGGGAGTGACGTCGCTCCTGAAGGGTCGGGACGTCACCGTCTATGACGGGACCGGTCGATTGAGTGCCGCCCACGTCGTGTCCATCGACCACGGTGAGGGCGACCCCACCCTGGTGGTGGCTGAGCACATCGTGCTGGCCACCGGGTCGTCGCCCCGCACCATTCCCGGCTTCGAGATCGACGGCACCCTCGTGGTGACCAGCGACGAGTTGCTGTCCATCGACCGGGTGCCCGACCGGGTGGCCGTCATTGGCGGCGGGGCCATTGGCTGCGAGTTCGCTTCGATGCTCTCGGACTACGGGTCGGACGTCACGCTGCTGGAGGCCGCCCCGGAGATCCTGGTGGGATGCGATGCCGACGTGGCCACGGCCATCCGGCGGTCGTTTCATCGACGGAAGATCGACGTCCACGTCGGGACCGCGGTGCACGGCCACCGGCCGACGGACAACGGAGCCACCGTCGTGAGCCACGGACCGATCAACTCCGACGATGAGTCGGTCGATCTGGAGGTGGACCTGGTCGTGGTCTCGGTAGGTCGTCGGCCACGCGGAGACTCCGCGGGCCTGGTCGGCACCAGGGTCGTCGTCGACGAGCGCGGCTTCGTGGAGGTGGACGACCGACTTCGCACCGGGGAGCCCGGCGTCTACGCGGTGGGTGACGTGGTGGCCACGCCGCAGCTGGCCCACGTGGGCTTCGCCGAGGGCATGTTCGTGGTGGGCGACCTGCTGGGCGAATCGCCGAAGCCCATCGATTCATCCACCGTGCCGTGGTGCATCTACAGCCACCCGGAGGTGGCATTCGCCGGGCTGACCGAAGCCGGGGCGATCGCCGCCGGCCACGACGTGGTGGTGAGCAGCCACCGGTTCGCCTCCAACGGCCGGGCCTTGATCGTGGGTGAGACCGAGGGTCTGGTGAAGGTGGTAGCCGAGAAGGACGCCGACGGTCGGGCGGGACGGATCCTGGGCGTCCACATGGTCGGACCATGGGTCACCGAGCAACTCGGACAGGGCTATCTGGCCGTCAACTGGGAGGCCACGGTCGACGAGGTGGCGGCCTTCATCCAACCCCATCCGACGTTCAGCGAACTCTTCGGCGAGACGGTGCTGTCGCTGACCGGCCGCGCCCTTCACGGCTGATCGGCGAATCGATCGACATGACCGACGTCTTCCTTCCGCAACTCGGTGAGACGGTCACCGAGGGGACCATCACCCGCTGGTTCGTGGGCGTCGGCGACTCGGTGGCCGCCGACCAGCCTCTGTACGAGATCTCCACCGACAAGGTCGACTCGGAGGTCCCGTCCCCGCTGGCCGGAGTACTGAGCGAAATCGTGGCCGGCGAGGGAGCGCTCGTCGCCGTCGGCGCGCTCCTCTGCCGCATTGATCCCGTTGGCTCCACCGCTGCTACACCCGGGACGGTTTCGGACGTCGCCACCGGCCCGGCTGCTGCACCTTCGCCAATGACATCGGCCGGAACGGAGGCGACATCCGTGTCGTCGTCAGGATCATCGGCAGCCGACATCGGTGGCGGCCTGGGCGGGGGTGTCACGCCGCCTGGGTCGACCGGGGTGGGGGCGTCGGGGTCAGGCGTGAGCCGGGGGTCTGGAGGCAGTCGTGGGAGCGGGCTGCTATCGAGTCCGGTGGTGCGGCGGTTGTTGTCCGAGCATGGGGTGGATCCGGTTCGGGTGACGGGGACGGGGGTGGCCGGGCGCATCACCCGGGCTGACGTAGAGAGGTTCCTTCGGGACAACCCCGGCCGGGCCGAGCCGTTCGACAGGATCCGTCGGGCCACGGCGCGCCACATGGTGGCGTCCAAGGCAACGTCGCCCCACGTACTCACCGCCATGGAGGTCGACTACACGGCGGTCGACGTCGTCCGGTCGGCCGAAAAGGACGCGTGGCGTACTGCCGAGGGCACCAGCCTCACTTACCTGCCGTTCATCGTGTCGGCCCTGTGTGGCGCCCTGGCCGAATTTCCGCGGCTGAACGCCTCGGTGGGCGACGACGAGCTCATCGTGCACGGCACCGTCAACCTCGCGGTGGCCGTCGACCTGGACTTCGAGGGGTTGGTGGCACCGGTGGTACGGGGTGTGGACGAGCGATCTATCCAGGACGTGGCCCGTTCGATCATCGACGTGGCCACCCGGGCCCGTAGTCGTTCGTTGGTCCCCGACGACATGGCCGGCGGGACGTTCACGGTGACCAACCCCGGGCAGTACGGCACGCTGTTCCAGTTCCCGATCATCAACCAGCCCCAGGTGGCCATCCTCTCGACGGACGGCATCGCCAGACGTCCCGCGGTGGTCGTCGACGATGACGGGGGCGAGTCGATCGAAGCCCGATCGCTGGGTGTGCTGGCCCTGGCCTGGGACCACCGGGCATTTGACGGGGCCTACGCGGCGGCCTTCCTCCGGTCAATGAAGCGGACGCTGGAGGGGGCCGACTGGGCCGCTCGATGGGCGGTCGGCGCCGACCGGTGACCACCATCAGGCCGTTTCGCGTCCGCTGGCTGGGACGGGTCCGCTACCGCGATGCACTGGCCCTTCAACAGCGGATCCATGCCGAGGAACCGACTGCGCCCCAGGACCACCTGCTCCTACTGGAACACCACGCCGTCTACACGCTCGGCCTGCGGGCCACCCTCGACCACCTTCTGGCTCCGGCGACCGAGATCGACGCCGAGGTGGTGCAAGCCGACCGGGGAGGCGACATCACCTACCACGGGCCCGGCCAGCTGGTCTGCTACCCGATGCTCCACCTGGCGGGCAAGCGGGGAGGCGGGATGGCCGACACCGCGGCGTACGTGGCGTCCGTGGAGGAGGTGGTCATGGCGGTATGTCGTGACCTGGGCCTGACCGACGTGGGTCGCCTCGACCGCTACCCGGGGGTGTGGGTGGAGCCCGCCGGACCCCGGCCCCGCAAGGTGGCGGCCATCGGCGTGAAGCTCACCCGGAGTCGGACCATGCACGGTTTCGCCCTGAACGTGGCGCCCGACCTGACCCACTTCGACCGGATGGTGCCGTGCGGAATCACCGAGTTCGGGGTCACCTCCCTGGCTGCCGAGGGGATCGACGTGACCATGGCAGAGGTGGTGGACCGGGTGGCGGCTCGGGCGATCGAGCAGTGGGCGGCGGGCCCGGTCGACCGGGCCGACGTGGCGTGGCGCCGGTTCGCCGGGAAACCCGTCGATGGAGAGCCCGTCAATGTGGAACGAGACGGGGATCTCAGCCCGTTCAGTCGAGGGGCGGGGCCCGGTGAGGTTCCAGCCCTGGTCGACGGACGGGTGGGCCGTAAGCCGTCATGGATGCGGGTGCCGTTGGATATCGGCCCCGGCTACCGGCGTCTGAAGTCGTTGATGCGGGAGCGGGGACTGACCACGGTATGCGAGGAGGCGGGCTGTCCGAATATCTCCGAGTGCTGGAACGACGGCACGGCCACCTTCATGATCAACGGTGAACGTTGCACTCGGGCCTGTGGCTTCTGCCTGGTCGACACCCGACGGCCCGACGCGCTCGATCCCGACGAACCGCGTCGGGTGGCCGAGGCGGTCGTCGAGATGGGGCTGGCCCACGCGGTGGTCACCGCGGTGGCCCGTGACGACCTGGTTGACCACGGGGCCGGCGCTTTTGTGGCCACCATCGAGGCCATCCGCGAAGCCAGTCCGTTGACGGCCGTCGAGGTCTTGATCCCCGACTGTCGAGGTGACGTCGAGGCGCTCTCGACGATCTTCGACGCCCGGCCTGACGTGTTGAACCACAACGTGGAGACCGTGGCTCGCTTGCAGAGGCGGGTCCGTCCGTCGGCGTCGTACGCCCGGAGTCTCTCGGTCCTGGCCCGGGCCGGAGCCGCCGGTCTGACCACCAAGTCGTCGATCATGGTGGGGATCGGCGAGACCGACGAGGAGGTCGACGGCTGCCTGGCCGACCTGGCCGCCGTGGGATGCGACATCGTGACCATCGGGCAGTACCTGCGGCCGACCACCACCCACCTGCCCATCGACCGGTGGGTCGAGCCTGACGCATTCGACCGCTGGAGCGACGTGGGGACGGCGCTGGGCATCGGTCACGTGGAGGCCGGCCCGCTCACCCGGTCCAGCTACCACGCACGGCAGGCGGCCCAGGCGACACGGTCGGCGGGCGGACCGGTTCCCGTGGCCCTCTCGGTCGGACGCTGATCTCCTGGCGAACGGGGCCGACAGGCGCCGCCCCCGACCTCGCCCCATAACCTGACCGGGTGTTCCAGCAGCGCCTCGCCCGGGTCCGGGCCTCCATGGTCGACCGGGGAGTCGACGTCCTCCTCCTGTCGGTGGGTGCTGACCTGCCGTACTTCTGTGGGTACGAGGCCATGCCCCTGGAGCGCCTCACCATGCTGGTGGTGCCCCGTGACGGCGACGCCACCCTCGTCGTGCCCCACCTCGAGGCGCCCCGGGTCGTGGAACGGCCCGAGGTGTTCGACGTGGTCACGTGGCGTGACGGCGAGGACCCGATCGCCCTGGTGACCGACCGTCTGGCCGGCGCCGACACGGCCGCGGTGGGCGACCAGATGTGGGCCGGCTTCGCCGTGGACCTGCTGGCCGCCTGTCCCGACCTGCAACTGGGTAGGGCGTCGGAGGTAACGGCGCCCATACGGATGGTCAAGGACGCCACTGAGATCGATGCCCTACGCAACGCGGCGGCTGCCGTCGACCGGATCCTGGCTGACGTCCAGGCCGGCAAGATGCCCCTCGTGGGGCGGACCGAAGCCGACGTGGCCGTCCAGATCGCCCGCCGAATCATTGACGAGGGCCACCAGCGGGTGAACTTCACCATCGTGGCGACGGGCCCCAACGCGGCCAGCCCGCACCACGAGGCGGGTCAGCGGGTCATCCGCGTCGGTGAATCGGTCCTGTTCGACATCGGCGGGACGATGGCCGGGCCCGACGGGGTGGGCTACTGCTCCGACATCACCCGCTGCGTCCACGTCGGACCGCCGGCCAGCGGGTTCGCCGAGTTGTACGAGGTGCTGCATTCCTCCCATGCCGCGGGCGTGGCCGCAGCCACGGTGGGCACGCCGTGCGCCGAGGTCGACGCTGCGGCCCGGAAGGTCATCGACGACGCCGGGTACGGCGAGTTCTTCGTGCACCGAACCGGCCACGGCATCGGGGTCGAGGCCCACGAGCACCCCAACATGGTGGCGGGCAACGATCTGCCCCTGGCTCCCGGCCACGCCTTCTCGATCGAGCCGGGGATCTACGTGCCCGGCGTGTGGGGTGCCCGCCTTGAGGACATCGTGGTGGCCACCGAAGACGGCCCGGACCCGCTGAACCGGATCGACCACGGGCTGGCCGTGGTCGACGGTTGACGGTCACCAGTACGGCCGACCGGTGATCGACCTCGACGCGGCCAGCGTGCTCCTGCAGTGGGCCACCGGCGGACTGTTCTTCCTGTGGGTGACCGGGCGACGCCGCGAGGTGGGCATCGGCTACGGCTGGACGATGCGCATCACCTTCGGGTTGATGGCCGCCGGATCGGTGGCCGTGGGGCTACTGGTCGATCCGCACCCGGTGCGGGAGGTGGCGGGCACGGGCGTGGTACTGGCCACCACGGTGGCCATGGTCGTCTCGGTGGTGCGTCGACATGCCGGGGTGTCCGGCCAGCGCGGCCTCGAGGAGCGCCGGACGGCCCGGGTGGCCGAGATGACCGGGATCGACCGGGATGCCCGAGCGTTCGACGACGGCCCCGAGTTTCCGCCGCACCTCGATCTTGTGGCGCCGTTGGTCGGGTTGGTCGGCCTGGTGGCGGCCGGCCTGGCTGCTGGTGATCCGGCCGCCCTGTCGGTGGCCCGGATGCTGGTGGGGGCCGTGTTCCTCGGCGCGGTAAGCGACGCCATGCTGCTCGGCCACTGGTATCTGGTGCAGCCCGGCCTGGCCCGCGGGCCGTTGATCGAACTGGTCTGGTGGACAGGTCTCGCATGGCCATTCGAGCTGGCCGTCCTGTTGTGGCCGACCGGCATGGTCTCGGTGCTGAACGGCACCATCGCCGACGGATACAACGGCCTCTTGGGATGGTTCTGGGTGGCGTCGACGGTGGGAACGTTGGTCCTC
>Ga0257111_1001325_pt1 | contig 9993 bp, 5 predicted proteins | sample LP_taG_6_FD_191567 | JGI IMG/M metagenome (GOLD analysis project Ga0257111, IMG submission 191567) | Marine microbial communities from Northeast Subartic Pacific Ocean, Canada - LP_J_2015_P26_500m | ecosystem: Environmental > Aquatic > Marine > Oceanic | place: Canada: Northeast Subartic Pacific... | reverse complement strand
TTTTATTCAGCTGGCTGGGAGGCTTGCCAACAACAGAAAAAGACACCACCACAGAAAAAACGTATTTTGGTGCTCACCTATACCAGGGCGGTGAGTTGTTAGATATAAAAGCGGGATCCGGAGAGGACTTTAAAAACGAATACAAGGGTCAAACCGACTGGGTGGCAATAAGAACAAAATATTTTGTTACAGCTTTATTAGATAATGGCGGTAACCAGATAATGGGTTCAACAATTTCAGCATCAAACACAGCGAAAGAACTATATGACATGGCGATAGAATTGCCAACAAATCAAAAAGTTACTGTTTCTCTTTATTTGGGGCCCCTAGAATACGACAGAATAAAAAACTTAAACGCGAACCTAGAATCGATAATGGACTTTGGTTGGACAATAATTAGGCCCATATCGAAAGGGGTGTTGTGGACCCTAAAGTCAATGCATCGTTATATTCCAAACTACGGAATTATAATGATTGTTTTTTCAATAATGGTAAAGCTTATAGTCTATCCACTTACAAAAAAAAGTTATCAATCAACAAAAGCAATGCAGGCATTACAACCGGAGATAAACAGTTTAAAAGAAAAATACAAGAACAACCCAACAAAGCTTAATAAGGCGACAATGGAGCTATATAAGAAAAAAGGTGTTAATCCGCTTGGTAGCTGTCTACCTATGTTATTACAGATGCCACTTCTAATATCACTGTTTACGGTATTTAGATCAACCATAGAGTTGCGCGGGGAGCCCTTTGTTTTTTGGATCAAAGACCTTTCGGCTCCGGATATAATATTTAACCTACCATTTAAGATTCCAATATATGGGGACTATGTATGCGCACTGCCCATTATAATGGCGCTTTCAATGTATGCTCAACAAAAAATGATGACAGTTGAGGGGGCGCAACAAGAACAACAAAAATTGATGCAATATTTTATGATGGGGTTTTTCTTTTTACTGTTTAACAGTTTTCCATCTGGTTTAAATTTATACTACACCCTTTTTAACGTGCTAACAATTGCACAACAAAAACTTACGGGCTCTGGCCCGGCTGTCACACAACCTGGAACGTAATATAAGGTTTTGTTTTTATTGTATTAGGCTAACATAGTAATATCAATTAAATATTTAAGATGCGCCTGTCAACAACTCTATCAAAAACCACCCTTGGTAGATAATAAAAAAACCGGCGGTAATAAATGAACATGTCTTTATTTCTAACCTTTCAAAAAACAAAAACACAAATGACACACAAACACTTCCACCCTATTTTAATCAATCCGTAGAGGACCGCGACATATATCTACTATATGAACAATTGCAGCAGAGATTTAAAAAACATATCTATAGGAAAACTATACACGTGAGTTTTTCATCCCAAAGTAATAGAATTACACCAACAGTTGTTTTTATTAACCTTATAGATCATAAATTGTTAAATATAATCTCATATTGTTGTTTTATTCTGTATTTATTATATGATTTTATGGTTTACCACGACAAACAAACAAACAACACTAAGTGTTTTTTGGTCAATGCTTATGGGGGCCTTATAAACACATACACCCCATGAACACACAGGAAACAACCTATTACGCGCTGTCATCTCCCCCGGGAAGATCGGCAACCGCTAGCATAAGAATAAGCGGACCCCAATCACTAGCTTCGCTATGCAAAATAACAAATAAGAATAAACATATATTTAAACATGGCAAAACCCGCGTGTGTAATATATTTAATAGTAACAAGAACCTAATTGACAGGGCCGTGGTTGTTTTCTACCGCGAACCAAGGTCATATACAGGTGAAGATGTGGTTGAAATACACACCCACGGCAACCCACTGATCGCCCAATCAATATTTAACGAGCTTAGTGATTTTGGTCTAAGGCTTGCAGATCCCGGAGAGTTTACTAGAAACGCATATCTAAATAATAAAATTGATTTGGTTCAGGCTGAAGCTGTTTTAAGCCTAATTAATGCACAAACAAATAAAGGGGTGGAGCTTTCTATAAACAGCGCCTCTGGAAGCCTTTCATCACACTTAAAAGAACTAAGGGGTTCGTTAATAAATGCTCTTTCCCATGTGGAATATGAACTAGACATATCTGAAATGGACAACCACAACAAAACCTTAAAGCTTGTTGTTAAAGACATTGAAAAAACTACAAACCACATCAATAGTCTTATAAAATCATACAACACATCAAGGCTGTTGCGAGACGGTATACGGGTTATAATTGTCGGCGCACCAAATGTCGGAAAGTCTACATTGTTCAATGCTCTCCTTGGTCAAGACCGTGCGATTGTAACCAATAGGCCCGGCACGACGCGAGACTCTATCGAAAGCTCACTTCAAGTATCAAACTATTCTATTCTTTTAGTTGACACCGCCGGAATTAGGGAAACTAAAAAACTCATTGAAAAAGAAGGTGTAAAAAAAACAAACCTAGAAATTAAAGGCGCAGACTTAATATATCACGTTCTAGATCCAAGAACAAAAAAGACCACTAAAAAACTTCCAACCACAACTCAAACAATCACCGTATATAGCAAGTCTGATTTGTTAAGTGAACCGGAAAAAGAAAGTTTAATAAAAGAAAATATTGAGGCGGTTGTTGTTTCAGGAAAGCTCGGGATGGGACTAAAAGAATTAACACAAAAAACTACCCAGGTCATAGGGGTAAGCATAACACAAAAGGAAAGCGTATACATAACTTCTAAAAGGCAACAAACCATCTTATTAAATGCGGTGGCGGCTCTAAACAACACCAGAGACCCCAACGTGGTAAACCAATTAGAGTTAATATCTATTCACCTAAAAGACGCGATAAATCAGTTTGACTGGCTACTCGGAAAAACAACGGCTGACGACATTCTAAACACAGTCTTTTCTGAGTTCTGTGTTGGAAAATAGTTTCACGTGAAACATAATAATATAGATGTTATTGTTGTTGGTGGTGGTCACGCCGGGGTTGAGGCGGCAAACATTATTTCAAAGCTCGGCCTTGTTGTTGGGCTTATTTCTATGGATAAAGGGGGAATAGGTAGAATGTCTTGTAACCCGGCAATTGGAGGCGTGGCCAAAGGACAGTTGGTTCGAGAAGTAGATTTACTTGGGGGCCTAATGGCCAAAATTGCTGACTTATCTGGCCTACAACACAAAATGCTAAACAAGTCAAAGGGGAGAGCTGTTTGGTCTCCGCGCGCGCAGGTAGATAAAAGAAAGTATGAGTCTCTTTGTTCTCGATTAATAGTTAACTCGAAAAATATTATTATTATTGAGGGTGAGGTTGTTTCAATAGGTATAGTAAAAAATAAAACAACCGGCGTTAATCTTAGAGATGGAACTAAAATATTGTCTCGATCTGTCGTCGTCACCTGTGGTACTTTTTTATCAGGGGTAATTCATATTGGCGACAGAAAGGCACCGGCGGGAAGAATGGGGGAGGTTCGATCTGAGGGCATCACCGAAAACCTGGTTTCTTTTGGCTTTAGAACTATGCGCCTTAAAACAGGTACACCACCAAGGGCTTTGAAGTCTAGTATACGCTGGTCAAAAACAGCTGTGGAGTTCGGAGATAAAAAACCAACTCCTTTTTCACATTTTACGGAAAAATTTAATCCCATAAATGAACCTTGTCACACAGTAAGAACAAATCAATCCTCTCACAGCCGAATAGAAGACAACCTTGATCGCTCCCCTATGTACAGCGGGGAGATATTGGCAACTGGCCCAAGGTATTGTCCATCGATTGAAGATAAAATAGTTCGTTTTTCAAAACAAAATTCTCATTTATTGTTTTTAGAGCCTGAGTGGTTTCAGTCAGACCAAATTTATATAAACGGCTATTCAACTAGTTTACCCGAGGAAGTACAATTAGAAAGTCTTAGGGAAATTCCCGCCTTCAAAAACATTGAGCTTTTAAGGCCTGGGTATGCTATTGAATATGATTGTTTTCCACCCTCACAGTTAAAAGCATCTCTAGAGTCAAAAGAGGTGTCGGGGTTGTTTTTTGCTGGTCAAATCAATGGAACGTCTGGCTATGAAGAGGCAGCAGCCCAGGGCATTGTTTCTGGCATCAATAGTGCGGCCTACATAAATGGTTCTGATCCCTTGGTTGTGAAAAGGTCAGAGGGATATATCGGTGTTTTAATTGACGACCTAATCACAAAGGACACACAAGAACCATATAGAATGTTCACCAGCCGGGCTGAATATAGATTAATGCTTCGCTATTCAAATGTTGACTCGCGATTATTTCCTTTAGCAAAAAAACATTTTTTGTTATCAAAAAAGGAGGAGGAGATAATATTAAATAGACTTCAATTAAAACATGCGGTTTTTAATACAATAAAGGAGTCTCTCCCTGGAGAGGTTCTAAAACCCTTTAACTTAAAACAAAAAATTAAAACCAAAGACTACATAAAAAGACCAGGTGTTCGACTCATACCCGTTCTTAAAAAAATAAACAAAACACCAAAAAAGAACAACTCTCCCCGTTGGTGTTATGATGAGGTTTTGAACGACGTTGAGACTGACGTTAAATATGAGGGGTATATAAAAAGACACTTATCTGAAATACAAAAAATTTCACAGAACGAGAACCTCCCCATTGATAAGAACATAGATTATTCTTCTTATTCTGGGCTTTCAACTGAGGCCATTGAAAAGCTTTCAATAGTGAAACCGGAAACATTTGGTCAGGCCTGTAGGGTCTCAGGTGTTTCACCGGCGGACATCTCCGCGTTAATGGTTTATCTTTTTAAACCATAATGTTTCACGTGAAACAAATTATTATATCATTTAATGTTTAAAAAACAAATAAAACATCTTTCCTTGGGTGGCGCAGTTTTTGGGCTATCGGAAGACTTGTTTGCTCTGTTTTTAAATTCTTTTATGCGGGTGAATTCTGTGGGTTCCTTTTTGTTTGTTTCAGATAATGAGGTTTTTAATAAAGACCAGTTTTTGCGTTCTGTTTTTTTCAAAAAAGAAGTTTTCTATTATCCAGACAGGGGGGGTGTTGATGTTGTGCCGGGCTTTCAGTCTCGTGATAATTATTTTCGGTCTCGTGCTTTAATTGGCCTACTTGGCTCTAACTGCGGTGTTTGTATAACCACTGCGCATGCGGCATCCCTCCGCGATATAAACAGAAAAACAACCATAAAAAACCTGTCTTTGTGTTGCGGTGATGAAAAAGATAGGGATGTTTTTGTTGGGGATTTGTTGTCGTTTGGTTTTGAGTTGGTTGATTCAATATATAGCCCAGGAGAGGTTTCTGTCCGTGGTGACATTGTAGATGTTTATCCTGAAAACACAGAGCACCCAGTTCGAATTAGTTTTGCTTTCAGTATTGTTGGGAGTATGTCTTTTTTCAATGTCGACACCCAAAGGAAAACGAAAAGCCTTTCTTCTTTTTTGTTTTATGATCTTATTGGTGGGCCGATCGAAACAGGTAGTAGTTTGTTCGGGGTTGTTCGTTGGAAACTAGTGATAAACATAAAAAAGGAGGGTGATGTTCTTAGACTGTTTTCCAAGGAAAACAGTCAATCAATTAATATCATTAGTAAAGAGCTTGATGTTATAATTAAATCTAAAAAAGACTTTTTGTCTTTTGTGGGGAACCAAAAATATAAAAACATTCACATTGTTTACACCAATAAAAATAGAATCAGAGCACTAACTAAAGTGGGGGCAACACCCATTCCCGGCCTTATAAAAAAACCCTTTATTGTTGAAGATAACACCACCTATCTTCCAGATTGGAAAACAAAAAAACAAACAATAACACCACCAACAATAACAAATAAACCGTTGTTATTAAACAACCTGCGAGATATAAATATTGGTGATTTTGTTGTTCATGTGTTACATGGTGTTGGTGCATTTGGTGGCTTAGTTACGAGGGGCGTTAAGGAGCACGAAAAAGAGTTCATTAAGCTTATATATAGAGAGGGTGGTGTGTTGTTTGTGCCAATAAATAGGTTAGATCTTGTGCATCGGTATGTTGGGTTGGGCGCAAAACCAAAAACCAATCGCCTTGGTCAGCGAGGGTGGGTTGCAAGTGTTTCAAGAACAAAAAAACATGTTGAGCAAATATCGGACTCGTTGGTTGAAATATATAACACAAGAAGGTCCCCTCGGGGGTTTGTTTATGAAAAACCAAGTGAAATTGATGTTGCTATAAAAAACTCATTTCCCCACAAAGAAACAAGAGATCAAAAAAATACAATTAAAGAGGTTTTATCCGATCTTCAAAAAAATACACCTATGGATAGGTTGGTCTGTGGCGATGTTGGCTTTGGTAAAACCGAAGTAGCGCTCCGAGCAATTGTTCGGGCCGCAACAACAAACAAACAAACCCTATTTCTTTGTCCAACAACGGTGTTGTCAGACCAACACTACATAACCGCAAAAGAAAGACTTGATCCTCTTGGAATACGGGTTTCTTTATTGTCCCGATTTCAAACAAAAAAAGGTCAAAAAGAAACACTGGTTGGTGTTTTGAGGGGTGCGATTGATCTTGTTATTGGAACGCACCGCCTTTTGTCAGACGATGTTGTTGTTCCTTCGCTGGGGTTATTAATTGTTGACGAAGAACATAGGTTTGGGGTTAAACACAAAGAAAGTATTCGCGCCCTTAAAAAGGGTGTGGATGTTTTGTCTTTATCTGCAACACCTATTCCCAGAACCCTACAACAGTCCCTTCTTGGAATTCGAGACATTAGCAGAATTGAAACGCCACCAACAAGAAGAAAACCAATTAAAACCTTCGTGGAGTTTTTTTCCTGGAAAAGGTCTGTTGAAATAATTAAAGAAGAGCTTTTGCGCGGAGGTCAGGTTTATTTTTTACATAACCACGTTCAGTCAATTGACTATTATACTGACAAACTTCAGGGTTTTTTTCCTAGTGAGAGGGTTGAACACATTCACGGACAACAGGACAGCCAGGGTCTTGAAAAAAAACTTTTGGCCTTTTTTAGTGGAGATATTTCTATTTTGGTGTGTAGCACAATTATAGAGTCTGGCCTTGATGTGGCGAACGCAAACTGTATTATTATAAACAACCCACAAAACCTTGGGCTAAGCCAACTATATCAAATACGTGGTCGAGTTGGGCGAAGCTCAAGACAGGCAAGTTGTTATTTGTTTGTTCCTAAAAAAGCAAAACTAAGCGACAAGGCGTTCCGCCGCCTAAAAACAATTGAGAACAACACTTCGCTTGGGTCTGGGTATAAGATAGCCACAAACGACTTAGACATTCGAGGCGCTGGCCTGGTTTTTGGATATAAGCAAAGTGGGCAAGTGTCTAGGGTTGGCGTTGAATACTACAACACCCTTTTAAAAGAGGCTGTTAATAAAAAACTAAACCACCCAACAAAAAGAGAGGGATTGGATGTTTTCTTTTATGGTAAGTCTTTAATACCAAAGCATTATATTACTAACGACACAGTTCGCTTGTCCTTTTATACAAAAATCAACAAAGCCGAAACAAAAGAAGACCTTAAGGGGGTAAAAGAAGAACTGTTGGACCGCTTTGGTGGGCTGCCGAACGAAACAAAATCTTTTATAGGGTTAGCCGGGGTAAAGCTCCTTTATAAAAACACTATAATTAATAACATTGCAATTAATAAGGGTTCTGTTGTTTTTGAGATACAAGAAGAAAACGTTGGGGAAAACACCATAACCGATGTTTTGAGTTATAAAAACGGATCTATTGTTAATAAAAACTTTAAAGAGGGGCCTTCTTCTTTGTTGGTTGAGTTTTCGCATAATGAGGGGCTTGATTGGTTTCCTTTTTTGGTTCATTGTAATAGTGTTTTTTGTATTACATAATTAGGTAATTTTCATTTTATGTTTTTATTATATCTTTTCATTTTTATTCTATTTTCGTGTTCCTCGAGTGAGAACGGTGGGGGCAGTGTTGTTGCTCGAGTAAACGAAAAAAAACTTACAAAAGAGCAGCTTGCCACCTTGACGGGCTCAAGGGTGAATGACTCAAAAACCCTTCTTTTAACAATAAATAGGTGGGTTGAAAAAATGCTTTTATACAACGCCGCCGTTGAGAGTGGTTTAAAAAAAGATTCTGAAATAATTAGTAAAAGAGATCTTTTTTATGAAGACCTTTTAATTTCTTCTTTTTTGGACATACAAACAAAAAACAAAACCAACATAACCAAAAAAGAGGTTTCTAATTATTATACTAAAAACAAAAAATCTTTTACCCGAACAGATGATGAGGTTTTTATAAAACACTTTGTCTTACCAAGTAAAAAAGAGTCTATTAAGCTGAAAAAAATATTGGAACGGGGTGGCCGAGGTGAAGAGTTTGAAAAATATGTTGAAAAATACAAACCACAAACAAAGGCGCTGTTTAGGCAAACAACTGAGGGTTCGCCTATTGGTTTTATTTTTTCTGGGGCAATTGGTGCGGTTGTTGGTCCAAAAAAAACCGATGAAGGTTTTCACCTTTTTGAGATATTGCAAAAACATAAAAAGGGCAGCGAGCGAGGGCTTGAGCTTGTTTACGACGAAATTTATGAGAGGCTTCACAAACAAAAAAGCGAGGCAATTATTGTTTCAACCATTGACAGTCTTTACCTCTCTTCCGATGTCTTTATTTCCCCGGAGGTGCGATGAAAAAAGTTTTTGTTTTTTATAGTTTTTTGTCTTGTTTGTTGTCACAGCCGGGTGGTTCTTTTGTAGATGGTGTTGCGGCCGTCGTTGAGGATAAAATAGTACTAAAAAGCGACCTCAACCAAATGACAAACATGATGGCAATACAGCAAAAAATCGACCCAAATAATGATTTTGATAAATATATAAATTTGAGAGTGGCGGTTCTTCGGTCCATGGTTGATCAAAAAATTCTTTTAGAGATGGCCGAAGAGGACACAACAATAGAGGCAACTGAAAAAGAGGTCGACCAAGCACTCGAACAACAGATATCAACCATTCTTCAACAAGCTGGAGGGAAAAGCGAAGCCGAAAAGATGCTTGGTCAAAGCATTAATTCTTTTCGTTCGGAATTTTGGTTCGACATGCGTGACAAGATCGTCTCAGAAAAATATCAACAAAAGATGTTAGGGAAAATTAAGGTTTCAAAAAAAGACGTTTTTTCTTTTTTTGAAACCTACAAAGACAGCCTTCCTCTTTTTCCAACAGAGGCTAAAATAAGACACATATTAATTAAGCCAGAGCCGGGTGATAGCGTTAAAAAAGAAACTTTTTCTTTATTAAATAAAATAAAAGATCAAATAAATAAAGGGGCAGATTTTGGCTCTTTGGCTGAAAAATATTCAATGGACCCGGGGTCAAAAAAAAGCGGCGGTAATTTAGGCTGGGTGAAAAGAGGTTCCCTGTTAAAAAACTTTGAAGAGGTTGCCTTTACAATAAAACCCAAAACTATAAGCGACCCGGTCAAAACAGAGGTTGGATATCACATATTAGAGGTGTTTGAAAGAATGGGGGATAAGGCTCGAGTTCGGCACATTTTAATTTCTCCTCAAATATCTAAAAAAGATGAAGAGATTTCTTTTTCTTTTGCCACCTCTTTAAGTGATTCTATTTCAACGCTTGATATTTTCATAAATTTTGCGAAAAAGCACTCAAAAGATTACCAAACTTCTGAAATCGGTGGAGACCTGGGCTGGATCATTCCGACCACATACCCTATTAAAGAAATTGGTCAAGCGGTTGGTTTAATCAATTTAAAAGAGTGTAGTCCCCCGATAAACACTTCTTTTGGTTTTCATTTGTTGTGGTTGGAAAAAATCAAACCAGGTGGAAACCCAAGCCTGGAATTTCATTGGCCCAAAATTGAAATGATGGCCCTAAACAATAAAAAGATGTCTTGGTATGAAGACTGGCTTAAAAACGTTAAACATAAATTTTATGTAAAAATATTAGAATAGAGTTATCCACATAGTTTTCCACAAATCAATTTTTTAGTGTGTAAAACTTTATGTTTTTTCATGTTTTTGTCTTTTTCCAT
>Ga0257111_1001324_pt1 | contig 9998 bp, 9 predicted proteins | sample LP_taG_6_FD_191567 | JGI IMG/M metagenome (GOLD analysis project Ga0257111, IMG submission 191567) | Marine microbial communities from Northeast Subartic Pacific Ocean, Canada - LP_J_2015_P26_500m | ecosystem: Environmental > Aquatic > Marine > Oceanic | place: Canada: Northeast Subartic Pacific... | reverse complement strand
TGTGGCCCACCATACCCCATGGGCACGCCAAATCTTTGAGTGCTCCCGGTAACCACATCAGCCCCCATTTCTCCTGGCGGCTTCAACAGGGCCAAGCTCATTAAGTCAGCAGCGACCACAGCAATGGCATTGTGTTGATGAAGGGATTCAATTCGGCTACTCAAATCCTGAGCATCGCCCAGCATTGAAGGATACTGGAAAACGGCTCCAAACAATTCTTCCATCGGCATTTCATTGGTGTCACCAATGATTAATTCGAAACCGAAACAGGCGGCCCTAGTTTTAATAACGTCAATTGTTTGTGGGAAGCAGTTCTGATCTACAAAAAACTTCGTTGCATTACGATTCTTGCTCACCCGTTTCGCCAAGGCCATAGCCTCTGCTACCGCTGTAGCCTCGTCTAGCAAAGAAGCATTGGCAAGCTCCATAGCCGTAAAATCAAGAGTCATTTGCTGAAAGTTAAGCAGGCATTCTAGTCTTCCTTGGGATATCTCCGGCTGATAGGGAGTGTAAGCGGAGTACCAGCCCGGATTTTCTAATACATTTCTAAGAATTACATTTGGCGTGTAAGTGTCGTAATAACCGAGACCAATGAATGAACGAGTACTGCTATTCTTACTAGCGATGGCTTTAAGTTTTGCTAAAGCGTCGTTTTCAGTTAACGGCGTAGCCAGTGCCAGAGGTTTTTTCAGAGCGATGGATACAGGAACCGTATTTCTAATTAATTCATCAAGAGACTTCAACTGAAGCTCGTCTAACATCTCTCGAATTTGTTTCTCGCTGGGGCCTATGTGGCGATCAATAAATTCTTCCTTATACTGCAGAGCTTCCAGTGTTGGGGTCGAATCATTTTGTGCGTCTGTGAGTTTGGCCATAGGAGAAGTTTGAGTTTGCATTGCAGCCTTTGGCTAGTAAATCAGGATTCGTTATTCTTCTTCAACATGGTCTGCGTATGCTTCTGCATCCATGAGTTCGTCCAATTCCAGATCATTGGTTAATCTGATTTTGTAAAACCAACCACCATCGTATGGTACTGAATTTACAGTTTCTGGTGCATCTGTGAGATCTTTATTAACTGAAATAATGTCACCAGATACCGGGCTATAGATGTCAGAGGCAGCCTTAACAGATTCCACTACGGCGACTTCATCCTTTGCATTTACGCTAGTTCCAGACTCAGGCAGTTCGACAAAGACTATGTCTCCCAAAGCTTCCTGGGCATGATCACTAATACCAACAGTTGCCGTGCCATCTTCATTGATAAGAATCCATTCATGGGTAGAAGCGTACTTTAAATTATCTGGAAAATTACTCACTAAACGGCCCCTTATAACGCTGGTATCTCGATTCAGAACCAGATTTTTATTAGATCAATCGAGTACTACTCGAATACCTTCTTTCCAAATCGAACAAAGTTCGGTTTAACGATCCGAACCGGAGTCAATTTGCCCCTGAGGTCTACTTCACAGGATTGACTGTTGAAGGGGATTCTAGCTAATGCGATGGAATGCTTCAATGTAGGTGAAAAGCTGCCACTGGTAATAACACCTTCGCCAGCATTACTAACGACTCGCTGACCTTTTCGCAATACCCCACGCTCCTCCAGAACTAGTCCCACCAGTTTTGGCAGATTGCCAGCATCTTGATTCTTTTTGTGTTCCAACAATGCTTGGCGGCCAAGGAAATTACGATCCTGTGGCTCCCAGCTAATGGTTTTCTCCATATTAGCGGCTAAGGGCGACGTGTCCTCATCCATGTCATGACCGTAAAGATTCATACCTGCTTCTAAGCGCAACGTATCACGTGCTCCCAGCCCCACGGGCTTAACCCCTGCTGCTAACAACTTGTCCCAAAGGGCAGGAGCTTCTTCATTAGGGAGTATGATTTCTACCCCCTTTTCACCGGTGTAGCCAGTGCGGGCAATAAACCAGTCTCCCAACAACACTCCACGGAAATTAACCAACGCTTGAACTGGTGCGATTCTGTCTTGGTCTAAAACCTGACAGACTTTCTCCGGAGAAGCAGGGCCATGAATTGCTAGAATTGCTAGTTGTGGCTTTTCTTCAATGGTGACGTTGAATGCCTTACTTTGCTCAGCCATCCAGTTCAGGTCTTTCTCTCGGGTGCCGCAATTTGAGACAATACGAAAACCGTTTTCCATCCGATAAAGTATAAGGTCATCAACTACTCCACCATTCTCATTGAGCATGGCGCTATAAAGCGCTCGACCAACTTCATCGAGCTTGGCAACGTCATTTGAGAGGAGGTAACGCAGAAAGGCGTTAGTATCTGGCCCGGAAATGTCGAGAACGGTCATGTGGGAGACATCGAAGACTCCAGCATTAGTTCGAACTTGCTGATGTTCCTCGATTTGAGAGCCGTAATTAATGGGCATATCCCATCCAGCAAAATCTACCAATTTGGCGCCAGCATCGAGATGTTTTTGATAAAGGGAAGTTTGTTGGCCCACCGCATACTGCTCTTAATGACTGCTGTTAGGAAGGCTGCAATTCTACAGCGCAGTACTCAGTATTAATAGCTAACTTACCGGGATTTAGAGGGTGTTTTCTTCTGCCTGATTCGATGAGTTTTGTTAGGATGCGCCTGCTTCATTGAGTTAGTCTTCTGGAATCTCTTTCAGACGATCTATAGTATTCGCGTAATAATCTAGTCGTCGCAGAGAACATATGGTAGAGCGGTTTACCGCTTTATCAGTTGCAACCCAGAGGTGTGTCTTTTTGTTGTCACTTAATATCAATGGGGTTGAGATATGGGATTCAGTGTAGCCAGGTTCAGAGTTTCGAATCTCCACGGAAGTTTTGCAAGATCTTATAGCTTTTATAAATGAATCTTGTATCGTTCCTTCAGCTATGGCGACGTCTTCAATCTCGTTGCGCGTCACAACGAATGTTAGCCGAATGTTCACATGTGTAATAAGACGGAAGGCTTTGCGATCACCATTGCTCGCTTGCTTTGCCAATACTTGATCAGCTTTTATTGATAGCTGGTCGGCATTACTATGAGTCTTGATGGGATGGATAGAGTCAACTCCCATTGGAAACTGTGTTTACCCTCTCTTTATGAGATGTTGCGGGACTAGAAAGGTTTGCAGGATTTCAAAAATTGGAGTCTTTCAGAGCAGTGTTGCCCAGGGTTTAGCCACGACGATTTCTCCACAATGTTTTTGGAGCAGAGTTTCAGAGCTGAATTTTAGAATCGCCGGCAGCGTATAGCTATATGTACGTTAGGCAAGCAGCTTAAGGCTGCCAGCCGTAGCTCAGTTTTAAAAAGAAAGTGCGATTGGTCTGCGCAATAGAGTCATAGCTATCATTCTGAAACCCGGCGTCGGAATAACCGAGGAAGAATCGAGTAGCAGCATTGAGCTTATAGCTATACAGCAACTGTGTGGTGAGCTCCTTATTTCGTTTCTGTACCGGAAATTGATAAAGATCTTGATTTCGCTCATTGTTTTGGTGCTGAAGAGTGAAACGCAAGAAGCTACGGACACTGAATTGATAAGTCGTGCGTAAATCAGTCAAGTTAGCGGTAAATAATCTGCCGCCATCGACATCAAAATGTTGGATCGTGTGATCTAAATCCAGTTCCAGATGTCGACCCCAGCGATAATTGATTCCAGGCGTCCAGCGCTTCGATCGGCCTAAACGGGTATTGGTAAAATCGACAATATCTTCAATTCTAAGGCGGTTAGAAATACGCAGGTTTGTCGTCGGCGAAAAGGTCACCGACATTTGATTAAACTGTTCATCAAAATATTGGCCATTCCAATAGGTTTCACTACCACCGAACAGACCATTCCAAAATGACTGCATGGGGCCTTCGGCATTTATAAAAAACTCTACTTCCTCTTCCAGCTTTAGTCCTGATTGATCTTCAGTTCGATCATAATCTGCGGCAAACCTAAACCGAGTGAAAAAGCTATCGCCATCAGACCGCCAAGTGTGTCCGACGGTGGCGACGAAGTGTTTTATATCAACGCGATTCACAAAACCAAGGTCAGCTCGAAAGTCGGAGCCGATATCCCAATATCCAACTCGCCAATCCCAACGTCGGTCATTGTGATTGTATTGAACATAGAGGTTGTCATCGTCAATACTATTTTCCTGCCCGTATTGATTTTGAATTTGCACTGGGTAGTCGGAGCTGGAGTGCATAGCTTGGATCGAGATGGTGTCCTGATCCGTGGGCTTGAGCACAGTGTCTAAACTTACTACAGTGTTTCTATAGCCATCGCCGCTGCGATCGGTGACTAAAGCGCCAACAGTTGAATTACCAAAAATATCGTAGCGATAACGACCTATTGCCACATCACTTTCAAAGTCATCAAGTGAAGCTACTCTAGAACGAAGGCTCTGAGGAATGATAAAGCTGGTAGTTTCATCATTGGCAGTAAGTAAGCCATAGGTATGATTGCCTGTCTTGCCGGTTAGCTTGGCACCGTACTCGGGATCAGCAATGTTTCTGGTATGAACTAAATTTCGATCAGTATCGAAGTAGTCAGCTCCATCGAGGAAAAAAGTTCGACGCTCTGGAAAGAACAAACTGAAGGTATTGTTTATATCCAGCTGGGCGCTGTCAGCTTCGACTTGTGAGAAATCCGGGTTGATTGTGGCATTAAGGTAGGTGTCCTGAGCAATACCCCAACGCACATCCAGCCCACCATCGTAATCGATATCACCACCCAACCAATCGGTTTTTGGTATATCACGGGTCTCCACTGAACTGCTGGTGAAGGTAGGGATAATCTCAAGATTTCGCCCTGGCTCCAGATCGGCAAACCCTTCAATCTTGCTCAATTGGCAGAGATAGCAGGAGATATTGCGGTCTTGGGGTTGGCTACGCATACGGACACCGCGATTACGTGGATAGCTTCTTGCGATATCGATGCCCCAGGTTTGGTTGCCATTGTTGGGAGAGAAGCGCAGTTGCCGAAGGGGAATGGCTACTTCAATTAAATAACCTGAGTCAGTTATCGTACCTTCGCTTTCCCAAATGCCATTCCAGGAAGAGTCTTCTCGCTGATTGACATCGTCATAGATGGCGTCGATTTGCACGCCTAAGGGATTTACGAAGAATTTGTATGCGCGTCGTTCGTCATTAAACGTATCTAGAACAATAGACATCCAGTCATCTTGAAAAGCATTATCTCGATCTCGATAGAAAGCTCGGATGTTTTCAGGGTCAGGGTCCTCCGCGACAAACAGCACGTAGAGCTTTTCACCGTCTTCCATTAACAGAGCATGGGATTTCACTTCAGCTTCTACGCTGTCTCGTGGGTCGATTTCTATATTGGAATCAATGCGGGTGGCATCCACCCACTCGTCGCCATCTATCTCTCCATTAATCACCGGGGCATCGTTAACTCGAGGAATATTAAAAGTAACGACACTCTGACCAAAGCTATTGCAATTTGCGAAAAACACAGCAAGAACTGTGATGCTCAAAAGTGCAGATATTCTGAGTTGAGTAGCATGGTTTTTTGTAGGGCTTGAATGACGTGAGTGCGCTTGAACCATTACTACTACTCCAGAATGGCGCCGAGTCCACTCTCTCAGCGCAAAGGCTGGATAATACGGGTGCTGGACTAACTATGTCTGAATAATAAGTATTTCGCTATGATGGATTCTGCTATTGCAATTTAGACGATTATGCTGCAAAAAAGTATCATACTTGGTCGCTGAATCGCACAAAAAAAGCAGGAAGCTTTGCTGGCCCCTGCCTTTACACAGTTAACTACTACCATTATTTGTTCATCTCCAATTACAAATTGGCTGCGGCCTCTAATACATTCCCAAAGTCCGGTCGATCCCGGTAACTTTCTTCAGCAAACTTTGCCTGGATGACACCATTAGGGTCCACTAAAAAGATGCCCGGGTAAGGAATTCCATAAACACGGTGACCAGGCTCATAGTTCAAGTTTCTAATACCTAAACCATTTACATGGCCTACCTCTTCATCGTGAAGCAGCGTAAATTCAACTCCCTGATCTTCTTCTACAGTTTTTAAAACTTCGACTGAATCATAGGTCATAGCAACGATTTCCAAGCCCATTGCCTTAAATTGGTCAGTGATTTCTACCAGCTGCACGAGCTGGGATTTACAGAATGGTCACCAGTCAAAAGAGCGGCTCAACATGTAAAGTATGCCATTTTCACCCGTGAGGTCATTAAATGTGCGTTCCTCTCCATTCTGGTCCAGAGCAGATATCTCGGGAATTAATGACCCCACCGGAAACTCTGGAGCCCAGACAAATTCCTGAGCGATCGAACCCTGAAACATGCCCAGTACACAGAGCACAAGCAATGTTTTGCTTGCTGAGTTGTAACGTTGAGGTTTATTGCGAATCATGGTTTGGCCTCTTGGTTGTGGCTGATGGGGGTCCTTTAGTTTAGATCTTTGAGCTGTTGGCAGTACTCGAACCCAATACGCTTTGAAATAGACTGGATGCTTGAAGAGATATTACCGGATAACCGGCAATTTTATTGCATAAATAGCGCTTAGCTAGGATAAAAGTAAAATTCAGACAGTTAAGCAGATGTATCTCTGCAGCTCATGAAGCTTATTAGCGGAGGGCAGGGTTTGGATTCAAGCCTTTCTGGGAATGAAGGAGAGTTGTTAGCAGTCAGAAGATCACCGGCGATAACCAGGGAATGCATTACTGAATTTCGTCAATTCCAGCGAGGAATCTCTCACCCCGAGGGAAATAGCGGTTATCACTGTCAAGGGAGAAGACTACGGAATTGGACCGGCCAATGATTTCACCACGAGGCACAAAACTGTACACCCGGCTATCAGCGCTGTTATCACGATTATCTCCAAGCACGAAGTACTGATCTTCAGGCACCACTGTTGGACCGTAAGATCGACTGGAACGGTTAATAAAGTGGCGGGAAAGCTTGGCTTGATGGGAACGGTCTGGCAGTTCTTCGAGGATAATCAACGTATCTTCATCGCGCGATAAAACTTCATAGTTGGCGGCAATACCGTTGATAACCAGCGAATTGTTTTGCATATAGATAGTGTCACCGGGGACACCAACAATTCGCTTAACTAGACGCTTGGCCGCTTTCTTGGAGTCAATAATGACGACGTCTCCTCGTTGAGGGTCAGAGACTTCAGCCAGGGAAATTTCGGTAAATGGAATCTTTACATCATAAGCTAATTTGTTCACCCAGATTTTATCGCCATCTAAAAGGGATGGCTGCATAGAGGCGCCGGAAATTGAGCTGAGGTCAGCAATCGCGCTTTTAAAGAAAACGATACAGGACAGTAATAGGAAGAATTGGCTATTTTCTTTCCAGAAAAAGCCGAGATGCCCCCGAAAGCGCTCGGCCTTGGAGAGCTTATTCAATTTGTTTAATTCTTCCATAGTCTTGTTCAGCCAGTCCTGTTTCTGTTGTTGGCAAGCTAAATTACCGGGCTAAATTGACTCTGTCAATTCGGTCTATGATGAATTTAGTTATAACTGAAGCGCATTAGCTCCAAACCCCTCAGATATCGCACTAATTCCTCGACACTTACGCTGGGGCTCTGGATTTTAATTTAATAATGAAAAATCCCGCTGACGAATTAATTCGTCAGCGGGATCTTCTACTTTATGGGAGCTCAGAAATCTCAACTCTAACCAGAAATTTCCCTCCAATCACTCAGCAAGCAAATGCTAGCAAGAGTAACTGGAGGCTCCCTTCATAGATTGGCTATTGATGGGATCACCTCCTTGGATTGCCAGGGTAGCAATGGTTGCTAGGAGGTTCCCCCCGAAAGAACCACTAGCAAAAGTTAGTGGTTTTTATATAACACATCATTGTGAGTGTAAAGCAGCTAATGTATTTAGATTATTGAGCGGACTGTCACATAAAAATCAGATGGAAAGCGCACTTCATATCTATTGTATCGCTATGATAACACCCTAGGATGCTCGGATATCCAACTACACTGTCAATACTGAGATAGATTATTAGAAAAGATTACTAGGAATAATTCATAATAATGGTAATCCGACGCTCCTGAATGGGGAATACGAAGAAAGTATTCTCTTACCAAGCATTGCAGGAACCAGCCTAATAATCAGATTAAAACCTAAAATGAAAGAAAAACCTGCAAGGAAAGAAATAGCACGCCTCCTATTAAAGCCAAGTAAAGAACAAAGCGTACAGGATTCTCAATAAAATTATTCCACATCGTTCTAGTTTCACCTCTTTGCCGGCCTAATTCATATTCTTTTTTTATCGCCACCAAACGATTCAACTCATATTCATCAATTAGCGATCGAGCGTGATCATAGTGTTCTGTATTATTAATCCACAACGCTGGTACTGAGACACCCCAGTTTCCCGCCGTGGTTTCGAAATACTCAATGTTATTGGATTCCAAGATTTCACGAACATCCTGAGCTTCATCATCGGGGACATTACGCAATTTAAAGAGTATTTTTGCCATCCACTAACCTAAGCATGTTCGGTGTTATTATTAAGATGAACACAGTAATCTGGTGATAAGAAAGAGTAACAATCAATTTTTTCGATAAACGAGGGCATGCTACCTTTAAGCTATCGATGTGTAAAACTTGTTAAAGAAGCATAGCCCCATGTGTACTGGTTATAATTTAATGACAAGCTCAGGATGAAAATTCAAGGTGAAGGTGAAAATGAATTCAGATAGATTATTTGGAGCCCAATCTAAGTTAAAGCTAAAGACATTATTACTGTTGCTCAGTTTGGTTTCCCTTTTAGATATTATGCCTACAATCTCAGCCGATTCATCTGTATGGAAAATTACATCGGGCGAGAATACCGTGTATTTGGGTGGTACAGTTCATCTGCTTCGCCCATCAGACTATCCATTGCCCGAAGAATATGAACAAGCCTATCAAGAATCGGCGGTACTTGTATTTGAGACTGATATTAGTTCCATGAATGATTTGTCAATTCAGGCAGAGACGTTAAAGCAGCTCACCTACACTGACGGGCAGAGTTTAGATACTGTATTAAACGACGAAGCCTACAATGCACTATCCGAGTATATTGCGACTATCGGTATACCTATGGCGATGATAGAACAGTTTAAGCCGGGCATGATTATTAGCATGCTGCAACTTTTAGAGTTTCAGAAGATTGGCTTTACGCCGCAAGGAGTTGACGCTTATTTCAATATTCGCGCTATGGGTGATGCAAAAACTCTTGAAGAGTTAGAGTCTCTTGAAGAACAAATTGGTTTTCTTGCTGCGATGGGAGAAGGTAACGAAAATGAATTTATCTTACTTTCTCTCAGTGACTTGGATGAAACCGCTGAAGTCATGGAAGATATGATTTTTGCCTGGCGTACCGGTGATAATGAAAAACTATCCGAAATGTTTGTTGCGGACATGTTGAATGAGGCCCCAGAACTCTATGAATCTCTTTTGCGAGGTCGCAACCTTAACTGGATACCGCAAATAGATAAAATGTTAGCGGATGAGGATGTGGAATTTGTGTTGGTAGGCGCTGCCCATTTGGTTGGTAATGATGGTCTTTTAGAGCTTCTCAAAGCTAGAGGCTATAAAGTAAGCCAACTCTAATGTATTTGTTCTAAACAGAGTAGCGACACTAATCAAATTTCTCGCCACGAAAAAAGAGCGAGTGAGTGATCGAGAGTTGGAGTTTAATAACTGAGTTCTAAATACTAAAATAGATATTACAAATAACTACTAACCAAATAAGAGTGCCAGCTAACTAGGAGCTGTTTTTATGGCTGAGGACGATTTGCCTTGGTCCACTTGTTGAGGTTTGGCCGCTTACACCCGATGGAATCTGTTGAACTTGACCACCGGCTTTTAGAAAAGCCTCTACGTGTAAGTTAAGGTCCGCTCGATTACTGATAACTGTATCTTTTTTTGATTTGTTTGCCATAACAAACTTTCTCTCTCTGCGCTAATAACCGGTCTATTATACACGAATCGCGCGCTTTCGGGTAATTCAGGGCATAAGAGATTGGTAGAGGCA
>Ga0257111_1001322_pt1 | contig 10009 bp, 8 predicted proteins | sample LP_taG_6_FD_191567 | JGI IMG/M metagenome (GOLD analysis project Ga0257111, IMG submission 191567) | Marine microbial communities from Northeast Subartic Pacific Ocean, Canada - LP_J_2015_P26_500m | ecosystem: Environmental > Aquatic > Marine > Oceanic | place: Canada: Northeast Subartic Pacific... | reverse complement strand
TTCAACAAATTGATTCTTTCGGGCCATTTTGTATAACCGGACTCCATTCACTTTTTTAGCCGAATACATAGGCGGTACTTGTTCACTTTCGCCTAAAAAGTCATTCAAAACAGATTTCACCTTTTTTTCATCCAAGATTGGTACTGGGCATGTGTTTATTATTTTTCCATCAATATCCAGTGTATCTGTTTCCTCCCCCATAGTAAGGATAGCACGATAAGACTTGATGGTTCCTGAAATTTCGGTTAATATTTTTGTATCAGCATTCGTACCAATAACCAAAACACCCTCAGCAAACGGATCTAAGGTACCACCGTGTCCCACTTTTTTATCTCTAGTAATACCACGAAGTTTTTTAACAACGTCAAAACTGGTCCACCCTACGGGTTTGTAAATATTATATATCATAGAAATTAATCGTCAGAATGTAAATCGTGAAAAATAGAATCTAACTTTTGGGTGTAAGCAACGGTATCATCATAATAAAATGTTAATGAAGGTGTGAATTTTATACGTAATTCCATTCCCAAATATTTTCGAAATGCCTTTGCCTTTTTATTCATCGAAAGTTGAATATTTTCGATAGTATATTTTGGTTGAACTACACTGAAAAATACTTTTGCACTTTTTAAATCAGGAGAAATTTTAACACGCGATATGGTTATAAATCCCAAATCAGATAAATCAATATGCTGAGTCTGAATTTTTCCAAGAATATGTTGGATTTCATTTGCGACCCGGTCAGTGCGCTTAAAGGGTCGTTCAGATCTCAACTGAGTTCTAACGTCCTTTTAATAGACTTCATTTGGTAGCAAATGATAATATCCCCTTCCTTGAATTTCGAAAAGTCTTTCAAACCAATGCCACATTCAAAGCCCTCACGGATTTCTTTTGCATCATCTTTAAGATGTTTCAAAGAGGTGATTTCTCCCGAAGCGATTTCTTCTTCTTCTCGTAGTACTCTCGCTATTGCATTTCGAACAATAATACCTTCTGTTACTTTCGATCCCGCAATAACGCCAATCTTGGGAATTTTAAAGGCTTCTTGAACTTGTGCACTGCCTAATATTTCTTCCACAATCTCCGGCTCAAGCAGACCTTCTAAGGCCAAGGATATTTCTTCAACCGCATTATATATAACATTATATGTCCGTATTTCGACACCTTCCTGCGTAGCCTGTAGCTTTGCATTCGATGAAACTTGTACATGGAATCCAATAATGACAGCGTTGGAAGCAGAAGCCAATAGCACATCCGATTCAGAAACCATTCCCACAGCTTTATGAATAATTTGAACCCCGACTTCTTCATGCGTAATTTTTTCTAATTGTTCCGACAAGGCCTCAATAGATCCATCTACATCCCCTTTAATAATAATGGGTAAATTTTTAATGGCACCTTCTTTTATGAGTGCCGACATGGCATCCAATGATTGAGCAGCAATTTTCTTTTGATCTATTTCCCGTTTAATTCGCTGACGTTCTGAGGCAATGCGTTTTATTTCTCTTTCATCTTCAACGACGGCAAAAACATCTGCAGATTGTGGAACGTGATCAAATCCAAGCACTTGTACTGGGTCTGATGGACCGGCCTCCTGTATTCTTTGTCCGAGCTCATTTATCAATGCCCGAACTTTCCCTGTAATATTATTGCAAATAAAAGGATCTCCAATTTTTATTCTTCCTTTTTGAATGAGGACTGTGGCAATAGGACCATGACCTTTATCCAGTTTAGAATCAATTACAGTTCCCCGTGCCAATGTTTCATAATTTGCCTTTAATTCTAACATTTCTGATTCAATCAGCATGGACGATAATAGATTATCAATGCCCTCACCCGTTTTGGCCGAAATAGGAATAGCTTGAATTTTTCCACCCCAGTCTTCCACAAGAACTTCATGTTCCGATAATTCACGTTTCACCCGCTCAGGATCCACATCGGGTAAATCCATTTTATTGATGGCGATAATGATGGGTACTTTTGCAGCTTTAGCATGGTCAATAGCTTCAACAGTTTGTGGCATGACACCATCATTCGCGGCAACAACGATTACAACTATATCCGTCACCTTTGCGCCCCGAGCTCTCATTGCAGTAAATGCCTCATGCCCTGGTGTGTCTAAAAAAGTAACCGAATTTCCATCGGGGAGCTGAACCTTGTGAGCCCCAATATGCTGCGTAATACCACCTGATTCTCCGCCAACGACATTGGTTTTCCGAATATAATCCAACAAAGATGTTTTACCATGATCCACATGGCCCATGACGGTTACCACCGGAGATCGATCCTCAGCCTTTTTGATATCCTCTTCAGAATTTTCTAAAGTAAAAAGTTCCTCACCCACATCATCTAATCGTTCTGCTTTAAATCCAAATTCTTCTGCCAATAACTCAATAAGATCCCATTCAAGCCGCTGGTTTATTGTGGCGAGAATACCAAGACCCATACATTTTTGAATAATGTCGTTTGGTTTTGTATTAAATATTTTAGATATCTCGTCTACATTAGAAAATTCAACTATTTTGATTGGCTTAATCTCTACCTCACCAGATTCATCATCCTTAAGATTCTTTTCTTTTTTATATACTTTCTTTTTCGACTTTGTATCAATTTTGGCCGTTATTTTTCGAACGGTATCTACGGCCGATTTTGGTGGCTGGGCATCGGGTTTATTTTTGAAATCCCGTCTACGGTTGGTTGTTCCTTTACCAACTTGTGCTTCAATTTCTGACAAATCAATTTTTCGAAGTTTCTTTTTTGGTTTTTGAGGTTCTTTTTTCTTTTGAATTAATTCTTCTTTTTCTATTTTCGTTTCCAGTACTTTTTGTTCAGCTTCCTTCTTTACTTTTTCCTCAAGCTGGGCTGCTTGAGTTTTTGCTTCAATTGCTTTTTGCTCTTCCTCAGCTTTTGCTTTAACCTTTTCGTCATTTTCTATTTTTCTTTGTTCTTCGAGAGAAAGTAACTGTAATTTTTTATTGGCTTTTTGTTGTTCAAGAATCCGAGTATCATGAATGTCCCGTCGAATTTGTTCTTTTCTATATCGATCTATGGATTCCTTATCTTTGTGAAATTCGTCCATTACAATCGTATAAGTTTCTTCATCGATGGGCGCCATATGGCTACCTACTGTAATGCCCTTCATTTTTAGAAAGGACAAAATTTCTGTGTGAGAAATATTAAGTTCTTTAGCTATTTGAAATATGCGACGTTTTGCCATACTATATTATGATTCAACCTTTTCTAATTTATCAGCGTCAGTATCAGTTGATAGGGAATCATTTGCTTTGGATTCAATTCCCTCAGATAAGTTTTCATATTCTTCAGAATCCGATTTTTCTGGTTCATCTTCTTCGACTATTTCTTTCTGATTTTCTTCTATAAATGACTGAACTGCATCATATATTTTTTCAAGAGTGGTCGCCGCAATACCCTTGATTTCAAGTAATTTTTCTTCATCAGAATTCAATAATTCGGATACAGTAGTAATACTACTTTCAGCAAGCGGTTTCACTGCCCGAGCAGGCATACTTGGGATGTCAGCTAATAATTTTCCCTGCTCTACATTCTTTCTCTCATATTCATTCTTTCCAAAGGCATCAATTCGATATTCGGTAACATTTGCAGCAAGATTAATATTGACACCGCCTCTGCCAATGGCAAATTCAAGTTCATCATCATCAAAAATTGCAATACAATATTTTCGATCATCATCAATATATAAATCTAATGGTTTCGCCGGAGATAGGGCTCGGGATACTAATATTTCTGATTTTTCACTATAATTGATAATATCAATCTTTTCATTGTTCAATTCTCGAACGATAGCTTGAATCCTGCTGCCCCGCATACCCACACAAGCACCGACGGGGTCAATGCGGCGATCATGGGATTGTACAATTATTTTTGCGCGTTCACCGGGATGTCTTGCAATGGCTCGAATTTCAATGACACCATCTTCGATTTCAGGTACTTCCATTTCAAACAATTTAAACAGGAAATGATTGTCACTTCTGGAAATCAATATATCTGGTCCTCTGGAAGTAATTTCAACCGATTTAATGACAGCACGGATGGCATCTCCCCGACGATATCTTTCTGTTTTGATTTGCTCATTCCGTGGCATTCTTAATTCTGCATGTTCAATGTTCACAAATGTGTTATCTCGCTGAACTTGATGAACTGTTCCAATAATAATTTCGCCCACACGATTTGCATAATCTTCATATATATATTTTTTCTCTACGTCCTGGAGTTTTTGAGCAAAGAATTGCTTGGCCAAATGAATCATTCTACGACCAAATATAGAAGGGTCAATAATTTCAATATATGATTCGCCAATTTCCAATTCCTCCGCCAACTCAGGATCTATATTGGAAATTTCATCCAATGTGATTTCCATTACTGGATCTTCAATATCACCAACAATAGTTTTTTCCACATAAATTTCGAACTCACCCTTATCCAGGTTAACGATCACACTGCAATTACTGGCATCACCGCGTTCCCGCTCTACCAAATGAAGGAATAATTCCTCAATGATCGTACCAAGCTCCGATCGCTCTACATTTTTTTCACGAGCAATTTCTGAAAAAACTTCAATTAATTCTCTGTTAACCAAAATACCTCCAAAATGGATTAAAATTTAATTTCAACTTTGGCCGATTCAATCTCGTCAAATTGAAAAAGATCTTTATGGCCATTGACTAATTTTCCCTCAAATCCTTTTTCACTAACATGGTATATTTCTACTTGAATTAATTCTGACTCACCCCACATTTTCAAACGAACCTGTTTACCTATATTTTTCTCAAATTGTACAGGATGTATCAGGGGTGCATCCACGCCCGGAGACGTCACCTCAAGTTGAAATCCTTGGGGATAGATTGAATCCAATAAGCCGGAATCTCGAACATTTCTTGCTATGGCTGTTGTGGTAGATAAATCTACCGCTGTTTTCCCATCTACAACAATTTGTACTCTTGATTGTGAAGCCATTTCTATGCAATCCAGCAGAACCATGTGTTCGGGTATTATATTACCAATTTTTTGTTTCAATGTATCCATCGCTATGTAAAAGAAAAGTGGGTCGGGCAACCCACTTTTCGGCCGGGAATGTACTTGATTTTAGAGGTCAATCAAAGACTAATCCAACATGATTTCAGTCCTGATCTTAACTACCAATTCTCCCTGTTATTTCATCGGCCCTTTGCTTTATACCATTATTGTTTTTAAAATCAGCTAAAATACCTTTCACCAATTCTGACGCTGTTACTTTATCCCCATTGGCCAAAGAAAGGTCAGCTAAGGCAAGAGAAGCCCATGCTTTTTCCTCCTTTGAATTTGAATGCTTGATACACATTTTCTGAAATTTGATTGCATTCGATAAATCTTGCTTAGAACGGTAAATATTCACCATGGCTTGATACACTGATCCAATTAATATTGGGTTCCTGCCTTTAGCAGCATACTTTTCAAAATATGGTAAAGCTAAATCATATTCACCTTTATCAAGATAAATTCTCCCTAAATAAAAACTGGCATTTCGACCCGCAACCGTACTGCCAAATTCATCGATTACTTCCTGCAAGTGTATCACGGCATTATCCTCATCGTTTAAGGCTAAAAATACCATCGCTTTGCTGAGAATATTTTCAGCAGACTCCCTGTTGGTGTCTTGGCTTTTCAAGTAAAAAGACCCCATGATAAACACAGCAAGAACGGTCAAAATGATTCGAGTGTAGTATTGTTTTTTTTCTGTAAAATGCGTTTTTATTGAAAAAATACTTTCCAGAAATGGGTCTCTCTTAATTTCTTTTTTTAATATTTTTCTTTTTGGTTTTAACATTTTATCTCCAATTGTTGTACCCCCGACTGGAGTCGAACCAGTATCTAATCCTTAGGAGGGATTTATTCTATCCATTGAACTACAGGGGCATGGTGGAAATTACTTCTGATATAGATTTGAGTAAAAGAAAGAAAAGTATTTTTTATGGGTTTTTTCTTTCATGTGTTAAATCCCGAGTCATAAGGGATGTAACCATTTCTTTCGGGTCTTTTTTATTGAATAATATTTGAAATACTCCTTCCGAAATTGGCATCTCCACATGATACTTTATGGATAAATCTCGAACAGATTTGGTCGTTTTGACACCTTCAGCGACCATTTCCAATTTATCTAGGATCAAATCCAATGGTTTTCCTTTCCCAATTTCTTCACCAACAAATCGATTTCGACTATGACGACTATAACACGTGACAATCAAGTCCCCAACGCCGCTTAATCCGGAAAATGTTTCTGAAATTGCACCCATGGCAATACCCAATCGGGTAATTTCATTAATACCTCGAGTTAACAAAGCTGCTTTTGTATTATCACCAAAACCGATGCCATCACAAATGCCTGCAGCTATGGCGATTACATTTTTTAGAGAGCCACCCAATTCAACACCGCGAATATCATGATTTCTATAAACGCGCAGCGTGTCGGAAGAAAATAATTTCTGAACATAGGTTGCAGATTTTTCAGATGAGGAGGCGGACACAAGCGTTGTAGGATAGTATGCCACCACTTCTTCTGCATGACTTGGACCATATAAAGAAACAATTTTATTCATGTCATGATTTAATGATATTGCAATAACCTCACTCATGGTTTTGAGGGTGTCATTTTCAATTCCTTTGGCTACATTAACAATCACGGCTTTTTTAGGAATAAAAGGTTTTGATTGGGCCATGATTTTTCGAACGGCATGAGACGGGACAGCAACAATTATACATTTTGCTTTCGTGAGGCTGGCGGCTAAGTCTTGTTCAAAATGAATATTGTCATGAAACATTAATCCCTTTAACCGCGGGTGTTTTCTGGATGAGGCTCTCATTTCCAGCACATCTTTTTTATAATGCCATGCTGTAACCCGATGTCCATTTTCAGCCACCACCTGAGCTAAAGCACTTCCCCAAGTGCCACATCCAAGTAATGAAATATTTGCCACTTTTATTCAGTATACATGGATTCAATAACCGAATCCCAGTTTTCCCTGATTTGTTTCCGACGAATTTTTAAAGTTGGCGTCAATTCTCCGTCATCAATCGTAAAATCTCTCGATAGAATAGAAAATTTCTTCACCTGTTCTGGATTTGAAAATCGTGGATTTAATACATCAACCTGAGCTTGGATTTCTGAATATATATCTTCATTTTCTGTGAAATCAGATAAGGTGTGTCCTTTCTCAGTCAGCATTATTATTTGTCCCTCTGGGTCTTTTGGAATAGCATTGGCACCAACGCCCAATTTGTCACGTAATATTACACTAACATCTAATGTAAATAATGCCGAACAATATTTTCTCCCATCACCGACCAGAAAACATTGAGATAATAATGAAATTGATTTCATGGTTTCTTCAATGATTAATGGTGCAATATTTTTCCCACCGGAGGTTACATATATTTCTTTTTTTCGACCGGTTATTTTCAAAAACCCTTCATCATCAATTTCCCCCACGTCACCGGTGTAAAGCCATCCGTCAATGATCGTTTCATTGGTGGCTTCCGGATTTTTATAATACCCTTTCATCACATGGTCACCCCGCATCAGGATTTCACCATCTTTTGCAATTTTTATTTCTGTTTCAGGGATTGCTTGTCCCACAGTACCAATTTTATTAGCATTCCCATGGTTTGCTGTCGCTGCTGCTGAATTTTCTGTCATACCATATCCTTCAAAAAGTGGAATGTCTAACGATTGAAAGAGGTGTAATATATCTGTGTTGATCGGTGCAGCACCAGAAATCAGAAATCTTGTGTCTGTAAATCCAATTGCTACCTTCAATTTTCCTTTTAATAATGTTGAAAGTCCGGGAATCTTTAATCCATATTTAAGAATGGCCTTCCCATCGATCGCTGATTTTAGATTAGAATATATTTTTTCATAAATTCTGGGCACGCCAATAAAAAGGTGTGGTTTCACTTCTTTTGCATAGTCCACAATCTTAAGCGGGCTGTCACATATGTGCAAATGAAGTGCATTATGGACCCAATAATTAACATCAATTAATTGGCCGAACACATGAGCAAGCGGCAGCCAGGAAACGTATCGTTCACCCTGATGAAACTTGAATACTTCATTACTGACTCTAATTTCAAATGACCAATTATTATGGGTGAGCTCCACCCCTTTCGGATTTCCTGTTGTACCGGAGGTATAAATTAAACATGCGGTATGATCTAGGGTTAGTTTGTCGAGAATATCTGTAACGGTATTAACAGAAATATCTTTTCCCCTGTCAATAAAATCTTCCCATGAAATCATTTTTTCATGATTTAATACTTCAATACCATTCATCATGACAACAGTTTCAACCTGAGGAAGATTATCAAGGATATTTAGGATTCTATGATTTGGCATTTTTTCCTTTTCACCATTGTCCATGGGATTGTCTCCCACAAATACGACTTTCGAATCAGAGTTACCGACGATCCATTCCACTTCTTGCGAAGAACATGTATGGTAAACCCCCACAGCCACTCCACCGATTGTCTGTGCTGCAAGATATCCTGCATACCATTCTTTTCTATTATAGCTATAAATACTTACTTTATCATTGATGCCTACACCGCAAGCAAACAGTGCTTTCGAAATATCCATGATTTCAGCATATAGGTCAGACCAATTAGTGTGATGCCAATTTCCTTCTTGATCCTTTACAGACAAAGCTGATTCGGCTTCGTACAGCTCTGCATTTTGCAATAGTATTTTTGGTGTTATCTCCATGATCAATTCCCAATAGTTTTGTTTATTGTAATTCTAAAATTTAAACCAATCGTAATTTATAAATTAGTAGTAAATCAGGTATATAACAATTTGACTCTCAATTGAGATAGATAATAAGTTTCGCCGCCAATTATACAACCTTTTTGCCGGAGTGGCGGAATTGGTAGACGCGCACGACTCAAACTCGTGTATCGAAAGGTGTGGGGGTTCGAGTCCCCCCTCCGGCACATACTATTCTTTTTTATAACCAATAAAAATAGCTTGCATACCATTAATTAAACTTTTACTTTAAGCCCATCAAGGTGCTGGCTTGGTACCTTTGGTATGTGGAAGGGGTAGACGTTCACTCAGTTCCGAGGTCTTTGTGAACTCTACCCCATTTTCCTTGTATCTGAAGCTCATCAAATGCTTTAAGTGATATTTTTTTCTCCACATAAACTGAGAGAAATCTTTCGATAGATTCCACTTCAACAAGTGCTTTAATCATTGTAAAATTTTCACATAATCGTAAGCCTGCAATCCGAATGCCATAGCGCACCGCATCCCATTTTTCCAATTGAATATTTTGATAAATGCCAGTGAGTTGAAGGAATACTTTCAGTCCATTTCTTCGCGGATGGTTTCCTATTAATTTCCATAATATCTCCCATTCCTTATGCGTTTGTTTATATTGATTGGCATTGAAATATCGGATTCCCTTATCAAAATATTCAAATTCATTAACTGAATCAAGCATAAACAAAAAAGGGTCGCTTTCTTGCGACCCTTTTGTCAAACTGATTTTCATATAATTAGAAGATTATTATTTCTTCTTCTTTTCAGCATCATCTTTCGGCTTATGCAATTCCTTCACTTGGTTTTGCAATTGGGTTATCGTTTGTTCTATATCAGAAAATTTTCGTCGGTTTTGGCGTTTTTGACTATTAAATGAGTCCTCCAGATCATTTAAAGCATTATTTGCTTTATCAATCTTTAAATCGGTAATACGACTGAACTCATCCAAGTTATATTGAACTTCATCAATTTTATCGTTAAGCTCAGACGCAGTTCTATTGATAAGATTGGTATTGGCAATAATATCTTGCTGGGCTTTACGAATATGCTTTCCACGACCTTCAAAACGTAAATTTAAATTGCGTAAATCTTCCCTAAATTCTTTGTCAATTACATCCAAATGCTCTTGATCATTTTGGTTCAAGACATCCATTCTGGATTTCATATCATCTGATATCCACT
>Ga0257111_1001321_pt1 | contig 10013 bp, 9 predicted proteins | sample LP_taG_6_FD_191567 | JGI IMG/M metagenome (GOLD analysis project Ga0257111, IMG submission 191567) | Marine microbial communities from Northeast Subartic Pacific Ocean, Canada - LP_J_2015_P26_500m | ecosystem: Environmental > Aquatic > Marine > Oceanic | place: Canada: Northeast Subartic Pacific... | reverse complement strand
ATTTCTTGTCCACAAAACCCTACCTTCTCGGCGGACACCCCAACCGATCTGAATCGGTTTTCTTCGGGCCATTTTCTCACTTCCTTCTCGGAGGCTTAGGGAATCTTGCTTTGATTGCCTCCGTTTCTTTATGAATTTCTGCTATTTTTTCCTCACTCCAAGGTTCGCCGCCGAAATGATCGACCCGAACCGCGATGCTAGCTTTACCGGCTAGGTACCTCGCAATTTTACCGCGGACCCATCTCGGGCTACGGCTAATTGCCGGCATAGAAAACAAAATCGCACCGTGTTTGGGTGGCGGTGCACCTCGTCGATGGGCAGCCATTGCTGCGGATGCGCCTAGAACTTGTAAACTCCCAGATGGCATCCGAGCGAGACGCTCTCGCCCACCTGCTAGAACCAGCAATTTCGCTGCTCCTAGCGGTCCGATTAATTTGGATAAGGAAGGTACATAATCATACGAAACCGCACGTATTGCATCCTCGTGTTCAGACAATTGTTTCCCGAGATTTACAACGCCATTCGCATGAGCATTTATCGAATTCCATTCCAATTCATCAGGCTTGTGTGGTGGTTGGCTGACATTCAATTTTTCAGCCGCGGAGTCCATCGAATCTGACTCTGCTACCGCGGCTGGAATTGCATCTCTCTGACCGTCTAAATCAACCTCGGACAGAAATAATCCAACCCATTCTACACAACGTGCTTCCGAGGTTGTCCAAGCAGAACGAAGTTCATTCGCTGAGCTAACCATCATATCGAGGCGACGATCTATATCTGCTGACGAATCGGCAACTCCACGTTTGGCTAAACGACGAGAGGCTTCGGTGAATAATTCAACTTCTTCAGCACTTTCTTCAGGCCAATCATCTGTCGATAATGCACCTAATGAATCGACTTCTGCATCCTCAAATCGATTTGCCAGAACACTGGCTTCGTGACTCATTCGACCGGATTGTAAATTTGCTAATCTATCAACCAAAGCACCTGTGCTTTGACGTTCCCAAACCAACTCATCGAGAGTAATCCCCTCCTCGTCGACGACGCGGGCTAATCTCCAATCGTAGATGATGCGCACAATTCACTCCGCGTCGACTTCCCGCTTCAATCCAACGCTATATGGCGAAGCGGTGAAAACAGAAAGCACACAGCGCTCGATATGGAAGCACGGCTCGTTCTACTCGTCGCGCTCGGCGGCGCTATTGGTGCCGCCCTTCGTTACATTATCTCAAACATCGTACCAGCTGAAACTATGCCATATGGCACGATGACGGTAAATCTAGTCGGATCACTCCTGCTAGGAATCATGTTCGGTGCCATCGCAGCAGGTGCACTAATCAGCCAAGATAACCTGCTCCTATTCGGCACCGGCGTGCTCGGTGCTTTCACGACGATGTCGACCTTCGCTCTCGAAACAATTCAACTCTCACAAAAGGCTCCTTCCAGTGCAGCGATGTACGTGAGTTTGACCATAATTGGAAGTTTAACATTTGCATGGGCTGGCTATAGGGCTGGAATTGCACTAATTTCGTAGATTTAGTCAGGATTTCCTGCATTTTTAGTGGTAATGTTCAATAAGACAATGGTTCAGCACTGAATGGTTAGTGATTAACTGCCAGTGTTGAGAGTGAGAATATGTTTTGCCCAGAATGTGGAACCTTAGGATTCATGGAAAAAAATGGAAATATCCGTTGTACAAATTACAAATGCCTCTACGAAGGTCCACTTACAGGCAAAGATGGTAAAGGCGCAGAATTCACCGACCCTATGACTGGAGAAACTCTCGATTTAGGTAATGCTAGCACGACGAGTGAGTCGAGTTCGTTGAAACATTTGACGGAAGTTGTCGAGGAGCCGGTTGCTCAAGGAACACTTTGGGTCGGCGATTATCGATGCCCCAAGTGTGACGAAGACCGCATTTTCATCGTGTTAATGCAAACGAGATCTTCCGATGAACCAGAAACAAAAATCTGCACTTGTGAAGGCTGTGGTCATCGATTCAGGGAATATCAATAATTTCTAATCATTGTATTCATTAACCCTCAGCAATAATCTGTTAATGATGAAAATTGAACTTATCCTACGGATGTATCAGTGGTAATCATGAAGAACCCGCAGTTAGGACAGGGATAGGGAAGGATGCTGGAATGCTCAGAGTAACCGCTAATACACAATTAATGAAGGAGATTGTTGATCTTCTTTCAGTCCTAACAGAAGATGCAAAATTGGTCTGGGGTGAGAATGGTCTTCATGTCAATGTAGTCGATGGTTCTCACGTGGCTTTACTATCCGCTACAATCAGTGATGCTTGTTTTGAAACATATGAAGTCGAACCGGTGGAAATTGGCATCGAACTTTCAAAAATTCGTGATTTGTTAACACTCGCTGGACCCTCCGACCTAGTTGAATTCGATTATGATGAAGCGGTCGGTGCGATTAATATCCGCGTAGGTGAAGTTCACAGGATTCTACGTGGACTCGACACCGGCACGATGAATGAACCGAAGATGCCAGTGTTAGATTTCAGCAGTAGGGCATCTATCGATGCCGAGAAACTTTCACGCGCTCTTCGCGCGGCAAAGATGGTCGGTGAATTGGTTGATTTGAGTCTCGACTCTAACCAAATGTCTGTTTCAGTTAGTGTCGAAGCTGGCGAATCGGTCAACGTCCGATTCGATGCTGGTGAATTGAGCGAATTAGTTTGCCCAAATCCAACAAATTCGACCTATTCGCTACAATTCCTAGATCCATTGACTCGAAAATTAGCGAGCGGATTGACCGATGTAATTAATCTTGAATTCCAAGATAAGTATCCACTTCGACTCACCTGGACAAGTAATGGTGGCGGAGCGTCTTGGACTTACTTCCTCGCCCCGAGAGTCACCAATGACCCTTGAATGGGATTCTCTATTGTAATAATCGCTGTTCCAGCGAATATTTTTGCTGAAGCTCCTGAATACGAAAAATGAGATTGCTTGAAAGCATAGGCGGACACGCCAAAGGCGTGAGTAACCCTAGCGTCTGTGTAATTATTCCTTCAGTTCGCAACTCGAATGAGTTGGCCATAGTTCTGGAAGGTTTGGCAGAGCAAACATATTCTGGGCCACTCGAAATTATCGTTGTCGGGCCTAGAAATGACCCGGGAAGGGCGGTTGCTGAGGCTGCAGGTGTGCGTTTTATCGATGATGACGGTTCTCGCACACGGGCTGATGCTTGTAATGTGGCAATAGGGGCGAGCGATTCGGAATTGATCCTATTCACCGATGACGATGTGATTGTACCTGAAGATTGGGTTGTAAAACTTGCTCGGTGGTTTGAGCGTGAAGACGTTGCAGGAGTTGGTGGACCTAACTTTGCACCGGTCAAGGAATCGACTTTGTGGCAACGCGTCATAGATGTCGCATTCTGTTCGACAATTTATACAGCCGGAACAAATTATGGAAAAGTCGGTGATTCAGAACTTACTGAAGTCAACCAATTACCTGGAGTTAATTCGGCTTATCGGCGCTCAGTCCTCGAGCAAGTTGGCGGTTTTGATGAAGGTGCTATCGGGGCTGAGGATGTAATGCTCGATCACAGGATTCGTATGGCAGGACACAAGTTGTGGACTGATCGAACAGCTGTGATGTGGCATCGTCGACGTAACCTTTTACGAGTCAAGAAACAGATTGGTAATTATGGACTTGTGCGTACTCTCGCAAGCCATCAATACCCCGAATTACACACATTCACGCATACGATGACGGCTGCATTTCCCCCACTAGTCACCGCAGCCTTCGCATTCTTTTTCTGGGGTTTGTTAAATGGTGGGCTGGCTTGGCCGGAATTCTGGGATATCAGCACCGAAACCATCCCTATGGGTTGGCCGAGAGCTGGAGTTCACACACTCCTCTCACTGATTCTGCTGTACAACTTGCTAGCCTGGTTCGGCTCGGCCAAGGGCAATTCTCCGAGCAAGACCAGTAAGACAATTTTCCTCTCCTCAATTGTAACCTATACATTACACTGGAATTACGGAATAGGGGTTCTACGTGGGAAATGGCGGATTCTGACCGGACGAGCCGGACTCCAAATTGATGATCGATCTCGCGATTGATTTGTGAAATTCTAGTCTATCGTATTCGAATGATATCCGGCAATGTAATTTAAGAATAAAATAAACATGGTAATTTCTGACACTCGGTGTTAGCAACTTCACTTAATCTTCATCAAGGTTGAGGGGCAGGATTAGGTGGAAGTGTTGTAAGATGGAGCATATCTCACGGTTGCATATTGCCCCCTACTCCAAGGCTGAAGAGTTCGCCAACACAATCACCCACGGTTTTGGCACCCTACTCGCCATTCTCGGACTCTACTTTCTAGCGGTTGAAGCAAATCTAACCGGCGATTATTGGAAGATTGGATCGAGTATCACATTCGGCTTGTGCATGATTACCTGTTATCTATGCTCGACTTTGTATCATGCGGTGAGTAATCTTGAGATGAAACACCGTATGAGAATCGCAGATCATATCGGAATTTACCTGATGATCGCGGGATCGTACACCCCATTCGTGCTGGTAACGATGCATGGATGGATCGGTTGGACATTCTTTGTATTGATTTGGGGGTGTGCAATTACTGGAATCGTTGCGAGAGTGTTGAATCGAAATATCCCGGAATATGTCTCAGCAACCCCTTATGTCATCATGGGCTGGTTAGCTATTATTGCTATCAAACCGCTTTTTGATTCCCTAGGCTGGGAAGGGATAAACTTGATTTTACTTGGCGGCATATTCTACTCAATCGGTGTGCTATTCTATCGCGCTGATAATTTTCCTTTCAATCATGCAATATGGCACCTATTCGTTCTCGCGGGCTCAATCGCACACTATTTCGCAATCCTGAACAGCGTCATCCAGGGTTAGGTGAACACGCTCTTGCGGTGGAAGGAAGATTTAGGAGCCAGTCCGGCCATCTTAATCTCGCTGACCCACTCCTTCCCTTTCTTGCTATGACCGTACATCACCTCGCCGGGACTTACCTTCCAGTTCCACTGCTGCTCGAATACCTTGGCATCCTCTAGATTCCGACACAGCTTGCTAGGCACTACATGGTACATCGACAGGATATTCTCGCTTCTTCGGAAGTACTTGGCTATGACTTCTGGGAGCATCTCGCTGAGCCAGGTCTCGCTGACCACCTTGACCTCTCTCGGTATAATATATCGGGGGTTGTCAAGAGGCCCTAGAATCTCCTGCATTGCCTCGGCGAAAATCTCTGACTCCTCCTCTGAAGCATCCTCGAGGTAAGCCCTCATCCAGCCCCCTCCTCTGCTCCCTCCTCCTACCTTGGCATCGAACTGGATTAGGCCCAAAGCCTGTAGGGAGCAAGCGACAGCATCCCCGATTGCTTGAATCAGGGATTCGTCTGACCACGCGACAAGACCGATCCTGTTAGCCGGAGGGAATCCTTCTCCGAATGATCCTTTGATTTCAATTGCTTCTCTTGGCACTGCGTTGAAGGGTTGTCCAATCCCCCACAGTTCTCTTGCCCTTCCTCTGTTCCTTGCCCTCATCAACATCTCCTCGTTGAATATCTCCATCGTTTCCGAGACGCCTTCCGGCTCGGCTTCAGTGAAAGCAGCGTGAACGTGCCCCACTCCCTTCTCAATGGCGCCGTCGTCGCAGACTCCGTACAACTGCTTATGCTTCCTCTTGAATCGGAGATAGTCATCGAATCCTTTGGTGAACTCGTCAGCCAGACAGACTATGTCCCAATTGTTAGCTACCTTCTCAGGCCAGTGCTTGTCCAGCCTGAACGACCTTCCTCTCAGTTGATTTATACTCATGCTAGTGGTCACTGTGGTCAGATCCACTAGGACGTTAATCCTGCTCGCGTCCCAGCCCTCGCCGAGTAGTCCCCTTGTTCCCACCAGGCACTTCGTCACTCCATCTTGGAACATCTCGGTAATCATCATCGTATAGTGGCGTGGCAGCCAGTCCTTTCCCTTACCTCTGATTTCGAAGTAACCTCCTCTCTCGATGTAATCGAACTTGATGTTCAGATTCCTCTCGGAGACCCACTGCTCAAAACGAGGGAATATCCGCTCTAGGAGGTCGTCGTCCACCAATACGGTCGTGCCCGTCATCAGCACCGGGTCCAGCCTGTCAGTCGACTCGCATCCGAGCACCGCTCTGTATGCTGCTACTGCTCCACCAGCGTCATCATCGAGGACGCCTTCTACCAAGGCAGTAGCCGAGGTCTTCTCGAAGTCGGTCACGATCACTGCCCGAATGTCCGGTCCGAGGGCCTCCATCTCCGCCCTCAGTATGTCTCGCAGAGCATCGTACTTGGCGGAGGCGTAAGCCATCACCCTGCCGACAGGTGAAGCGCATAGTCTGGGGCCGCCCTCAGTAATCTGGACGCCAAGCATCCTCAGTTTGCTCTTCGCATCCTCAGCAAGGGCATGGTCCTCCTCGCTTTCCGACCTCATCAGACCATTCCTGATGTAGCGATCGAGTATCGTGATCAGCACATCCATACTATTGCCTCCGGCTACGAGTTCAGCCGACGGCTGCGGTACACCTTCGGGCAGGTTTAGTTCGCCTGATACGAGGTAGGCTCTAGCAGCGTCCGCGAGCCTCGGGTCTCTTCTATGGAAAGAGTTCCAGTCCTTTGCTCTGCCAGCCGGCAGAATCAGTCCATCGAGCACTCTGGCGATCCAGACCTCAAGTCTTGGTGTGCGCCCCTTGACGTTCTCCGCCCCCCCCCTCAGTTCACCTAGTAGGCTCTTGAAGTCCTCATCTACATTAGCGATGTATCTCAATTCTCCCGGAGAGGGGCGTACGAAGTATGCGAGGTCCTGGTAGGGAGCGAGATTGCCGTCCCTGACTAGGGCAGGAACGGGGACCTCGTAGTCCACCTCTCCGAACAGGTCAAAGTATTGATCGACCGAGGAGTTGCTGGCCCCCTCCGGAGGAGTAGCAGTGAGACCGAGAACAACTGGATTCCCGAGGAATTCCATGGCCTCGATGAGAACCCTGCCCCAGTGATCCATCAGGTGATGGCACTCGTCGAGGATGACTAGACCGACTCCTACTTCCAAGAGTCTCTTCAGATTGGCCTTGGCGGACTCGTGGAGGATCCATAGGGCATTCCCATGCTCGGATAGCGAATCCCTGACCTTTTTCCTGTAGTGCCCCATCCTGTCAGAGTAGTATTCGAAGTTCTTCTCCCGCAGGTCAGCGATCCAGGCTAATGCGCTTTCCCGATCGTCCGCCTCGACCGAACCGTCGTTCAAGTCAGGAGTCATCAGACTGGATATCCACAGCTCCATCGCAGACTCGTCTAGCTCGTCTCCTCCTCTCTTCGGGAGAGTCACCGACTGGTAGGTCAGCGAGGTCAGAATACCCGGGTTCTCTGGGTCAGTGCCTATTTCTGACTCCCTGTCATCCAAGTGGAATAGTTCCTTGGCTCTCTCGACCCATTGGGCCTGTATGGCCGAGTTCGGGCTAAGCACCAACGTGGGCAGTCTGACCAGATCTGACCAGACGTACAGTCCAAGTACGGTCTTCCCGGAACCAGGAGGAGCCACGATTAGCAGTTCTCTGGATCCAGATTCCAACTCCTTCCTGATTATGCTGGAAGAAGCCACCTGAGACGGCCTGAGTGTTCCCGAGAAACCAATCTTGCCGAAGCCATCACTCATACTAGTTTCATGCTGGACGGGTTTCATGGTTTACTATTTCCCTAGACTGCAGATTAGAGGGTAGCGACGCAACAGGCCCATTGAATGCCCGAAGTTTCAGACATGACTCTCGGATTGGTGACGGGTCAAAGATGAAATGCAATTAGTTATACCATTAAATATGAACTCTGGTGAAATTGCCTTTATCCTACTAATTATTCTAATATTTGGAATATTCATTATTGGGTTAATAAGATCTGGAGACCTCAAGGAAATATTTAGTTTCACCAAGATGATGAAAGATATGCAGAATGATACTTTCGATGGGGAAACGAAAACCTTCGCAGTCCAGATGGACGGTGTCGACGGTACAATTCAGATTAGAACAATGAATGACTTTAGTGATGCAGTGTTGGGGATGAGAAAATCTGTAATCATCTACTTGGAGACGTCGGGGAAGATGGGTAAATCCTTGGAAATTCACCATGAGGAGGTGGATAATGACGACATCATCAAAGTAGTTGAGTCCATTGCTGGGGAATTAATTAGGGAGCAGAATTTCAACATGGACAAGGATGGCCCAATGGGGCTGATGTCTTTCATCTCCGAGGTACTTAAGTCAGCATCTCCCGATGGCGAAGAGTGGTGGAATTAAAGTCCCGCAAATTACTAGAATACATTCAGTTGTTCGGTTTTACTTTGCCACAATTTCGCCCAATACGATATGAAGTTGTTTTCGGACGCCAAAAAATACCTGTCGCCAATCCAAGAATTATCCCCCCAAGAATCAGTCCAGGCCAGCCCGTCTGAATGTAGCCTTCTGTGGCATTGAAGTAAGCCCAAATGAATGAGGGGGTCACGCCTGCAATAATCACGACTGATACTTCTTCACGAATAAGTTTGACAGTATCACGCTGAGAAGGTAATCTCGGTGGATTAGTATCGCGCTCGCTCAATTGCTCGAATCGCTTCAGACGAACATATTCTGGCTCTGACTGTTGGGAGTTAATCAGACAAGTTTTAGGCACTCCACCTTTCCATTTTTTTGCAATTCGGAACGTCCAATCTTCAAGAGATATTGGGCGACCATCGAGTTCTTTGCCCCAATAATCACCTCGGAATCGGTCAGATAATTTCTCAAGTTCATCACTTCCCTCAACCGCACCTTGCTCAAATGCTAATTGCCATTCTGATTCCGAAGCAATTTCGCATTCATTAGATTCAAGCAGAGGTTTTGCTTCGTCAATATGTACAGGTTTTCTGCTAATCTCAAAATCATACTTCAACTCGACCATGTGACGAGGCCCGGCATCACCGAATAGAATTGAGCGATTCTGACTGCCAATCTCTGCGCGCCCGGGATCAACCCCGATCCACTCGATTTCCATGCTCATTCCTCAGTTTCAATTTGTCCAGTCTGAATTGACCATTGTGATGCGTATACATTGTCATTAGTAATAAGATCGTTATGAATTCCTCTCTCGACAATGAATCCATCGACCATTGCAACAATTTCATTCGCATTACGAATGGTCGCCAAACGGTGTGCAACTGCAATCGTAATTCGGTTCTTACCTTTTCCTCCACCAAACAAAGATTGTTGAATTCGCTTTTCGGTTTCAGCATCTAGAGCAGCAGAGGCCTCATCGAGGATGAGAACATCTGGATCCATCAATAGTGCACGAGCCAAACTGATACGAGCACGCTGGCCTCCTGATAATCTCACACCGCGGTCGCCAACTTCTGTGTGTATCCCTTCGGGCATTACCGAAATGAATTCCCAGGCACCTGAAGTCTCCAAAGCAACCTGCACCTCTGCATCACTAGCTTCACGAGCGTAGGCGACGTTATCACGGACTGAGCCGAAGAAAAGGAATGGATCTTGAGAAACGAATCCGATACGATTACGTACAGATTCTATTGAGAAATCAGTGATGTTTCGTCCGTTGATACAAACTTCTCCTTGTCCTGGAACATAAAATCTCTCTACGAGTTTGAGAATGGTAGACTTGCCCGCGCCAGTATGACCCATAACTCCAAGAAAATCTCCAGATTTCGCTTCGAAAGAAACATTGTTTACAACATTTATTTCTGTATTTGGGTAAGCAAATGTCACATTATTAAAAGCGATGGATTCGATTGGGCCATCTAGTTCAATCGCACCAGGCTCATCTACAATTGATGGTTCCAAATCGATGAGTGCAAAGACTCGGCGAGAAGCTGCCTCACCTCGTTGTAACTGATTAAGCAACATTCCCATAATGAACATAGGCATCGTCATTCTGGTTGAAATTAATAAAAATGTAACGAATTGCCCTACGGAAATCTCACCTGAATTCATCAA
>Ga0257111_1001316_pt1 | contig 10045 bp, 10 predicted proteins | sample LP_taG_6_FD_191567 | JGI IMG/M metagenome (GOLD analysis project Ga0257111, IMG submission 191567) | Marine microbial communities from Northeast Subartic Pacific Ocean, Canada - LP_J_2015_P26_500m | ecosystem: Environmental > Aquatic > Marine > Oceanic | place: Canada: Northeast Subartic Pacific... | reverse complement strand
CCATTCTCGCCATGAACATGGCCCACCACTAGAGGTATAGTCGCTTGGGAAGTAATTTCAGCTAGAATAGCCATATTTTCCCGCACAAAACCATCTTCATACAATAGATCAGCAATGGGATATCCAGTAATTACCATTTCTGGGAAGACGACCAATTCAGCCCCATGTTTAACGGCCTCACGATAATTACTTAGGATAAGTTTTTTATTATCTTTAAAAGCACCGACAGTGGGATTAATCTGACAGAGGGCAATCTTCATTAAAATATAACCTCAAAGGTTGAATAGGTATTGGTAGGTTCACTCCATTGCAAGTCTACTCTATCCACACGAGAATGGGGGGAACCAATATGGATCCATCTTTCCAAGGATTTCAAATTATTTTCTTCACCCTCTGCTTCCAGATATACCGTTCCGCCTGGTATATTTTTCACCCAACCTGTTACTTTTAATTTAATGGCCTCTTGTCGAGTTGAATCTCTGAACCATACTCCCTGTACTTTCCCAGATACGGTAGCTTTGAATGCTTTCACGGTATTAATTAATTACTTTAAGTATTCTCTTTAATAAAACTTATAACTTCATTTGGCTCATAAACATTTCGAAATTCATTCATCTTCCAGCTGTGTAAACCAATGATCGGTTTTTCCAACTGTAGTGCGTAGGATATTTCGGATAATGTCCCGTATTTTCCACTTATTGCCACGGCAACATCACAATTATATGCCAAAAGTGCATTGCGAGATATACCCATATTCGTTGCGACTGGTATCTTTATAAAATCATTCATTTCATCCAGCATCAACCCTTTTAAAATACCCACACAAGTACCACCACCCTCACTAACACCTTTAGAAACTGCTTCCATTACACCCTTGCCTCCACCACAATAGACAAGATAACCTTCTTTAGCAAATAAGCCACCCAGTTTGTATACTTTCTGATAGATGTTATCACTTATTTGCCGACCACCAAAAACTGCAATGCGGGTCTGGCTGAAATTCATGGATCAAGACGATAAATTGTTCTGGGAAACGGAATTGTTTCACGGATATGTTTTATACCGGTGATCCAAGCCACAGTACGCTCAATTCCTAACCCAAAACCGGAATGAGGCACGGATCCATATTTACGTAGATCTAAATACCAGCCGAAGTCTTTCATGTCTAAATCATGTTCTTTGATCCTGCTCTCCAGAATCACCAAATCATCTTCTCGCTGTCCACCGCCAATAATTTCACCATATCCTTCCGGAGCAAGCATATCTAAACCGAGCGCTAGGTTATCATTCTCAGCATCACGTTTCATGTAAAAAGCCTTTATCTTTGCAGGCCACCGGTGTACCATTACTGGTTTATCATATTGGTCAGATATAATCGTCTCATCAGTTCCGCCAAAGTCTGACCCATAGCTGAAGTCTGACCCCTGATCTTGAAGTATCTTAACTGCTTCATCATAAGTGATCCGTGGAAATGGTACTTTTACGTTTTCTAGCTTGGAAATATCTCTTTCCAGTGTATTCAATTCTGTTTGACAGTATTTAAGGCAACTTTGCACAATATATTCGACAAACAGTTCTGCCAAATTCATGTTATCATCGAGATTGTAATAGGCCATTTCTGGCTCAACCATCCAAAATTCAGTGAGATGGCGTCTTGTTTTGGACTTCTCTGCTCTAAAAGTTGGACCAAAACAATAGACCTTGCCAAAACTGGCCGCTGTAGCTTCGGAATACAACTGTCCACTCTGGGTTAAATAGGCCGATCGTTCAAAATAATCAACAGCAAACAAGTTTGATGTACCTTCACACGCATTGGCCGTAAAAATTGGTGCGTCAATTAAAATAAAACCGTTATTGTCCAAAAAATCCCTACAAGCTTTGACCACCTGGTGACGAATTTTCAATATGGCGTGCTGTTTTTTCGAACGAATCCATAAATGCCTATGGTCCATGAGGAAAGATGTGCCATGTTCCTTGTGTGTGATGGGATATTTTTCTGCAACCTGGTGCACTACAATATTTTTCACTAGTATTTCATGTCCACCAACTGAACGTGGTTCCTTTTTAACTACTCCTGTAACCGAAACAGATGATTCCTGTGTTAGAGATTTTTCCAAACAAAAAATATCGTTAGGTGTGTCATCCCGGGTAACCACACATTGGGTCATACCCGTACCATCCCGCAAAATGAGGAACCATATTTTCCCAACGGATCTAGTATTATATACCCAACCATTAAAAGTGGCTTCCTGATTTTCGTAATCTGCAACGTCAGATAAATATGTGTTTTCCATTTATTCCGGGTATCCTTTCAAACTAAAAATTACCATGATGTCATGATTTCATTCAGTACATCTTGCGCTATTTTTTCTGCCGCTACTTTAGTAGCGAATTCCCTTGGGTCACCAAATTCATCATCATCTTCACTATCAATCAAGCCATCACCATCATTATCAATTGCATCTGAACTAATATCCCCACTTAAGCCGTAGGCCCCGAAACCTGAATATTGTTTTTTCAAAAGTACCTTATCCTCTTTGACATCAAACCATTCCAGATCCATTGTAATAGTAAAACGGTATTCCGTTACAGCTTCCTGCTTTGTGTATGTGTACGGTGCATCTTTCACGCTAACTATCTTACCTCTCAAAATAGAATCGGCTTGGTCCTCCGATACAAGGCGAAGAATATTCTCCTCTATAAACTCATTGACCATATTATCAGTTACTGCTTCAGACATGCCGAACTCCGCAGTCTGGTTCTCCGCTAATGGAATAGCAATACTTTTAATATGCGGCGGAATTGATCCAGCCATGGAATAGTAAATACAGCCAATGAAAAACGGCAAAATCAATGTTGGGAGTACCGCTCTCATTCGCTCAGTGATTTGGGTAGCTTATTCTTCCGACCAAGTTCATAATCATTTATTTTACGATATAAAGTTCGTTCACTCATACCAAGCGATTTTGCTGCTTTACGACGGTTGTTATTAAAATATTGCAGTGTTCTAATGATCGCTTCCCGTTCAAGGTCTTCTAAATGCATATCACCTATAGCATCATCCCGTACAAGTTTTTGTCCTTCCTCATCTATATGCATGTGCTCTCGCAGTCGCGCATTTTCTTCCGGAGGAAAAAATGATACGTTTGTTGGCGACGCATTAGGAGAATTACTTCCACCGATGGCATCCTTTATAAGATTGACATCCTGTCGCAGCAATAACAATTGCCGGAGTATAAGTTCCCGCTCCGCCTGCTCGGATGACTGGTTCACAAGAACAGGTAGGTTATCGTTTCTAATCTGTTGGAATGAACCAAGCTTTTCTTCTACCATTTCCACTGTAATTCGTTCACCTTTCTGTAGGACAAGCATACTTTCTACAAAATTTTTCAATTCGCGTACATTACCAGGCCAATTGTAGTTTTTCATGCCCCGGATAGCTTCAGGTACAAATCCTCGATAGGGTATATCATTCCCCCGCGTAAATTCAAGGGCAAATCGTTCCACCAGTAGAGAAATATCTTCAACCCGCTGACGTAAAGGTGGTAAATCAACTTGTACAGTTTTTAGCCGGTAATATAAATCCTGACGAAACTTGTTCTTTTCAACAAGATCCCTAAGATCTTTGTTGGTTGCTGCAATGACCCTTACATCCGTATATAGTGTCTTGGAATCGCCGACCCGGATAAATTCTCCGGTTTCTGATACGCGCAGTAGCTTTACCTGTGTTTCCAAAGGAGTTTCACCAATTTCATCAAGGAAGACGGTACCCTTGTTAGCTGTTTCAAAATATCCTTTGCGGTCCTCATTTGCACCAGTAAATGCACCCTTCTTATGACCAAATAATTCACTTTCAATGATACCAGTAGGAATGGCACCACAATTTACTGTAACCATTTCATTCTGCGCACGACGACTGAATTTATGGATCGCCTTGGCCACCATTTCTTTTCCTGTACCAGATTCACCTGCGATTAGCACCGTAATATCAACAGGAGCAACCTGAGCGATCATTTCGAAAATCTGACGTATCCCATCAGAACTTCCGATGATTCCTGAGCTTGATTGTAGTTTTTCAATGTCAATCATAAGATCTAGGTTCTCTTATTCATTATTGTAAATATTCCACATACTACTTAGTAACGTTTCCAGGCTGGAATATTTAGGATCCCAGTCAAGCAAATCAAATGCCAGCTTTGAGGTGGCTACTAATTTGGCAGGATCACCTGGTCTTCTCTTCACAATATCATAAGTTATATTTTTCCCCGATATTTCTTCTGCTTTTTTAATGACTTCAAGAACAGAATAACCTGTGCCAGTAGCTAGATTAAGTGTTACGCATTTTTTATTTTTAGATAAATAATCGAGTGCTTTTAAATGAGCAGTTGCTAGATCACTGACGTGTATGTAATCCCGTACACCGGTTCCGTCAACCGTATTATAATCATTACCAAATACTTCCATAGATTCTTTACGCCCACTGGCCAATTCCATTACTATAGGCAACAAATTGGCTGGATTTCGTTCTATACACCTAATTCTGCCGGTGATATCATAACCAGCAGCATTGAAATATCGTAACGCCACATAACGTAATCCCGTTAGGTCAGCATACCATTGCATGATTTGTTCAATGACTAGTTTTGTATAGCCGTAATAGTTTATTGGTTTTAAATCATGGGTTTCATCTACAGGTAAATAATTTGGATAACCATAAACAGCAGCCGTGGATGAAAAAATAAGATCTTTTACACCAAGTTCAGTCATAGCGTTTAAGAGATTTATAGTCCCATTTAAATTATTTTGTGAATATTTTCCGGGGTTAGTCATCGACTCACCAGCAGCTTTGAATGCGGCCATATGCACTACTGCATCAAATTCGTTTACTAGCGATTTTTTCAAGCAATTATTATCCAGTGTCGAGCCTTCTATAAACTGTGCTCTATTATCCACATTATCCTTAAATCCTGAGGATAAATCATCATAAACGGTAACATCATGGCCCGCTTCAAGCAACTCAAGTGTAATATGGGAACCGATGTACCCTGCCCCTCCAGCAACAAATACTTTCATTTAAAATATGCCCTCTAATTCCTTTTCCAGTTTTTGAACCTCATCACGAAGTTTTGCTGCTTTTTCAAATTCGAGATTTTCAGCCGCTTCCAACATTTCCTTACGCATCATATCAACAGCTAGCTGTTTATCAATTTTGCTAAAATCATCGCCCTTGCGGTTTTTTATAGGTTTATAGTTATCATCTTGGATCGAATCAGCCACAGCTGTAGTGGACATAATATCTTCAACGGATTTATAGATTGTCGATGGTATTATACCATTTTTTTGATTATATGACTTTTGTATTTCTCTACGGCGATCCGTTTCACGAAGAAGATGATCCATAGCTGCTGACACTTTATCTGCATATAATATAACCATTCCCTCTTGATGACGAGCTGCCCGTCCAGCAACTTGCATTAATGAGGTATGACTTCTAAGAAAACCTTGTTTGTCAGCATCCAAAACAGCTACAAGAGAAACCTCGGGTAAATCAAGCCCCTCCCGTAAAAGATTTATACCTACTAATACATCAAACTCTCCTAAACGTAAGTCGCGTAAAATTTTCACACGCTCTAGGGAAACAATATCGCTATGCAAATATCTAACTCGTAAATTGACACCTCGTAAATACTCACTCAAATCTTCTGCCATACGTTTGGTTAGAGTAGTAACCAATGTGCGTTCATTACGTTGTACTCTGGATCGTATTTCTCCAATCAGGTCATCTATTTGACCATGAGTACCCCTTACTTCTACCCGCGGATCTAGCAATCCGGTTGGACGAATAATTTGCTCTACTACCTCACCTCCACATAATTCAAGTTCCTTATCCCTAGGTGTAGCAGAAACATATACCAATTGATTTTGCAACGGCATGAATTCGGTGACTTGTAAAGGTCTATTATCCATAGCGCTCGGCAGGCGAAAGCCATGTTCTACCAACACCTCTTTACGGGCGCGGTCGCCATTATACATGCCTTTTATTTGGGGCAATGTCACATGGGATTCATCGATAATTGTTAAAAAGTTATCTGGGAAAAAATCAATCAATGTATAGGGCCTTTCTCCAGGTTTTCGTCCGGAAAAATAGCGGGAATAATTTTCGATTCCAGAACAATACCCGACCTCCATCATCATTTCTAAATCAAAGTTTGTGCGTTGTTCTAGTCGTTGCGCTTCCAATAGTTTATCACTAGACCGCAATTCTTCCAACCGGTTAACTAGTTCCTTTCGAATTTCCATTGTGATCTGATTGATTGATTCCCTATCCGTAACAAAATGCTTGGCCGGATATACGAATTCATTGGCCATTTCCTTGGTAATTTCGCCAGTTAGTGGATTGAACCTTGTGACCGAATCAATAGTATCACCAAACATTTCCAAACGGATGCCAACATCTTCGTAGGCCAGATTTACTTCAATCACATCACCGCGGACACGAAAGGTCCCTCGTTCAAAAACAGAATCATTGCGGTTATAATGAATATTTACCAGTTTACGGAAGAAATCCTTTCGATTCAGTTGGTCCCCTTTGCGAATTTGGATAACCTTATCACGATACTCCGCCGGTGATCCTATTCCATATATGCAGGAAACAGAACTCACAACGATCACATCATCCCGTGCTAGCAAGGAACTTGTGGCTTTTAGTCGTAGAATATCAATTTCCTCATTGACAGACATGTCCTTTTCAATAAATGTATCTGTAACAGGCATATAAGCTTCCGGCTGATAATAGTCATAATAACTGATGAAGAATTCCACTGCATTATCAGGAAAAAGTAATTTGAATTCTCCATATAATTGTGCTGCTAGCGTTTTATTATGAGAAATAATCAACGTTGGTCGCTGCACATGCTGGATGACATTTGCCATGGTGAACGTTTTACCGGAACCAGTTATACCAAGCAACGTTTGATGTTTTGCATTATTGTTCAATCCAGATACAAGCGCTTTAATTGCCTGGGGCTGATCTCCTTCAGGGTTAAATTTGCTTTGTAAATTAAACTCTGCCATATTGGCGAAATTACGACGGTATACTAACCGGTGTCAATGGCAGATATATTTGTATTTTTATTTCATAATGGCCAAGTATTTCGCGATAAACATGAACGAATTCCGACCCAAGTTGTACTGATAAATGGGATTATATGTGGTTAAAATTGTACGGATATAATTATGGTCGATAAACAACTCATCCTCTTTTATTTAATTAGTGGTTTCCGGGGGAGCCTGCGTGCTTGGATCCTATGCCCATGGATTAATTACAAACCCTTCAATCCGTGGTGGTATATGGGGATCGATCCCGGATCCATTACGACCATATTATACTATTTTTATGTTTTTGGCCGCAGGTGGGTATTTTTTCTTTACAGGATATTTCTTAATCCATGTATCCACGGAATCTGTTAAACTATTTGGCCCCTATGGATTTTGGGCAATAAACATGTTATATGCAGGTATAATCGGTTTAATCTTCTTTTGTATCCAAACGATGCTGTTGGATGCCTTAATTTGGCCATATTACTAACCCCAAATAACATATCAATGTCATGAATACTACCTATTTCTAATTATATTAATTAATATTAGCTTTGAGATTGCTTTCGCATTGAAAACGTAATCGCAATAAAATTAATTAATTGGAGTAAAATAATAATGCTAAAGAAAAATTTACTAGTTTTTCCAATACTAATTGCACTTACCTCAAACGTCACTGGACAGGCTTACAAAGCATATGGCGGATATATGGTAGGACTTTGGTCTATTAACTGGACTTCATTAAATCTTCAAAGTAAACCAGAATACGGCATGGGAAAATTTGAAAAAGCAATATTTCTTAATGGTGGCGGTGGTGCAGTTAACGTATATGATAGGATATATATTGGTGGAGCTGGATTCACAGGAAATGTACAGATTAACGGAGCTGACACTACAAATTCAACTGTTAATAGAACTCTAAGTCTTTCATCAGCTATGGTTGGCCCCTATTTAGAATCAAACTATCGGCCCTATGGCAATCTTGAGCTTAACCTTGGTGTTGGGATGTATTTTGGTGAAACAAGTATAAATGTGATAAAGGATTCTGGAACAAAAAGTTGGTCAAATATATGGAATTCATTTGGTGATAGCGGGTCTGATCCAAGTTATGTAACCAATAAAATATCTACTACAATCACTGTAGTAAACCCCTATCTTTCATTACGCTATCCCCTTACACCTTGGTTTGGGTTTGACCTGAGCCTTGGGTATTTCCTGACCTTTTATGACCCAAATGGCTGGGAGGCGAATAAATCACCTGTAGCTGATAAACAAGAAGTAGGATTGTCCAATACTTTTTTTAAAATTTCATTCATCTTTGGTGGATAGAATAAATTAATAATTTTTTCTACTAGCCTGCGAATTAATCCTCGCGCGCAATATCCAGGCTGAATTATACCCCATTTGCACTAACTCTTGCTGCAGTGATTCCGCTGAATCCCGGTCAGTAAAATCACCAATTCTTACTTTATAATTTGGTGCTTCAAAATCCACATATACACTATCACTAAAAAAAAATTTCATAATTACAGCAAGACTATCTGCCCGCTCGAAGTACCGTGTAGCCAGCACCTGTACACGGTAACCTTCCGATACAGACTGTACTGAATCCAGAGAAAGTAAAAATTCAAATGATGTAGAATCATCAAGAACGTTATTTATAATTACTGGCCAATTAGGTTCTATATCTTTAACAATCTTATGGTCAATCACCTGAATTTCCTGGGTCAATAGAGGGACGTACAGCAGGATTAAAAAAACCAGTTTATGCATTAGAGTTTTAATAAGGATTTATAAGGAATCCATCCTTTTTTGCCATCCAATAATATGATTTCAAACCACCCTGGCTGTGATTGAGCAATATCAACTTTCAGTCCTTCATGAATGCGAAAAATCACTTTCTCATCACGATCTACGGGAGCCGATCGCACATTTACAACTGGGGACACAACCACACCTTCTTCCCGATCAGATAATTCCCAGTATTTATCCAACACCAAACCATGAAATACTACAGTTAAAATCAAGAAAAAGACCTGTGTTCTACCAGCGAAAACCATGTCTAAAATTCCAAATTCTTTAAAAAACCCAGCAAGAGCAAATAAGAGGACCATGAGGCCACCCCAGACAATCAAATCCTGTAACGTGTATTTATTCTTAAGCGAACTGTACCACTCAATAAAGAAATATCCCTGCGGCACCTTAATTCTATCCTGAACACGTGTATTTACAATATCCAAGTTATAGTTCAAGTCCTTATGACGAGGAAAAAATTGCAGCCCCTTTTCATAGGCCCACACCGCCTTACCAATATATCCTAGACGATAAAATGTGTTCCCGATATTAAAGTACAAGTCAGGATGTTCTACCTCCTCTAAAATTGCTGAATAAGCATCTAATGCATAGTCATATTTTTCAATGCTAAAATAACGATTACCTAGCGCAAATAAACTATCAGCAGAAATTGTATCCGACCGCAATGAAACCATTGCCAACAATATTATTCCGATTATTCGCATCATTTACTCGAATCTACTTTATGCAATATATTTTTCGCATCTTCAATAAGCGTCTCTTCCGTATCTGCTGCTTCAGGACCATAACGACCAGCATCACATAATTTCAATAAATCCACTAGGTTGGCCAGCGCTTTCGTTTCGACGATACCAATTAATGCTTGATTGACAGATAGAGGATCCAAATGTTTGCTAGCAAGAACGAACCTGTCCTTTAGGTAAAGGTAGACGACTTGAGCAACCTGTGAAAATGGATCTTCAGCGCGCTTTTTTAGAGCTTTTAATGCCTGTTTCAAGGCCTTATTGGATTGTCGCATGGATTCGTTTTCAATACGGTGCCCTTGGAAACGAGAAATTGGGATAGGCCCCACAAATAAAAGAGCTGCTAACACATACGACGTCCACACCCAGATTGGTATTTTGGATTGATC
>Ga0257111_1001314_pt1 | contig 10047 bp, 9 predicted proteins | sample LP_taG_6_FD_191567 | JGI IMG/M metagenome (GOLD analysis project Ga0257111, IMG submission 191567) | Marine microbial communities from Northeast Subartic Pacific Ocean, Canada - LP_J_2015_P26_500m | ecosystem: Environmental > Aquatic > Marine > Oceanic | place: Canada: Northeast Subartic Pacific... | reverse complement strand
ACAGCCAAAAAATTCCGCGTTCCTGTTAGGCGAAGGCTCCTAGCAGTTCCTTGGTCGTCACAGTACTTGCTCCGAAACGACCTACAACGATGCCAGCCGCATGATTAGCTAGTTCCGCTGCTTCTGATAGGTTGGCGCCTGCGGCTACGCTAAGTGCCATCATCGCAATCACGGTATCGCCAGCACCAGTGACGTCCGAGACTTCCCGAGCTGTGGTGGGAAGTGCTGTTTCTACACGGTCAGCTCCAGGCAGCGATCCATCAGTTAGCCACATGCCATGTTCCCCCCTTGTGATAAGCACGCTCGTACAAGGCACTGAGGTTTGAAGAGTGCTGGCAGCAGTACGCGCTTCATCCTCAGTTTGGATTCTCATCTCTGTCGCCTTTTCAGCTTCGTGGTGGTTTGGTGTAATCAAAGAACATCCGGAGTACCAGTTAAGATGTGGCGCCTTGGGATCTACAAATACGGGCACGCCATGATCCTTTGCAGAGAGAAAAAGTTCAGCCATGAGTTCTTGGGTAAGGAGTCCTTTTAAATAGTCTGACACTACGATGACATCAGCTGTCGCAATTTGTGATTTGAGAAGTGCACTCAGTTTGTTGACTATGCCTCGTGATAGAGCTTTGTCAGTTTCGTAATCAATCCGTGCAACTTGTTGGTTTCGACTGGTTACGACACGTAGTTTGCGGGTTGTTATTCTCTCGCGCTCAGAAAACACACCGCTTGGATCAATAGAGGCACGTTTCAGTTCGGCTAACAATTGTGTTCCTGCATCATCCGCGCCAAGAACACTCAATAAGCTGACACGCCCACCCAGTTTGCGAATGTTATGTGCGACGTTGGCTGCTCCTCCAAGTCGAAATTCTTCATGGTTAAACTTAACAACGGGTACGGGCGCTTCAGGAGAAATGCGGTTCACTTGGCCGATCACAAACTGATCGATCATGATGTCACCAATGACAATAATTGAGGTGGACTCGAATCGTTGAATGATCGCGTCCACCCGTTGATTGCTAAGCATGACTAGAGTGGATTTTGCGCTTGTTCAGATGTGTCGGCAGCGTAAGGCAGTGTAATGATTACGAGTAACATCATCAGGAATTCAGAATCGCCAAAATTATACTCAAACAAGCCAGCGGACAGCATACAAGCTAGCGCTGCCAGTCCACCCGCTGACAGTGATTTATACGTCGTTGTTTGCAGTTTGCGAAATAAACTAACGACGACACTTAGGACGAACCAAAGCCAGAGAGCTAACGCTGGTAATCCGCGCTCGGCAGCAATTTGCATTGGCACATTATGGAGATGCGGATTGGTACTTTGGACCGCGTTGGCGTCGCGGTAGTCAGCATAAACTTCCTCTACCATATTTGGGCCCACTCCGGTAAGAGGGTAGTCTTGAATCATTCTCACACCAGTTCTGGCCATGGCTAGACGGTCTCGATTCGTGGGATCCTGGAGATCGAACGTCGAATAAAGCCGGTCGGTTACTTGCGGTGGCGCAAGGCCAAAGAATAGCGCTGCAAGCACCGGCAGGGCTGCTAGCAAGCGAAAGTCCTTGAGCACCAACAATAAGCTCAGTCCCACACATGTTCCAACCCAAGCACTGCGTGTGAGTGTTAATGCCAGGGCAACGAGTACGGCCGGCATAACTAACGCTGACCAAGTGCGATCCTTGGCGTGAAAAAGCACTCTCGCGGCAGCTACCACTGACACAACCATTAGAAGTCCCGAGTAGGTCATATAGTGTGTGAGAGTTCCTTGCGGTCTCCGGCCAAGATGGTCGTACTCAAGAATGCCGTACTGCACAATGCCCACAATGGCACTAGCTGCACCAATAGAAATAATAATGGTAGTCACCGTCAAGGCGCGCTCACCTTGAGCAAGTCTGCAGACAATTGGTACAATCAAGAATAAGAGGAGTTGCTTTGAATCCATGAAACTTGCAACCGGATTTAGTGAAAACGCGGCCGATCCTAATGTGGCGAGAGCGTACAGGGCAAGCGGTAAGAACCATGGTGGTAGTTTATTGAGATCTCGCTGAATGAAATAGAGAATCACCCACAGCAATCCTGTAATGGCTAATAAGGATTCGGCCACTGCAATGGACAGTTGAAGTGTCGCAACAAATCCTAGCAATGTGAGGAATGCTGTCCGTTCGAGTATGTTGGTTCGAGTCATGATGAAGTTGCTCGACATTGTTTCAGAGCTCGTTCAGCTGCGGCAACTACAATAGACGGAGCTAGGCTTGTTAGACAACGAAAATCTCCTGGTTCGCAGTGCCGTTGGTTACATGGCCGACATAATAATGCACCAATGTCAGCAGTTTCTACTGAGTATGTCGGATCTCGCCAAGGGGCTGAGCGGGCTGCTAAGGTTGGCCCATAAATACCCACGATAGGTACGCTGGTTGTAGCTGCTAGGTGAAGTGGTCCAGTATCGCCACCGATAAACAATGCAGCCAGACCGATAAGTGACCGCAATTCCATGAGATCCAATTCCTCATCTAACATCACCAGTTGTCTAACTTGAACGCTCATTGCTGCAACGATCTGATTTTTTGCACCGCGGTCTGAGGGTCCTGATGTAATTACAAATCGGCGCTGGGGGTCGGATTTGGCAAGGGTCGCGATAGCTTGGACAAAGTATTCTACTGGCCACTGCCTAAAGGCGTTCCCAGCACTTACGTGTATAACGATGAGTTGGTTCTTAGGGCCAACACCTGCTTGGGCTAGGCGATGTTTGATAGCACCCGTTACTTCAAGGTCTTCAGTCATTTCAACTGAATCACGCTGAGGATCAGGTGTTTTACCCAGCCGTTCATCAAGGGCCGCTAAAAGGTCCCATTGATTAACTACGGAATGACGCGCTTCAAGTCGATGGGAGCGTGGCACATGATGTGTGTAGGCCCAGTTGCGGAAGGGAATGCTATATCCGATTCGAAGTGGAGCACGAGTGCACCAAGTTAACCAGCTACTTCGAGGTCCTCCGTGAAAATCGATGACCGCATCAAAACGTGATGCTCGAAGGTTTTCTGCGAGTGCGAAATCATAGGTTAATCGTCGGAGACCCTGAGGGCGATCGACAACAATCAGGTCCGAGAGGTGTGGATTCCGTGACAAAATTGGTGCTGCCTCACGTTCAATAACGTAGGTAAGATGCGCATCTGGTAAACACCGTTTAACCGCACGAATAGACGGTGTTGTAAAGATGACGTCACCTATTAGGCGGAGACGGATAAAGAGAATCTTCACGTCATCCCTATTCCTTGTGCTCTCTAGCCCTCGATCCGTGCTTCGTCGATAAGCATTACAGGGATATCATCCTTAATCGGATACACACGACGGCACGTGCGACATTTCAATCCACTGTCATTATTTACGAGTACAACTGTGGTTTTACATTTCGGACAGGCGAGTATTTCCAGGAGTTCCGGATCAATAGCCATTTCCATGCCTCCTTACTTACGGCTTGTTCACAAAGACTATATCAGACCAGTTATGTGTGATTCAGTAGGGAACTTAGCTGAATTTCTCGTATGAGTCTCTAGATGGGCTTGCTGCAGAGAAGCCGCTATGGAAGAATCGAAATCCGATGATTGTAATTATCGCATTGTCGCTTGCCCTGATAGGTGCCATAGGCCATTCAACCGACCTCGATGCACAACCGCTAGTTGTTCCCGCACCGGTGGTCGATCGAGCGGCGGCTTACAGCCTATTTCTCCAAGCGTTGATGTTGGAGGATAACGGTGATCTAGTAGCAGCGACCCGTACGTTGCAGGAAGCTAGTGACTTTGATCCTACTTCAGCTGAGATTCATGCAGTATTAGCGGAGTTATATGCTCGACAGAATCGCGTTGATGAGGCAGTTGCTTCAGCCCGGCGCGCGCTCGACCTCAACTCCGACAATATCCACGCACATCGGATCCTAGGACTTCTTTTCATTGCAATAGCCGACCAACAATCTGAACGGGATTCGTCCGAACCCGAGAACTATGTTGACCGTGCCATCCGCCACCTCGAGCGGGTGCAGTCAGAGCGATTGTACGATGAACAGGTAATGTTTAGTCTTGGCCGCCTATATGTGGAAAATAATTTTTTCGACAAAGGTGTTAAAGCTCTCAGTCAAGTTGTTGAGAGGTCACCAGGGTTTTCTGAAGCGGCTCGACTGCTAGCCCATGCTTATGCAAGTTTAGGGTACAGAGAACAAGCTGTACAAGTGCTCGAAACAGTCGTTAGCCAACGCACGCCATCGACTCAGACTGTGAATGCTTTGGTCTTGGCCTATGAGGATAATGGACAGTGGAAGCAGGCCGCCCAACTCTACCAGCGCCTCGCTAGAAGGCGACCAAAGGATAGTCGTGTAACGCGAAGGTGGGCTATGGCGTTGCTTAACGCAGGGAGCACCTTGCGTGCCCGTGAGGTCATTGGCAGAATAGCTGATTTGACTTCAACCGACGCAGCTGCACTCTACCTACTTGCTGAGGCTGAACGACGGTTGAATAATTTTGACAAAGCGGAGGCGGCGGCAAGGCGCCTGATTGCGGTTGAATCGAAGGAGTTTCGAGGCAGCTACCTGTTGAGTCAGATTCTGTTTCAGGAAGGACGTTACGAGGATGCTGTTAGAGCGATAGAACCTGCCATCGATCAAGCAAGAGTTCACGCTGGGTTGCCTGGTCTCGCACGGTTACTGGTTCAAGCCGGCCAGTCTTATCGTGTGTTAAATAGGCAGGACGATGCGATAAACGTGTTTGTGGAGGCAAGTCGGTTGGCCCGGAGGAATGTAAGATTTGCAGAGTACGCAGTTGAGGCATACCTTGAGGCTAATCGCCCTGAAGAGGCTCTAGCTTTTATTCGGACAGTGCGCACTGAACAACCTGACGAACTCCGCTTAGTTTTCCTGGCGGCGCGGTCACTGATAGCCAACAATCAGATAACCCAGGGTATTTTAACGATGCAGTCATTTATCTCTAAACATGAGGCTAGTCCTTCATCGCAGGTGGCCCTTGCGAATATATTCGTCGAGGCTGGTCGTATCACCGAGGCTGTAAAAACGCTTCAGACGGCGAATAAGAAATTTCCTTCCGAGACGTCCATTTTGTTTCAACTTGCTGCAATTCTTGAAGGACAAAGTCAGTTTTCTGATGCGGAACGGGTCTTTCGCGATGTCTTATCTCGTAACCCTGCACATCATCAGGCTCTAAACTATCTTGGCTATATGTTGGCTGACCGTGGTGAGCGGCTTCAGGAATCCGTAGAGTTGATCAAGCGAGCGTTAGACGCTGATCCAAACAATGGTTCATATCTTGATAGTTTGGGATGGGCTTATTTTAAGTTGCGGGATTTTGATTTAGCAGAAAACTACCTACGAAAAGCAAGTGGACAACTCATCTATAATTCTGTCATACAGGACCATTTTGGCGATGTCTTATTCGAGCAACTTCGTTACGAGGAAGCCATCGAAGCTTGGGAACGCGCGCTGCGCGGTGATGCTGAATCGATCGAACCGTCTGTAATTGCGCAGAAAATCAGTGAGGCGCGCAAGCGGGTGAGCCGTTAGCCATTCATGATATTGGTGAAGCACTGCGACGAAAACTTTTCTTATGTGCGAATCTGAATACCACCAGCTTAGAAGTCTGAGGTTAGGGGCGATTATAGTGGCGTTCCTGTTCCTGCAAGCATGCACCTCAAAAGCGCTGATCCTGCCGACTGGTCCTGGAAAGTTTTATCCCGACTACCAAAGCACGATACTCACTGCGACTACGCGTTGTTCCGCTGTTGAAACGTTAGGTGCCGAATTAACGGTTTCCGGTCGGGCTGGCCAAGATCGGCTTCGTAGTCGAGTCTTGGCAGGCTTGGCGCAGCCAGGCTCGGTGCGCCTTGAAGGAGTTGCGCCGTTTGGTGGACCGACATTTATTCTGACTGCAACCCCGACCCACAGTACGCTTTTGTTACCACGTGACTCTCGCGTTCTTGTTGGCGTGCCTGCGCAGGATATTCTGGATGCATTAATCGGTGTCCGCCTGGCACCAGACGTTCTTCGCCGTGTACTATCAGGTTGTCTTCTTTCTTCTAGTGAACCGGTGGCTGGTCGAGTGTATGGGACGAAGTGGCTCGTTGTGGAGATGCAAGATGGAGATGAAAATTACCTCCGATTCGACAACGATCTTGCCAAATTAATAGCTGTTCGAAGCGGAAATTTGCTCACTGAGTACAGTGATTTTCTGGGTGCAGTGCCGAGACGTGTTCAGATGACAAGGTTCGGCGTGTCTGGTGCTATTGAAGTCGAGGTGACAGTTCTACTGGCACAGATTCGTGTCAATGCTCCACTCAACAAGGAAACCTTCTCGGTCGATATTCCGTCTACTTTCGTTCCAATTACATTGGAAAACTTGCGCAGTACAGGTCCAATGAGGGACCTTGGAGGTTCGTAATAGTTCCGTAGTTTCACGGAGTGCCCCATAAGTTACTACTTCGGTAAAAATTCGTCAGATGACGCGAAAAAACCTTCGGATTCGGGCGTACGCGAAAATCAATCTTAACTTACGCATCTTAGGACTTAGACGCGATGGTATGCATGAGTTACGCACCATTCTGCAAACCATTGATCTGTACGACACGCTTACGTTTACGCAGCGACTGGGTCCCTTTAAGTTGTTGAGTGCGAATAATGACATTCCAACGGATAAGACAAACTTAATCTGGCGAGCTGCGAAGTCACTTGTCAGTGGACCTGGGCGTGGCGGCGATAGCCTAAATAATCTATCTGTAAGCTTGATTAAGCGGATTCCCCTTCAAGCAGGTCTTGGCGGTGGCAGTGCGGATGCGGCCGTCACACTGGTCGCTCTTGACAGGTTACGGAAACTGAAAACGCGATCTGAAGAGCTACACACTTTAGCAGCTGACCTAGGCGCAGACGTACCTTTTTTTCTCGTCGGAGGCACGGCTGTGGGGCTCGGTCGGGGCGACGAAATTTATCCTCTAATAGATCTGCCAAAATATTGGGTGGTGCTCTTGATTCCACCTTTTGGGGTTTCTACAGGTGATGCTTATAACTGGTACGACTGCACTAAGTCTCAATCTCACCGGCGCTCGCCCGGAGTGCTTCCACTTGGAAACTCAGCCTTCGCTCAGGTTGTCAGGATGGTTAATGATCTTGAAGCTCCAGTGGTTGAGCGTTTTGAGTCGATTGGCAAAATGAAGGTGGCATTAGAGCAGGCGGGTGCAATGGCGGCCGGTATGTCTGGAAGTGGTTCCTCCGTCTTCGGATTGTTTAGGAGCCATGCTCGCGCAAAAAAGGCTGCCACTGGTCTTGCAACCTCTGGCCAGCATGTGATTTTAACCCGCACCCTTAGCCGTAACGAATATATTAGGCGATCTGCTATTCGGGTAGTGTGAGGGGCAGGAAGTCGAGCGAGAATTGTGCATAGTTGGGCCTTCATCAAGATGTAATACATTTCGGTGGATTCGGAAAGCGGCTTGCAGTGTCTAGTTCGGCTTGCTGCCTCCGATGGCATCGTGTAAAATTTAATGTTGTATAGGAGTACACGGTCAAGCTCTAACAGCATTTAGTGCACTTCATCGATCGCCGATGTACATTACAGAATGAGGTCATCGAGGTGGCATGGTGGGGCGTGGCCAAGCGGTAAGGCGCGGGACTTTGGATCCCGTATTCGAAGGTTCGAATCCTTCCGCCCCAGCCAAATGATCCAGCGAGTGAATTAGGATGGCCGAACCTCTACTGAAGCTGTTTTCAGGATCTGCGCATCCGGACTTGACGCAAGAAATGGCAGATTTCTTGGGTGTGCCTATTGGTGCAGCACGATTGCAACGCTTTGCCGATACTGAGGTTGCATTTCAAATCGAAGAGAATGTAAGAGGCGCCGACGTCTTCCTCGTGCAGCCCACCAGCAGACCAGTTGATTCACATTTGATGGAGCTGTGTGTGATGATTGATGCGTTTCGTAGGGCTTCAGCGTCACGCATTACTGCTGTAATTCCTTACTATGGTTATGCTCGGCAAGACCGAAAAGATAAGCCGCGGGTTCCAATTTCTGCCAAGTTGGTTGCTAACATTCTGAGTGCGGCCGGTGCGAATCGAGTTTTGACGATGGATTTACACAAAGCTCAGATTCAAGGATTTTTTGACATTCCGGTGGATCATCTATTTGCGGCACCTGTCATTATTGAGTATCTGAAATCGGTTCAAACTGACAAGTTGACAGTTGTCTCTCCTGATGCTGGAGGTGCAGAGCGCGCCCGCGCTTATGCGAAACGACTTGGGGCAGAACTTGCGATAGTTGACAAGCGGCGTTCAGAGGATGGAACTGCTGAGGTAATGCATGTAATTGGGACGGTGACCGATCGAGTGTGTGTTATCCAGGATGACATCATCGATACTGCGGGTACAGTGCAGAAGGCTGCACTGGCCCTAAAGGAGAACGGCGCGTCCCGCGTGTTGGCTTGCGCGGTGCACGGTGTTCTCTCCGGACCTGCCCTGGATCGAATTAATGGGTCGGCTTTGGAGCAACTGATTGTGACTAATACTATTCCTCAGGTAGGTAACGCTGGGATCTGTGACAAACTTGAGGTGTTGTCCGTTGCCACGTTGTTGGCAAAGGCGATTCAAAGCATTCATGACGAAACGTCGGTATCATCGTTGTTTGTATGATTGAGAAGTCGGTTCGAACTAAGGACAGTGAGACACTATGGAAGTAACACTCGAAGCTGTGAAGCGAAGTGAATTTGGCAAGAATGAAAATCGTCGACTTCGTCGCGAAGGACGTATTCCCGCCGTGGTTTATGGTGCTACCAGTAAAACGACTGGGATTGCGAGTCATTCAATCTCGGTGGATCCGAAGAGCCTCATGCAAATTTTTTACTCTGATTCAGGAGTGAACACCTTGATTGATCTGAGCATCGACGGTGGTAAATCAAGCCGCGTGTTAATCAAAGATTATCAACTAGACCCAATTAAGAATGCGTTATTGCATATTGATTTTTTTCGTGTCGCTATGGATCAAAACATAACGGTAACAGTGCCGGTAGTGCTTACAGGCGAAGCTCTGGGCGTCAAGCAGCAGGATGGGCTTGTAGATTTTGTGCATCGTGACATCGAAATTGAATGCCTGCCAGCTGACATTCCCGAACATCTTGAGGTCGACATATCCAGTCTTATGATTGGTCAAGGTGTGCGCTTACGTGATCTGGTGCAAGATGTTGCGTGGAAACCAATCAGTTCACTCGACACCTTGTTGGTGCATGTGATTGCACCTAAGGCTGAGGTGGAAGAAGAAGCAGCAGAAGGAAGTGAATCAGAAGCCGCTGCTGCTGAGTCGGCCGAGCCTGAGGTTATTAAGAAGGGCAAGGCAGATTCGGATGTCGAGGATGAGGGCGAATCCTCGAAGTGATTATCACGACTGTGAAAAATTGTCTGCAAACTTAATTGTTGGTCTTGGTAACCCAGGGCAAAAATATCATGGCACGCGCCATAATGTTGGATTCCAAGTTGTGGACGAAGTAGCTCGGAGACGGTCTTTGGAATTTGAAACTGCTCCTGCTCAGGCAGTGATGGCCGTGACCAGAGGAGAAACGGATAAGCTGATTTTAGCTAAGCCCATGACATTTATGAATCTTAGCGGACAGGCAGTTGCGTCCTTGCATCGTTATTATAAAGTAGCGCTTGAAGATGTCATGGTGATTGCTGAAGATGTCCATTTGCCGCTGGGTAGATTGCGAATCCGTGGGTATGGTTCCGATGGTGGTCATAACGGCTTTAAATCGGTCATCGAAGTATTAGGAACAGAGAAGTTCACAAGACTTCGTGTCGGTGTTGGTCGTGGAGATGAGAGGAAAGACCTTTCGGTACACGTTCTATCGAAGTTTGAGTCGAATGAAAAGGAGGCTATTGCGATGGCGCTCAATCGAGCCGCTGACGCTATCGACCTCTTTTTGGAAGATGGTCTAGGCGCGACGATGAATCGATATAACGGTCCAGAATTGGAATCCGAGGAGTCTGGTAATTCTGAACTTGACGAAAAGACCAATG
>Ga0257111_1001312_pt1 | contig 10051 bp, 10 predicted proteins | sample LP_taG_6_FD_191567 | JGI IMG/M metagenome (GOLD analysis project Ga0257111, IMG submission 191567) | Marine microbial communities from Northeast Subartic Pacific Ocean, Canada - LP_J_2015_P26_500m | ecosystem: Environmental > Aquatic > Marine > Oceanic | place: Canada: Northeast Subartic Pacific... | reverse complement strand
TGCATCCGGGCCCACGGACCGAGCGCCGCGGTGGCCTCGGTGAGCGACTGGCGGACCGGGTCGGCCGGGGTGGTGTGGGCGATGACGTAGTCGTGGAGTGCGTCATCCAGGAAGAAGGATCGATGATCGGCCATGAGTGTTTCCTCAGCGACTGTCGGCGCCGCTACGCAGCACCCGTCCCGGTCGGTGTTCGGTAAACGCCCCGTCGGCCACCACGGGCACACCGGCCACCAGGACGTCGTCGATACCAGTGGCGCCAGCGTAGAGGCGGGCCGCTCCGCCGGGCAGATCGGGGCGCATGGTGACCGGGTCGGAGTCCACGGTGGCCTCGTCGATCAGGACCACGTCGGCGTGGGCACCCTCGACGAGGCGGCCACGGTCCACCAGGCCGTACAGGTCGGCCTGGACGGCGGTCATCCGGTAGATCGCCTCCTCCAGGGAGAGCAGCCCGTGCTGGCGGACCGGCTCAGCGAGAACCCGGGTGGGGTAGTTGAAGGTGGCCAGCAGGTCGAGGTGGGCTCCGGCGTCCGATGCGCCGATGACCGCCCGGCCATCGCGCCAGATGTCGACCCGGGCCTGCCAGTCGGCAACAGAGGCCGGTACGTCGGGCCGTCCGAACGAGGTCAGGAGGTCGTCGGCCAGGCAGATGTCGAGCAGGGCGTCGAACTCGCCGCAGCCTCGCTCCGCAGCGATGTCGGCCACCGTACGACCACCGCACCCGTCGTTCTCGGGCGCCACGGTATCGAAGATGGTCATGGCGCCCCAGTTGGCCAGTCGTCGGAACGGATGGTCACTCTGGGCCAGATCGTCGAGGCGTCGGCGTTCGGTCGGGTCGGCCAGCACCCGCTTCTTCTCCTCGTGGGGGAGGAACATGACCTCGGCCCAGCCGGGGATGGCGTCCAGCACGAAGCCGCTGGCCATCGAGAAGCGGGCGGCGATGACCATGGGGATGGTGAGGGCCACCACTCGGCCGCCTCGTTCGGCGGCGTAGGACGACGCCTCCAACTTCTCGAAGCACTCGTCGACGGTGGAGGCGGTGACCTGCATGACGTTCCAGTTGACCTGGCGGCCACCGGCGGCCAGCGACATGTCGCAGAGCAGGGATTTCGATTCGTCGTCCGTCGGCCCGCCGGCGGCGACCAGCATCTCGAGGCTGGTGCCGGGGTGGCCGACGAGCACCGAACAGAGGGCCAGCACCTCGTTCCGGGAGGCGTGGCGGCTGGGGACCGGTCGCCCCTCGGCGTCATTGTGGGTGGTCGACCAGGTCGACGAGAAACCCATGGCGCCGGCCGACAGGCCGTCGCTGAGCAGCGTGGCCATGGCCTCCACCTCCGCATCGGTGGCCTCGCGTTCGGTGGCCTCGTCGCCCATGACCACCCGGCGTATGGCCGAGTGGCCGACCTTGAAGCCGGCGTTGACAGCCAGGAGCGGGTCGACGGCATCGAGGTACTCGGCGGTGGTCCGCCAGTTCCACGGCACGCCTTCGCGGAGCGATTCCAAGGGCATGCCCTCGACGCGCGAGAGCATCCGCATGAGGTACTCGCCGTCGGCCGGATCGTCGGACAGCGGCGCGATGGTGAAGCCGCAGTTCCCCCCGATGACCGTGGTGACCCCGTGCAGAGGCGATGGGCTGAGCGTGCCGTCCCAGAAGACCTGGGCGTCGTAATGGGTGTGGACGTCGATGAACCCCGGGCAGACAGCCCGCCCATTGGCCTCCAGGACGGTGCGGGCCGCCTCGTCGGGTGATGCGCCCCCGAGGTCGGGGCCGATGGCGGTGATTCGACCGTCGGTGATGGCCACGTCGGCCAGTCGGCGCTCGTCGCCCGTTCCGTCGACCACCCAGCCACCACGGATCAACATGTCGTACATGGCTCGGGACCGTAGTCAGCATGCCGGTGGGGGACCGCACGCGGCCCATCGGTACGATGACCGGACGACCTGATGGACCGTCAGAAGCGATCGGAACGGTTGCCGGAAACAGGTTCCGGGAACAGGCAGCAGGAGGCCAGCACCCATGGGTGACGTCAGGACCATCGACCCCCAGGAGCAGTGGCGCCTCCTCATCGGCGGCGAGTGGACGGCCACCGCGTCGACCTACGAGATCATCGACCCCAACACCACCAACGTGGTGGGACACGCCCCTGACGCCACGGTGGCCGACGCCGAGGCGGCGATCGCCGCGGCGAAGGCTGCTCTGCCCGGGTGGGCGGCCACGTCGCCCGCCGAGCGGGGCGCCATGATCCAGCGTCTGGCCGACGTACTCCGCGTTCAGGCCCCGACCTGGTCGTCGCTGGTCCAGGCCGAGACCGGGGCCACCATCAACGTCGCCGAGACCATGCAGGTCGGCCCGAACCTCGCCGACCGCTATGCCCAGTACGCCATTCCCCGCCATCTCGACCGTGCCGAGCTGCCGGTCACCCAGCCGGCCTCGGCCCTCGGCCCGGCGGGACTGGTTGGTGCCGCGGTGTACCGCCGGCCGGTCGGCGTGGTGGCCTGCATCACCTCGTACAACTTTCCGCTGGTCAACGTGGCCGGCAAGCTGGCCCCGGCGCTGGCCATGGGCAACACCTGCATCATCAAGCCCGCTCCCCAGGATCCCCTGGCTGTCCTGCGTCTCGGCGAGGCCGTGGTCGAGGCGGGCTTACCCCCGGGAGTGGTCAACATCCTGACCTCGGCGGGGACAGAGGCTCCGGCTGCGCTCATTGCCTCGCCCGACGTGCAGATGGTGAGCTTCACCGGTTCGTCGGCGGTGGGTGCGCGCATCATGGCCGACGGTGCCCCGTCCATGACCCGGGTCCTCATGGAGCTGGGTGGCAAGGGCGCCATGGTGATGACCGACGACGTGGACGTGAGCAAGGCCGTGGGCGCCATCGCCAGCGTGTGGGGCTTCCACAGCGGCCAGATCTGCACGGCGCCCACCCGGGTGATCTGCCACCGGAGCAAGGTCGATGAGCTGGTCTCCACGCTGGGTGCGGTGGCCGGGATGCTCAAGGTGGGCGACGCCACCGAGCGCGACACCCTGGTCGGCCCGCTGGTCAGTGAGGCACAGCGCGACAGCGTTGAGTCGTTCATCCGCGGTGGCGTCAACGCCGGGGCCACCCTGGTTTGCGGTGGTGAGCGACCGGACCTGCCGGGCTACTTCGTGGCGCCCACGTTGCTGGCCGACTGCACGGCCGACATGCACGCCGTGCGCGAGGAGGCCTTCGGTCCGGTGGTGGTCGTCCTGGCCCACGACGGTGACGACGAGGCGGTGAACCTGGCCAACGACTCGGACTACGGGCTCTACAGCTACGTCTACAGCGGCGACAACGCCCGGGCTCTGCGAATCGCCCAGCAGATCCAGACCGGCAACGTGGCGCTGAACAGCGTGGTCCCGCATCCCGATGCCCCGTTCGGCGGTTTCAAACGCTCCGGCATCGGCCGTGACCGAGGCATCGCCGGACTCGAGGCCTACAGCGAGGTGCAATCGATCTCCTGGCTGGCGTGATCCCGGTGGTCTGATGGGCGGCCGGTCGCTTGATTTGGGGCCGGCGACCGGCGGCGACCGGTGTCGTGCTGGGCGCCGTCGAGCGGCCATACTCATCTGGATGGACGACCAGATGAGTACACGTGCTTGACGTTGGAACGAAGGCACCGGACTTCTCGGCGCCCGACCAGGACGGTGAGTTGGTCACGCTGGACAGCCTCCGTGGCCACTGGGTGGCCCTGTGGTGGTACCCGATGGCGTCCACCCCCGGTTGAACGGTCCAGGGCGGGGGGTTCCGTGACCGAACCCCGGAGTTCGAGGAGGCCGGTGCCGTGGTGCTGGGTGTCAGCTTCGACACCGTCGAGGCGCAGAAGCACTTCGCCGACGACCAGGGGTTTCCATACCGCCTGCTGGCCGACACCACTAAGGAGGTTGGGCAGGCCTATGAAGTGGAGGCCGAATACGGCTTACCGCTGCGGGTTACGTATCTAATCGACCCTGAGGGCACGATTATGCGCGTCTACGACCTTGAAGGCCAGGACCTAGAGGCCCACGCCGGCGTGGTCTTGGACGACGTTCGAACCTTGTCCTGAGTCTCCTGGTCCGGCTGAGAAGATGGTGACCGCTCCACTGGCTGGGCTGTCGGTGGTGGAGGGTACGGCGTTCGTGGCGGCGCCGTCAGGTGGTATGGCGCTGGCTCAGCTGGGGGCCGACGTGATTCGGTTCGATCAGGTGGGCGGCGGCATCGACCACCGACGCTGGCCGCTCACCGCGGACGGCGTCAGCCTCTACTGGAACGGTCTGAACAAGGGAAAGCGGTCGTTGGCCGTTGACCTCCGGGACGGCGAGGTCACGGAACTGCTCACCGAGCTGATCGCCGGCGCGGGAAACTTCCTGACCAACTTCCCGGCTCGGGGCTGGATGGATCCCGAACGCCTGACGACCAGAAGTCGCGAACTGGGCCACGACGACCTGGTGATGGTGGTGGTCACCGGAAGCCACGACGGCACCACGGCGCTGGACTACACGGTCAACTGCGCTGTGGGCTATCCGGGCCTCACCGGACACCCCGACGACCCCCGCCCGGTCAACAACGTGGTCCCGGCATGGGACCTGGTGTGCGGGCAGATGGCAGCCACCGGCCTGCTGGCCGCTGACCGGCGCCGACGATTGGGTGGTGGCGGGGGCCTGATCACCATTGCCCTGGCCGACGTGGCCCTGGCCACGGTGGGTGCCCTCGGCAACCTGGCCGAGGCTCAGGTCAACGGCACCGAACGCGACCGGGTGGGCAACGCCATCTACGGGGCCTTCGGCCGTGACTTCGTGACCGGCGACGGTCGTCGGGCCATGGTGGTGGCAATCACGGCCAAGCAGTGGTCGGGCCTTCAGGCCGCCACCGGGACGGCTGATGTGGTGGCGGCGCTGGCCGAAGAGTTGGAGGTTGACCTCGGTGACGAGGGCGAGCGCTATCTCGCCACGGACCGGTTGTGTGCCCTGTTCGAGCCCTGGTTCGCCGCCCGGACGCTGACCGAGGTGGCGGCCGCACTCGACGAACACGAGGTGTGCTGGGGCCCGTACCGCTCGGTGGTCCAGATGGTGGCCGAGGATCCGCGTGCCTCGACGGACAACCCGCTGTTTGCCGAACTGGACCAGCCCGGGGTGGGGCATCACCTCGTGCCCGGGTCGCCACTGGCCTTCGGGGGAGCGGACGCCGTGGACCGTGGTGCCATGGTGGCGCCACGGCTCGGCCAGCACACCGAAGAGATCCTGACCGGCGATCTGGGCCTCACGTCCGGTGCGCTGGGCGCCCTGGTGGACCGGGGGGCCGTGGCCCTCGGCTAGGCGCCCCAGGTGACGAGGCGCCAGTCCAGTACGGCCTCAGACGATCCGTCGGACCGTTGGGCGTCAACCACGGTCTGCAGTGCCCGTAGGCGCCCGCCGGCAGCAGGTTGCTCGTCGAGCAGCGTGTGCCGGAATGACAGCACGTCTCCTTCGAATACCGGTGCCGGGTGGTCGCATGACTGCCAGCCCAGGACGGTGGCCGTGTCGGGGAGCAGTCTGGTCAGGGATGCCTGGGCCAGGCCGATGGTGTGGCCGCCGTAGACCAGCCGCCGTCCGCCGGGGCCGAGCGACGGGTCGCGGTGAACCGGAGCGAGGTTCTGGGTGAGCCGTGCCAGCTCCGGGGCGCTGGTCACCGTGTCCCGCATGGGATCCATGACTGGTGTGCCGCGGGCCCAGGTCGACGTGGTCGCCGTAGCGGCCCGCAACGGGGCGGTGTCCCAGCCATCCGGGATCAGGTCGTTCCAGGCAGCCAGGTCGATGTCGGGGTCGGCCTCGCCGAGGTCGTCGTCGTGAGCCGTGACGGCCTCGGGGTCACGGAACCGGAGCATGGCGCAGCGCTCGTAGTCGGTGACCGTGACACCGTCGTCGAGACAGGTGGTCCGGATGCCGAGCAGGACCAGCCCGCGTGCTGGCCGGTCGTCTCGGCGCGATAGTTCCCGCAGGCCGCGGATGGTGACGTTGCTCTGCAGTGTCTCACCGTGGCGGACCGCTCGGCGGAGGGTCACTCCTCGGTAGAAGAGGTTGGCGATGACCGTTCGGGTGGCCACAGTGCTCTGTCCGATCGACACGTGGAGCACCAGGGCCGGGTTGACGAGGGCGCCCGGTCGACCGGTGACGGCCTCGGCCAGCGGCCGGCTCAGCGAGGTGGCCAGCGGGTCGCCGCAGATGGCTTGATAGGCGGCGGCCTCGCCGGAGCCGATGGTGACTGCTGGTGCGGGATCGAGGACCTGACCCACGGACAACTCTTCGAAGTACGGGCCGTCCTCGTCTCTGGGTGTCTGATCCTGCACCTGTGCACTCTGTCAGCCTGACGGGTCTCATGGGGAGACCGGCGATTTGTTCATTGTTGATTCATGGGTCGTTCCACGGGCTTCGACCGGTGAGTAACTCCCTTGGTTACTACCCGGTGGTCATCGTGGGGAGGTATCCACAGGTAAGAGTTCCATCATTAAAATAGATAGATAGATTCTCTAACAATCATTGCGAAACACTGGAGCGCGGCAACGCCTGTTCCTACCATCGCGCAGCGGCCTGGTGACAGGCCGTCACACAACGAGTAGTCGGATCGCGGGACGCCGGAGGGGCGAACGGGTGAGTGGGAGGGGCAACTAGTCCCATCTCCGGAACCCGGGCCTCAGATGGGTCCCGAAGGGAGCACACCATGTCAGATGCAGCGGCGAACCTGTACGTCGACTCACAGGAGATGCGGTGGGTGGACGACGTCCTCTGCCGGGACAAGAGCGACCTGTTCTTCGCCCCCTTTGCCGAGCGTCCCGAGGCCCGGGTCCGGCGCGAGGTCCGAGCCGCGCAGCTCTGCGCCGCCTGCCCGGCCATGGATTCCTGTAAGCAGCACGCCCGCGAGAATCGTGAGCTCGGATTCTGGGGTGGCGAGTCGGAGGCCGAACGGGCCACGGCCGGCTTTGCTCCCACCACACCGATCATTGGTCGCCGACAGGTGGCCGCCCGTCGAGCCGCCGCGGCACTGGCCGAGGTCGGCTGACTCGTTTCCTGAACGACCGGTTTCCCGGGCCACGTGCCCGCGACTACAGGCCCCGGAACCCTCCGCCGTCGACGACCAGCGTCTGACCGGTCACGTGGCGGGACAGATCCCCGGCCAGGAACACCGCCACCGGACCCACGTCATCGACCGGGTCACCGATTCGGCCCAGCGGTGTCCGGGCCACCAGCCGTTCGCCCAGTGACGGGTCGTGACGGATCGCGCCGGCCAGCGCAGGGGTCATGGCCACCGGCGCGATGCAGTTGACCCGGATCCCGTCCGGGCCCCATTCAGCGGCCAGTCCCTTGGCGAACCCCCGTTGGGCGGCCTTGGCCATGGCGTAGAGCGGGCGGGCTTCACTCCCCTCCATGCCGGCCGCCGAGGTCAGCAAGACGAGCGACCCGCCGGTCGCCTGTAGGTGGGGATGGGCAATGCGGGCACAGTCGTAGGACGCCCGGACCGACGTGGCAGCCAGTGTGGCCCAGCCCCCGTCGGTGGCGTCCTCCAACGGACCGGCGGCCGAGCCGTCCAGCGCGTTGTGGATGAGGCAGTCCAGCCGACCCAGGTTCTCCGCGGTGGAGAGCACTGCAGCGGCGATCTCGGCGGGCACCGTCACGTCACACCGGACCCAGGAAGCCTGCAGGCCCTCGGCCCGAAGCCCGGCAGCGGCGGCTTCGCCCACCTCGGATCGTCGACTGGCCAGGACCACCGACCCGCCGTGGCGGGCTATGGCGGTGGCCAGGCCCAGACCTATGCCGGCTCCGCCTCCGGTGACCAGAGCCACCCGTCCGTCCAGCAGCCCGGCGCCCGATGGTCCGGTCGACGCGTTCACGGGGCCATCCAGGAACCGCCGTCGGCCACCAGTGTCCCGCCGGTGGCGAATCGGCTTCTGGGGTCGGCCAGCAGGTCGACCAGAGAGGCCACGTCGGTGGTCACGTCACCCGGTCCTCCGAGTGCCGGTGGGGACAATGATCCCTCGTCGGGCGGACCCGATCCGTCGAACAGGAGCGTTGGTGAGACGGCCAGCACGGCAGTGGTGCACGACGTTCCCCACTGCCTGGCCGCTCCCTTGGCCAGTGCCCGGATGCCCTCGCCGGCCGCGCCGACGCCCACGAATCCGGCGCTTCCGCCCAGCGCCGTCGTGGGGAGTATCCACACCAGTCGGCGGGGCCCGCTTTCAGGTCCAGGGTCGCCCAGATCGAAAAAGCCGCCGACGGCCCGGGCCACGCCGATGGCCTCCACCATCGGGGCCTCACACGCAGCGGCCCAGGCGTCCGGCTCCTGGTCGTTGATGGCCACCGGGCCATCGGTGACCGCCGGTACATGGACCACCAGATCGGGAACGCCCAGCAGGCCGACGGCGGCCCGAAGGCCCGGTCCGACGGCGTCGAGCTCCGGGGACTCCCCGGCGGAGACCGACCGATCCCGACCCGGCTCGACCGTGGCGGTGGCGTGGCCGCGGGCGTCGAGTCCCTCGACGAGGGCGTCGACGAACGGACCTGATCCGATGAGCAGGGTCCGGATCAGGGGAAGATGCCCCGCTGCCCGTAGACGACCTGAAGGCGCCGCAGCGCCACCGCGTAGGCGGCGTCCCGACGCGAACTCACCTCGAGTTCGGCCCGCAGGTCGACCACGGCGTCACACGCCTTCCACAGGGTCTCACGCAACTTGAAGTCCACGTCGTCCAGGTCCCAGCGTTCGGCTGACCGGTTCTGCAGCCACTCGAAGTATGAGACCACGACACCACCGGCGTTAACGAGGATGTCGGGCAGCACGTCGATGCCCCGTTGGGCGAGGATCTTCTCGGCATCCAGCGTCGTCGGCCCGTTGGCCGCCTCGACGATGACCTTGGCCTGGATCCGGCCCACGTTGTCTGCGGTGATCTGGTTTTCGAGGGCGGCGGGGACGACGATGTCGGCCGGCACGGCCCAGAAGTCGTCGGTATCGATCCACATGCCGCCCGGAAAGCCAGCCACCGAGCCCCGCTCGCTGACCCAGTCGGTCAACTCGAAGGCGTCGATGCCGTCCTCGTCGGCCACCGTGCCGGCATGGTCGGACACGGCCACCACCCTGGCGCCGTGCACCTGGAGGATGCGGGCCGTGGCACTGCCCACGTTGCCAAAGCCCTGGATGCTGACGGTGGCGCCAGCCAGGTTGAAGTCGACCTCGTCGGCCCAGTGCTGGAGGCAGAACACCACGCCCTGGCCGGTGGCCTTCTCGCGTCCCGGGCTTCCGCCGGTCTCCAGCGTCTTGCCGGTCACGATGCGCTTGACGTTCTGGCGCTCGGTGATGCCGGTGGAATTGGCGTAGGTGTCCATCATCCAGACCATCGACTGGGCGTTGGACCCCAGGTCGGGCGCCGGAATGTCGTGGTCGGGACCGATGTTTGCGCCCAAGGCGTGGGTGAAGCGTCGGACGACCCGCTCCAGCTCGTCGGGCTCGAGTCCGCCGGGGTCGAACGAGATGCCGCCCTTGGCTCCGCCGAACGGGATGTCACACAGAGCCGACTTCCACGTCATCCACGAGGCCAGGGCCTTGACCTCGTCGAGGTCGACCATGGGGTGGAAGCGGACTCCGCCCTTGTACGGACCCAGCAGATTGGAATGCTGGATGCGGTAGCCCCGGAAGACCCGGTAGGTCCCGTCGTTGAGACGCACCGGGAAGTTGACGATGATCTCGTTCTTGGGCTGGGAGAGGATCGACCGCAGATCGTCGGAGAGGTCGATCAGGTCGGCGCCACGATTGAACTGGTCCAGCGCGGTGGCGAACAGGCTGGTCTGGGAATCGGACATGGGGAGACCCTCCGGGTCTGACGAGGATCGCCGTTGACCCCCGGTCACTCCGGCGACGCTAGCGGCCCCGGACTCGCCCCATCAGGAGAAGAGCGGTGATCCGCGGTGCGACGGCCACCAGGAGGCCACCGGCGGCCATGCAGATTCCCGCCGTCAGCCAGGCCGAGTCAGGTGGGACGACCAACTCGAAGTAGTCGCGGGCGGACGGCCATGCCATGGTCACCGCGTAGAGCC
>Ga0257111_1001309_pt1 | contig 10073 bp, 10 predicted proteins | sample LP_taG_6_FD_191567 | JGI IMG/M metagenome (GOLD analysis project Ga0257111, IMG submission 191567) | Marine microbial communities from Northeast Subartic Pacific Ocean, Canada - LP_J_2015_P26_500m | ecosystem: Environmental > Aquatic > Marine > Oceanic | place: Canada: Northeast Subartic Pacific... | reverse complement strand
GCCGTTCTCAGGTACCATCCGGAGGATAGGCTGCATCCGATGGCTGAAGACGGCGCAGACAACGGCCAGCAGGAGTCCGGGAACGAGGTCGAAGAGCCAGTGGATGCCCAGGTACTGTATGCTGAATAGGTAGATGGGCACGTTGACAGCCACGAACAGGTCGAACTCCCTGTGGCGCCACTCGCTGATGCTTATGCCGAGGTCGCGTACGTGGAGCCGGTTGATGATGAGCAAGCTGATTGGGATGCCCACGTGGAGACTGGGAATGCCGTTGTCGAGAGGGTCGACCTCGGTGAAGAAGAACAGGTTCCACTCGTTGTGGTACATCAGAGCGTCCATCCCCGGGATGAAGGTGGAGGTCACCTCGACGTTGAAGAACAGGTAGAATGGGACAGCTAGGACATAGATGACGACGTAGTTGAGGACCGCCTTGTCCGCCATCACCTCGTCCCTGCACAGGATGTAGTACATCGGACTGAACCAGATCAGGAAGAGGTAGACGAACAGGTAGTGGAATGAGAGCAAGTCGGTGAGGATACCGTTCTCGAAGCTCTCCTGCACCCAGAGCGTGAACTCACCCTCGAGACCGTAGACCAAATGAGTGAAACCACCAACCCTCGGCTTGATTGCCTCGTTGTGCTGGTCAATGAAGGCCTTGAACAGGTACATCAGGACGTACATGGCGATGTGCCACTGGTACCCTTTCGCTCGGATCTCGTCGGGAAGCTCACGGACTGGCAGCCTCATCTCGGGCTCGTCCCGTGTCAGCAGACGCTGCAGTGGAATGGTGACTGAGAGTATGGCCACCATCATGGTCTCATAGGGACCCACGGGCCACAGCATGGCCACGCGGCGCGGATGTCCGAGTCATGAACGTTACACTGACTGGAAAACTACTCTTCCTCCCCATGAGCCCTCGTCAGCACCCTCACCTCGGGCAGGAAAGTTGCGATAATCAATACCATGGAGGCCGCGAGCAGCCACTCAAAAGCGGCTGCTTGACTCAGAAGCGGCTCGTTGAGTGAGACGCAACCCTCGTCCAGAAACTGCAGACGTTCCTCCAGAGCGTAGAGGTCAGTCGAAAGCCCGGTGTAGCGAAACACCCTCTCCACCATGCCCAAGAGCCCCACAACCGCGAGCACGGAGAAGGCTGCACGGGGTGCGAGGACATCCGAGAAGCCCCCCTCCTCCTGCGACAGCCTCCATGTCGCTAGGGTGACGCAGAAGGCCCATATCACGCTGCCAGAGAAGATGACGTTCGCCTGCACTATGTGCAGACCTAGGTGCTCGTCCCAAGGGGTGAAGGAGATCCAGAACAGGCCGATTCCCGCGGCAACCGCTGCCAGCACCGAGAAGCGATTCAGATTGACCCAACTCTGAGACATTCTCGCCGAGGTCATCCAACGGTCGCGGAGAACTCCTAATTGGACCCCTGTCGTAGCGAGCAGGATTCCGCCGAGCGCGTATCCGAGTGTGAACGTGAAGCCCGACCGCAGTGGAATATCCATGTCGGAGATGAAGGGCACGAACGGATCGCAGCCATCTGCTAACCAAAGGACATAGGTGACAATCGGAGTGAGTGCTAACAGGGCGACGGTAGCCTGCAGGGTACGTTCTACCACTCCCGCCCCTAACAGTCGCTCCATGGTGTTGCCACCCACCAAGCAGACTTGAACTGACTCCCGAACCCATAAGTCAGACGACGCTAGTCGACTCTCATGAACGGCCATGAGCTGTGGTTGGCCGAGTGTGCCAAGATTGGCTACGAGCCGCAGGCGAGGCGTTACGCCGAGGGAACTAGGACCTCTCAGGACGCAGCCGACCAGCTCGGGTGCGATGTAGCGCACATCGCCAAATCGATTGTGTTCGTAGGACAGGAGGGGGCGGTCATCGTCATCACATCCGGGGCCAATCGTGTCGAGCGTAAGCGCAAGTTGAAGCGCGTGCTCGGCTATAAGCCAGGAATGGCTACTCCGGAGTACGTCCTCGAGAGCACCGGCTACCAGATTGGGGGAGTACCTCCCTTCGGGCACCCCAAACCGGTCACGGTGCTGATGGACGAGGATTTGATTCAGTACGACCTCGTGTGGGGGGCAGGCGGCACAGCCCAGACTGTTTTCCCGATTGCTCCTGAGGATCTCAGGGATCTTTCCGGTGCAGAACTCGCAGACGTCAAGCAGTAGGGATCCCATGGTCGTCGATGCGCTGCTGAGGTCCGCCGCGTCCCTTCGCGACGATGCTGAGGCGCTGGCTGAGGGCCTCGTGTCCGAGGGTGCCGTGGACTGCGTATACAACCCACTGAGTTACGCGTGGGAGGTCCACGAGGCATACCTCCGGAAGGCCGGCGGGGGCGGCGCGAGAACGCTGCTGCTAGGGATGAACCCAGGCCCCCATGGCATGGGTCAGATGGGCATCCCCTTCGCTGCGACCTCGGTCGTCCGCGATCTGCTGAAAATCAGGGGAATAGATGTGGGACAGCCGAGCAACCCTCATCCGAAGCGTCCGGTGAACGGCCTTGAACACCCAAAGGAGGAGGTCTCCGGTACTCGCCTATGGGGGGTTCTCGCAGAGCGCTACGGAACCGCGGAGACCATCTTCAAGCACGTCTTCCTAGTCAACCATTGCCCGCTCATGCTGTTCTCAGGTCCGAGGGCCGCCAACATCACCCCCGACAAGGTCTGCAGTCCCAGCGTGACCGCCCTGCTGGAGCGCTGCGACCAGCACCTGAGGGAGGTCGTCGCGGCCATGACTGCCGAGACTGTGATTGGCGTAGGCAGATACGCGGAGTCCAGAGCGACAAGCTCTCTCAAGGATCTCGGGACGAGAATTTCCTCGTGCTGGCATCCATCTCCTGCATCTCCCCTGGCCAACCGCAACGGAGGCGCGGACTGGCGGGCAAACGTTCTCGCAGTGTTGCCCTGAGTATTTCTCTCAGTACCCCCTTTTTCGCGTGAGAACAGTTAAGTTGACGCATGCGGTGTCCTGCGGTATGTCAGTGAAGACTACTCCTGAATACCTGATTGACAACGCGAGGAAGTACCCAAACGATTCCGCGATTTCGTCCAAGAACGCCAACGGTGAGTGGACCACTACTACATGGTCTGAGTTCAACGACTACACCATGGGCGTCGCCAAGGCGCTCATCGCCACGGGCTTTGGGAAGAATGACAAGCTCAGCATTTACTCGTACAACCGCAAGGAGTGGTACGCCGCCTACGCCGCTGCCAACATGTGCAACGGCGCCGCCGTGGGCGTTTACCACACCTGCTCACCCGAAGAGGTCGAGTGGGTGGTGGGCAACTCTGACTCCAAGGTCGTGTTCCTCGGCGACAACCCGATGGACGGCGGTGACCCGGACAAGATGTGCGCCAACAGGCTCCACGAGGCTATGCCGTCCCTCAGCAAGGTCGAGGCGGTGGTCGTCATGGATGGTGTGGACATGCCCGACCACCCTAAGGCGCTGTCTTGGGATGACTTCGTGGCCAAGGGGGCCGGCGTCGACGACTCAGCCGTACACGATTGCATCGCCTCAATCGCCCCTCACGACACTGCGGCTCTTATCTACACATCCGGGACCACTGGTAATCCGAAAGGAGTCGAGCTGACTCATGACAACTTCGACTTCGAGATCGAGTGCGTACAGAAGATCACGAAGTACAACCCGGGTGACGGCTATGTCTCATGGCTGCCCTGTGCCCATGTCTTCGGCCAACTGGTCGACAACCACATCTGGATTCGTGATGCCATTCACATGAGGGTGGTGGACTCGCCGCTCGAATCGATAGACTACGCCAAGGAAGTCCAGCCCCATTTGTTCATTGGCGTGCCGAGGATCTACGAGAAGGTCTACTCTAACCTACAGAGCGTATTGTCCGGTCTGCCTGGCATACTCATCAAGATCCCAGTAATTAAGAACAAGATCAAGGACAAGATCAAGGCGAAGATCGGCATGTCCAACTGCACCTATGCAATCACGGGAGCGGCTCCGATTAACCCAGACATCCTGCGCCTGTTCCACACCTTGGGCATCCCGCTCTACGAGGGCTACGGCATGACCGAGACCACTGCTGGAGCCACAATCAATTACTCGGGCAACATGAAAATAGGCAGCGTCGGGAAACCTTTCGAGGGCTCCGAACTCAGAATCGCCGATAAGAATGAGAAGGGGCTCGGAGAGATTCAGTTCCACGGACGCCACGTGATGAAGGGCTACTACAACAACCCCGAGGCAACCGCAGATACGATGACCGAGGACGGTTGGCTCAAGTCCGGCGACCAAGGGCGTATCGACGCCGATGGCTACGTCTATGTCACTGGCCGCCTGAAGGAGCTCTACATCAGCTCAGCAGGCAAAAACATAGCGCCACTGGTAATCGAGGAGACAATGAAGGCCATCCCTCTAATCTCCCAGTGCATGCTGATCGGCGATGGCCGCAAGTACTGCAGTGCCCTGTTCACCCTCGACGTGGGCGCCATCCTGCGCGACAAGCACGGCATGGACGGCGCTAGGGTCCCCAAAGACCCCGAAGAGCAGATCGCCAAGCTCAGGGAGTTCGGCCACGAGCTCTCGGACTACACCAACAACCCAGAGATCCACGCCGAGGTCGACGCGCAGGTCCAGATCCTGAACGGGCAGTTCTCCAACCCCGAGCAACTGAAGAAGTTCACGATACTGCCGCGCGACCTCAGCGTCGACCACGGCGAGCTCACCCCCACGCTGAAGATTCGCAGGATCCAGATCCGCGAGAACTGGGCCGACGAGATCGAGGCAATGTACTCAGGCGCCTAATCGCGTGGTGATGCCCGATGGAACCAGGGGCGTGGGCAGCTCTGGCCGCCGTGTTCGTGCTCGGAGCGATGAGCCCCGGACCCTCCTTGGCGCTGGTGTTGCGCAACACAATGTCAGGTGGGCGCAGCCAGGGCGTCGCCACGGGAATAGGCCACGGAATCGGCTTCGGAATCTACGCCTTCTCAGCGGCCGCTGTAATCGCCACTGCGCTCACGCTGCACGACGCCACGGAGGTCGTTCTGCGCTGGGGCGGTACGACAATCCTGCTCGTATTGGGCTATACGTTCCTCAAACATGCGCTCTCCGGGCCTTACAGGCAGCCCGGCAATGACAATCACGCGCCTTCAGGCAGGACCGGCTTCATCCAGGGGTTCCTCATCGCTCTGCTGAACCCCAAGATCCTGGCTTGGATGCTGGCCCTATACGCCCCCTTCATCGAGCCCGACATCTCACTACTGACTCTCATTGGGATGGGATTGATGGGGGCAGTCATAGATGGCACCTGGTACGTCACCGTGGCTACCGTCCTCACTCGTGGGGACGGGGTCTCGAGGCTGCGCTCCCAGGCCCACAGAATAGACGGCGCCATGGGCGTGCTGATGTTCGTGTTCGCAGCGCTGCTGATGGGCGGCTGGCTGTGAGGCGCTCAGAAACCGCCACCCGAGCCTATCAGCGCGAAAAACACGATCACGCACAGGCCTAAAACCACCAGAGGCAAGACCACTACCGAGGCTAGCATCCCGTAGGCAAACGAACTGGGCCCCTTGGTGAAGCCCCAGACCATGCCGGCGACGAGTCCGACCGGCACCACGGCCGCCCCTAGGAAGCCAATCGCAGCAGCGATCCCCTGCCCAGATGAGGCTCCGGCTTCCTCGCCGTCTATATCTGCCCAATCTGGCGAGTCGGATCTCTTAGTGGCAAAGCTGCCCGTACTCCCATCCAAGCGCATGTACACATCGCCATCGTTTTCTCCCCAGCATTCCATAGAATTCCACCCCCGACCATCATCCGAGACGATTGGCATCACGGACTCGCTCTCCCCCCAACAGTCAGCATGGTCACCAGCATAGTCACCATACCATTGGACGCTCATTGAGTACCAATCGACATCATCCGGGACCCCATCGAAATCCGCTTGGAAAACGGTGTAGTCCTCGCCGCTAAATTGGACCGTTTCTTCCGCGCTCAGGAAGCTGTCATCATCGTAGAACCAGCCGCCCCCGTAGAGTGAGTCGGAGATGACAGTGAGTACCAGAGACAGCACCCCTAGCGCAATCGGCGCTCCTATCAGGCCGATGACGAACCACGTGGAATCGGACAGGCCGCCGGCGGACCCCTCATCCCCTGGGGGTCCCATGATTGAGCCATCGTCCTCCACTATCGTGCTCACTTCGCCCGTCAGGGTCGGCCCCTGATCCATCGCATTCTCGAACTCATCCCTCGTCACGACCCCGTCGCCGTCCGTGTCGAGCTTCGAGAACAGGTCCTCGCCCGGCTCCTCTCCCGAGGGCGCGCCCTCGCCTTCCCACCACTTCTCATCGCCCACGCTAGTAACCCGACCAAAATACCATGATGACTACAAGGCACAAGCCGAAGAGCACCAACGGCACAACGACGAAGGCGGAAAGCAGGCCCCAGGCGAATGACTGGTGACCGGTGGTGAACCCCCAGGCCGTGCCGCCTATCACCGCACCTGCCGTGGACAACATTGTGATGGACGTAAACAGTTCGTACTGACCTGTGACTTCACCGATCATCACGAACAAGGATCCTACAATAAAAATGGCCACTGGGCCCCCCACTAGGCCGAGGAAGAACTCAGTATTGTTTGAGAATCTCTTTGAGGCCGGCCCCTCCGAGTCTACCCACAGAGCAGCCGCATCGCCCACGGAGAGAGTGGACACCTCGCCCTCCAGGGTCGTTCCCTGGGCTACCGCCTGCTCGAACTCCTCCTTCGTCAGGACGCCGTCGCCGTCCGTGTCGAGCTTCGAGAACAGGTCCTCGTCCCCTCTCACTCTGCGACCTCCTCGATGTGGGCCATTGGCAGCGATCTCGATACGGCCCTCCGCTCGTCGTTGGTGAGCAGGGCCATACCAGCTAGGGCGAGCTCCTGGCGAATCGGCTCTAGTACGGTCTGCTCGAGCTCCCCGCGGTAGAACATGTTGTAGGTGTCGAAGGGGATGATCCGGAGGTCCGGGCTGACTATGTGGACGCAGGTCTTCTTGATGCTGCGCAGGTCGAAGGAGTGGGCGTCGATGAAGTCCATGATGATGATGCGGAAGACGTTCTCGTAGCTGAACTGCGAGGGGACCACGAGCTCGGGCAGGCAGCACAGCAGCTCGGCCAGCGAGTGGCTGGCAGACTGAGGCGAGTGACCAGTGGACAGCAGCCCGAGCACAGCCTCTTGGATCGCTGGGTCCTTCTCGAACTGGATGGTCGAGCGCGGCCCGGCGAGCAGGGTCTCGTCGTCGATGTAGCGGGTAATCGGTACCGCAGTGCCGTTGACCTTCAGCGCGTAGGCCATGGACAGGCTGTCTGGGTGGCAGGGCACCGGGAGCATGTCGTCGACCACGAAGGTGGCTGACTGCTCCCCTATCCTGCGGCGCACCTCGGTCAGGGTCAGCCGCTCCTCTGCGGCCTCGTAGTCATCCGAGCGTCCCGCCTCCTGGATTGGTTGGAATGTGATTCCGCGCACGCACGGCTGCGAGAGGGCGAACTCGACCAGTGCGCCCATCTCCCCGTCGTTGAGGCCTCGGCTCACTGTGGCCACGAGGGTCGTCGAGATGTTGTTGGCGTTCAGGTTCTCGAGAGCGCGCTGCTTGACCTCGCGCAGGTCCGCCCCGCGCAGGCGCATGTGCGGCTCTCGCTCGAGGCTGTCGAACTGTAGGTATACCTCGAACCCGGGCATGTAGTCGGCCAGACGGGCGGCGAACTCCGGCTCGTTGGCGATCCTGATGCCGTTGGTGTTTACCATGACGTGGCGTATCGGGCGGGCCTTCGCCTCGTCGAGGATGCGAAAGAAGTCGGGGTGCAGGGTGGGCTCGCCGCCTGAGATCTGGATGACGTCGGGCTCACCCTCGTTCTCCACCACCGCATCCAGCATCTGGACGACGTGCTCGAAGGTGCGGTAGTCCTGGTGCCGCTCGGGCCCTGAGGAGGCGTAGCAGATAGGGCAGCGCAGGTTGCAGTGGTCGGTGATTTCGATTAGCGTCAGGCACGAGTGTTGCTCGTGGCTGGGGCAGAGCCCGCAGTCGTAGGGGCAGCCGTACTTCATCGGGGTGTTCCACTTCTCGGGCATCTCGCTGGGTTTGACGTAGACCTCGCGACAGCGCTTGTAGTACTCTGCGTCATCGGCTAGGAGAACCTCCTCGCGCTTGCCGCAGGCATAGCAGAGCTTGTCCATGAAGACCGAGTCGTCACGGATGATTATCTTGCCCTCCGCGCGTCGCAGGCACGACGAGCAGACTGAGGTCGCTGTGTCGTAGAACAGGTAGTCGCGAACCCTCTCACTCAAGTCATCGCCCCCACTGTCCAGTCCCATTGCCCACACGTGCTTCAATCATCCCCCGGCACCCCCCATTCCTTCTCTGACATCACGCCCAGTGTGAGGTACCACGCGAGGCCGAGTACGCAGGCGATCTGGATGGGGGAGAGGAAGAAGAGCTCCCAGTCGGCCGGCTTGATCCAGTCGATTAGGAGGCGCCATACTAGGTAGCTCATGAGATAGACCCTGAAACCCCATCCCGATGGGACTGGGGACTTGTCCGAGCGGTATCTGATGCCCAGGACGACGGCCCAGATTGCCACAATCTCGTAGAGCTGGGTCGGGTGCCTGTACACGCCATCTCCGAAGTCGACGCCCCACGGCAGCGAGGTCTCGATTCCGTAGGTTCCGTCATCTAAGCCCGATAGGAAGCAACCCATCCTACCCAAGCTCATCCCGACTGCCAGTGGGATGACCAAGGCATCACCAGTCCTCTGCTCGATGCCGAGGGCCTTCTTGGCCAGTTCGATTCCTGCCATGCCGCCAAGCAATCCACCAACGATTGTCTTGCCGCCTAACAGCAGGGCCGGCTCTTCAGTGACTGCTAGGATAGTCGTTTGGGGGTGCTGGGCCCAAGCCAGTATCTTTGCCCCAATTAGAGCCCCCACCAGCCCCGCCAAAATGAGCGGATGCCTTTGTTTGGGGCTGACCGTGTCCCTGCCGGACGATGAGATCCAGATCATGAGCGAAATCCCGATGAGGTACCCGAGCACCTCGAAAACGAGGTGGGGATGGATGATGACTGAACCAAGGTTGATCCAAACTGGGAACTGCAACTATCTGACCTCCTCAGACAATCCTGTGGGGTAGCAGCATCAGCATCTGGACGAGGAACGCCAGTGCCATAGTCCTCTCCTCAGGATCCTCGCCTGCGCTACCTAGTGGAGGGACCAGACTCTGTAATTCGCCTGCGTCGAACCAAAATGACGAGCAAGTGGGGCAACCGTCGAGCTCGATAGGCTCCGTATTACTGCCATCTGGCTTGCTGAACACAATGCTCCTGACGCGCATCTTCGAATCGCAAATTGGACAATCGAGGGCAGCTTCGCTACCCTCATCCGTGAAGGCCTCGTGCATCTGGTCGAGCATTTCGCGTGCTATAGCGGACTGCGCGGCCTCAGCGTTTAGCAGCATCCCCTGACATTTCTCGCAGCGGTGGAGCCCGTTGTCTGCGAATACGCTCAACTGGGCTGAATCGGGGTCGATTAGGATGTTCTGGTCCCTCGGACACCTCATACGGTCACCGCTTACGTGACGTAGACGCAACATGCCTTGAACTGTGTCCCGGAAGTGTCCCTGAAGTCAGAAATTCCCCGGCAACGCATTCTTGTGGGCCCGTGGGGTCGGCGAATCATGGTGAGTGGCAGCGAGGATGCCGCATCCGGGACCCCCCCTAGGTCCTCTGACGGCGCAATTCCTCTGCGCGTGGTGACCGCTGCTGCCATCTTCGATGGGCACGACGCGGCGATAGGCATCTTCCGGAGAATCCTGCAGAGCCAAGGATGCGAGGTCATCCACCTTGGCCACGACAGGGGCGCGGAGGAGGTCGCCCGAGCAGCCATCCAAGAGGACGCCCATGCGATTGCCATCACCTCCTACCAAGGCGGAGCGGTAGAGATGTTCACCCATACCAAGAAGATTCTCGAAGAGGCAGGCTTCGGCCACGTATTCCTGTTCGGGGGCGGCGGGGGAACGATTCTGCCGCACGAGACTGAGCACTTGCGAGACAAGGGCATAGCA
>Ga0257111_1001308_pt1 | contig 10074 bp, 14 predicted proteins | sample LP_taG_6_FD_191567 | JGI IMG/M metagenome (GOLD analysis project Ga0257111, IMG submission 191567) | Marine microbial communities from Northeast Subartic Pacific Ocean, Canada - LP_J_2015_P26_500m | ecosystem: Environmental > Aquatic > Marine > Oceanic | place: Canada: Northeast Subartic Pacific... | reverse complement strand
CTGCTCCGGGTCCACGAGTTCGACAAGGTGGAGCTTCTCTCGTACGCCACCCGCGACCAGGCCCCCGAGGTGCACGCCGACATCCTGGCCAGGGCCGAGGCGGCCATCACCGACCTCGGGTTGTCCTACCGGGTGCTGGATCTGTGCGCTGGCGATCTGGGTGGCTCGTCGGCCCGCACGTTCGACCTCGAGGTGTACGCACCGGGGGCCGACCAGTGGCTGGAGGTCTCGTCGGTGTCGTGGTTCAGCGACTACCAGGCCCGTCGGGCCAACGTCCGGTACCGGCCGACCGACGAGAAGGGCACACGGATCGTCGACACCCTGAACGGGTCCGGCCTTGCCGTACCGCGGGTTTGGGCCGGCGTGGTCGAGACGCATCGTCAGCCCGACGGCACGATCGCCATTCCCGAGGTGCTCCAGCCCTACATGCGGGGAGCCACGACCATCAACTGATCGTCAGGCCGAGCGCTGCGGCGCCCACGCCCAGCACCAGAGTGTTGATCACGTGGCTCACCGAGCGACCCCGCCGGCTGCCAACCCGGGTGTCAGCCAGACCGACGGCGTCGGCGATGAACGTCGAGAAGGTCGTGAACGTCCCGAGCCCACCCATGCCGATGATGGTGAACGTGGTGGGGTCAGCCCCGGCGAGCAGGCCGAGGGCGAACGAGCCGACCACGTTGACCGACATCGTGCCGAGGTGACCGCCGGGCCACCGCTCAGTGGCGGCCAGCCGGAGGGCCGCCCCGAGGCCCGCCGCGGTGACGAAGCCCAGACCGGTCAACATGTGGCATCCCGAATCGAATCCGGACCGGACCGCCGACCGATCGATCGGCCGAGCAGGAACGCCGCCAGGCCACCGGCGACCGACAGCACCGTGTAACCGACGGCTCCGGAGGGGTCGGCGTCGCGCAGCGCGGCGGCCACCTCCACCGCGAAGGTGGAGAAGGTGGTCAGGCCCCCACAGAATCCGGCGCCGACCAGCAGGCGAGTCGTCCGGCCCACGCCTCTGGTCCGGGCCGCACCCACAAGGAGTCCGAGCAGGCCGCAGCCCACGAGGTTGGCCAACAGGATCGGTCCGGCCGGACCACCGTTTGACCCGGCGGTGGATTCCAGTAGGCCCCATCGCGCCGACGCCCCGACCGCCCCACCAACGGCCACCAGAAGCAGATCACGTGGCGGGAGCCGGTAGGCGGGAGGCACGGCACGACACTAGGTGTCCGATACGTGAGCCCGACCGGACACGCCCCTCGGGGTGAGCGTCCGGCAAGGCCGGGTGGTTGACTGGCGGGATGGACCTGAGCGGGGTGCGGGAGGCCTACGAGAACAGTGGCTTCAACGAGGCCGACCTGGCTGACGACCCGTTCTCCCAGTTCCAGCAGTGGTTCGGCGAGGTCGAGGCGGCCGGTTACTGGGAACCCAACGCCATGGTGCTCGCCACGGTGACCGCAGACGGATGGCCGTCGGCCCGCAACGTGCTGCTGAAGCGGGTGGATGCCGACGGGTTTGTCCTGTTCACGAACTACACCAGCGACAAGGCGGTTGAGATGGACGCCACCGGACGGGCCGCTTTGACCTTCAGCTGGACCGAGCTTCGTCGCCAGGTCCGGGTCGTGGGGACAGCCGGGCGTCTGACCGAAGACGAGTCCGATGGCTACTGGACGACCCGTCCCAGGGGGAGCCAACTAGGGGCGTGGGCCTCGGACCAGAGCGTCGTGGTTCCTGACCGGGCCACCCTCGAGCAGGCCTATGCCGCCGCTGAGCAGCGTTGGGCCGACGGACCGGTGGAGCGGCCCGCCCACTGGGGTGGCTACCGGGTCCGGCCACAGGTCGTCGAATTCTGGCAGGGCCGACCTGACCGGCTCCATGACCGCCTGCGGTACCGCCTCGACGGTGCGTCCTGGGTGGTGGAACGCCGAGCGCCCTAGGGCCAACGGGTCAGCGGGCCTGCCCGCTGGTCCGATCGGGTCGGTCGGGATCCTGTAGGGCGGCCACCAGGCCGTCGATGAGGAGGTCGAGGTGTTCGGCCCGGGGCGTGTCGTCCCGATCCGACCAGTCCCGGTGGTCGCGGTTCCACCGGATGCTGGGTGGCAACTCGACCTGGACTCCGCCACCGTCCACCCGGTTCACGGGGTTGTCGGGGTGCAGGCCGCGGAGCGACCGGGGCATGGCTTCCACGTCGTCGACCACCCGGTACTCCTCGGGCAGGACCCCCCGGAGGTGGCCAGCCACGTGATGGGCCGCCGTACGGTCGGCTCCTCCGACCAGTACGGCCCAGAAGTCGTCGTGTCGGCCGTAGCCGTGGATCGACAACACGGTGTTCACCCGGCCAAGGAACGCGTCCAGGCTCGACGATACGCCGGGCACGAAGCGGGTGGACGGGAGGTGGCGTCGGCAGCCATCGGGCTGGACCACTGCGTACAGCGAGCCGTCGATCCGGTTCGCCACCTCGCGGGCCACCACTTCGGTGGCCCGTTCCAGGCCCCCACCGTGGAGGGCGCACACGCCGGTCGTCGACCGGAGTTGGACCTCCTCGACCACCCCGGGCAGGGCCAGAAGGTCGGTCAGGTGCTCGATGGGTTCGACCCGTCCCGGCGTTCGGTCGTCGACCGCCGTCGACCGGATGGGTCGGTTCACCGACGCCGGTCGCTTATCAACCCGCGAACCGACGCCCACACGACGAGCAGGACGGCGATGGTGAGCAGCGCCTCCAGTGGGGTGGCCCATCGCACCGGGTCGTCGATCCAGTTGCCGATGCGGCCCGGCCAGTCACCGATCAGCCGGCCGACCGGGATGACCACCAGATCGCCCCGGTGGACCAGTCCCTCGGCCACCGCCCAGGCGCCACCGACCACCAGCCAGAGCCAGCGGCGGGGTCGGGTGGCCAGTGCCGGTCCGAGACCCCACGCCACCAGCGTGGCCACCACCAGCCAGAGCGCGAGGCCCAGTCGCGGGCCACCGACATTGGCCGCCCAGTTGGTGAGGTGCGACTGGAGGTCGGTCACCGAGTCCACGATCGGATTGGACGGGGCCCGTGCGTCACGCAGAATGCGGATCTCGTAGACGCCGTAGACGATCAGGTAGGAGCCGCCCAGCATGAGGGCTACGGCGCCGATCCGATCGAAGTGGGGGAGCAGACGCCGGAGGTGGCGGGCTAGACCGCCCCGGGCCACGGCCAACGAGAGGGTGAGCGAGGTGACTACGGCGGCCATGCCGGCGGCGAACGCCAGGTAGACGGCGATCCCGTCGACGATGCCGTCCCGCCCGAAGCTCCCGGCCACGTGCAAAAGGAAGATGGGGGCCGAGCAGCCGATGGACACCACGGCGTACGACACGCCGAACCCGAGGACCGACCACAGTTCGGTGGTCGACGGGCCTCGGTCGGGCTTGAAGAAGGGAATCCGGAGTTGCCGGCCGGTCAGCATGAACAGGCCGTAGGGGACAAACGCCGCGCCGAGGATCACCGTGATCCACGGGGACTTGGTGGCAATGGCCTCCTCGGAGACCACCGTGTTGACGGCCAGGCCGAGGGCGCCGAACACCAGCACGAAGGCCGCCGTCAGGGTGAGGCTGACCGACAACCCCCGCAGGACCTGTTCGGGGCGTGCCTCACCGTCCGCCGTGTCGCGGCCTAGGAAGTAGCCGAGCCAGGTCGGGAGCATGGCGAAGCCGCACGGGTTGATGGCTGTGACGATGCCCAGGGTGAATGGCAGGGCGAGGGAGACGTCGATCATGGGAGGGGGATCATCGGACGGGGATTATCGGGTCGGCTCCAGATACTCGTCGATGGCTTCGGCCAGTTCGTCGGCGTCCAGCGGCCCGTGGTGGACATGGGCCAGATCGCCCCCTCGGTCGACGAAGGCGGTCACCGGCAGGCCGACGGTGCTGAGGGCTGCGGAGAACTGTCCATCGGGATCATGACCCTGAAGGTAGGTGATCTCGAGCTCGTCGGCCCGCTGGCTCGCCCGGGTGGGTGAGTCGCTGACGTTGATGCCCACGAACCGGACCTGCCCGGAACCCCTCTCGTGGGCGGTCTGCAAGACGGGCATCTCCTCGAGGCACGGTGTACACCACGTGGCCCACAGGTTGACCACGACGGGCCGATCGTCGCTGTCGATCAGGTCGTCCAGGGTGGTGGTCTCCCCGGTCCAGAGTTCGAAGGGCATCGAGGTCACGTCAACGGCGGCCGGAGGATCCTCGGCGCAGCCGACGGTGGACGCCGACAGCCCCACGAGGAACAGCCCCATGAGGAGCAGGCAGACAGGGAGACGGGACACGAGCGTCGACGGTACCGGCCCGCCGTGGAGCGAACATGCCGTGAAGGAATCATGGTTGCCACACGGACCGGGGCTCGCCGAAGCGTCACCCCGGTCCGTGGTCTGGCGTTCTGGTGGGCCGGCACCCGGCCGGTGGAGGGGGAACCGGCCGGGTGCGGGACCTGTTCTGTGGTGGCCGCGTCAGGCCGAGAGCAGCTCCTGCTGGATGCGCAACGGGATAGGCACGAAGGGCAGCTGCTCCTCGGGGCGCGGCACTTTGGAGGGGCGACCCCGGCGACGCTTGGTGGCCAGGATGTGGCCGTTACGGAACAGCTGTCCGCCCCACACACCCCACGGCTCTCGGCGGCGGATGGCGCCTTCGAGGCACGACTCGAGCACCGGGCACTCGGCGCAGATGTTCTTGGCCTGCACGATGTCCCCGATGTCGTCGCTGAAGAAGACCGCGGTGGGGACGCCGAGGCGTTCACAGGCGGCCTGTTGGCGCCAGGTCTCTCGTTCGTAGGTCAGTGTTTCCTGCATGGTCTCGCTGCTCTCTGGGTTGCTGGTCTTGGGGAGTTGGATCTGAAAAACCGGTTTGAAAAACGGAGAAGGCCGCCGGATTTCTCCGGCGGCCTCGGGGGGTGGATCTGCGTTCAGCTGATCAGCTGTTCGCTCCCCGGGGCCGCTGGCCGGTCTTGGTGAAACCGGTGGTCCGATAGGTGTTCATGAACGTCGAGGAATCGACATGCCATGAAATGCTCGGCTTCACCGAGTGACGGGCCGGATGCAGGCGCGACAAGGACACGTGCACGCCGGCCGAATGGCCGTGGCGATGGCGGTGAAGCTCGTGCATGGGAGGTGTCCTGTTACTGGGTAGATGGGCGGCGGTTGCCACCCGGTCCGACAACCACGATAGGGGCGTCTGACCGGTCTCCATCCGAGTCGATCGGGGTCACCCCGGTCAAATGATTAAATCAGCTGGTCGAATACATGGTCTGACCTGCTACTTCGTCCCGGGTCGCCTGGCCCAGGATTCGCAGGTGCTCGAGGTGGGCGTAGGTCTCGCTGGCCGCCATGTCGCCCCACGAACGCTCCTTGAAGAGTCGCTGCATGAAGGCTTCCACGGTGCCTGATCCCATGTCGTCGCCGGCCTTCCGGATGACATCGAGACGTTCGCCGTGGTGGTCGATGATGTGGTCCACCCTCTCGGCCACGTTGGTGAACGGGTGACCGTGGGCCGGCAGGACGTGCTGCAGCCCGGGGAGCTCCTTCATCCGTTCCAACGAGCGGAAGAAGGTGGCCAACGGGTCGTCCATGGGGCCGATGCCGTTGATGTGGGGGGTGATGGTGGGTAGTACGTGGTCTCCCGACAGCAGGATCCCGTCGGCCGGGTCGTAGAGGCAGAGGTGGTCGTGCGTGTGGCCCGGGGTGTGGACGGCCAGCCAGGTTCGCCCGCCGAGCAGGATCTCCTCGCCGTCGACCACCGTGTCGGACGGCTCGGGGACACGCCACGACTTCGATCCGCCGGTCACGTCCATCTCCGACCACTTGCGAAGTTCAGTGGCCGGTGGTGCGGATCGTGTGGCGCCCCATGGGGTGGGGCGGCTCATCATGGATCGGACCCGTTCGAGGTCCTCGTCGTCGGCCAGGTCCAAGTCGCCGGAGTCCATCTCCTCGTCGATTCTCGTGTCCATCCACACTGATCGGAAGTCGGCATGGGTGAGGACCCGGGTGCCGTGGTCGTCGCGGAGACGGTGCACGCCGCCGAAGTGGTCGGGGTGGCTGTGGGTGACCACCGCGGTGTGGACCCGACTGTGGTCGGTGCCCAGCTGGGCCAGGAGGTGGCCGAGGGCGTTCCACGATTCGAGGCTGGGCAGGCCGGGGTCCACCAGGGTGAAGCCGTCGGCGTCCTCCAGCGCGTAACAGTTGACGTGGCCGAGGCCGGGCATCGAGATAGGGAGCTGGAGCCGGTACAGCCCGGAGGCCAGTTCGGTGACCTCGGTCGAGGCCGGTTCCTGCTCCTGCCGGACCGGCCGAGCTGGTGGCTGATCGGTGTGGGAACAGGAGGGGTCGGTCACGGTGTCACCATAGGAGGGGGCTTGTGAACGGGCCGAAGCGGCCCGGGCCAGCGATGGGGCGCCGGACGGGTTCAGGCGTGGGGCGAGGTGGGAAAGAGCGTCGTCCGGTAGTGGCGCAGTTCGGCCACCGATTCCCGGATGTCGTCCATGGCCCGGTGGCCGCCGGCCTTCTCGGGTGCCGACTTGACGGCCTCAGGGTGCCAGCGCCGGGCCAGTTCCTTGATGGTCGATACGTCGACCGACCGGTAGTGCAGGAACTCCTCGATCTCGGGCAGCCAACGCAGCAGGAAGCGCCGGTCGGTGCCGATCGAGTTGCCGCACAGCGGCACGGTTCGGGCTTCGGGAATATGTTCCTGGAGGAAGGCCATGGTGGCCTCGCCGGCTTCGGCCAACGTGGTGGACGAGGCGGTAATGGCGTCCAGCAGGCCGCTCTTGGTGTGCATGGTCCTCACGAAGTCACCCATGCGGTCCAGAACCTCGGGCGGCTGGTGGACCACCAGTTCGGGGCCCTCTGCCACGATAGTGAGGTCGTCGTCGGTGACCAGGGTGGCGATCTCGACGATCACGTCGGAGTCCGGATCCAGCCCGGTCATCTCAAGGTCCATCCATGCCAGCACGGCGCCGATCCTAGGGCGTCGTGCCTTGCCCCAGTCCGGTGCCAGCCCGGGACCAGCCGGTGAGTGGGCGGGGGTCGGGGGCTAGGGTCGCCGCCGTGCTCGAGATCCCCCTGCTCCGACTGGTCGACGACCTGCCCCTTCCGACCTATGCGCGCGAGGGCGACGCCGGGGCGGATCTGGTGGCCGCCGAGGACGTCACGTTGGCGCCCGGCGGGGGCCGCGCCCTGGTGCCTACCGGCGCGGCCATTGCCATCCCGTGGGGGTACGCCGGGTTCGTCCAGCCCCGTAGTGGTCTGGCGCTGAAACACGGCGTGACCTGTCTGAACACGCCGGGCCTCATCGACTCGGGCTACCGGGGGGAGTTGAAGGTCCTGCTCGTCAACACCGATCCCACCGATCCCTTCGAGGTGGTTCGCGGCGAACGCATCGCCCAATTGGTGATCCAACGGGTCGAGGAATGCCGATTCACCGAGGTCGACGAACTCCCTCCGTCCGAACGGGGCGATGGCGGTTTCGGGTCGACCGGCCGCTGAATCCGACGGTCCGGCACGTGGGCATGATCGAGGAGCTGCCTGGCCTTGACGGGGTCGACGAGGGCACCCGGGGAACGGTGATCAACCACCGGATGCGCGAGGTCACCGAGCTGGTGGCCGGGGCCGGTGCTGGAGCGGGCACATGGGACGACTCGCTGGTCGGTGAGGTCCGGACGTTGTTCGACTCACTGGCCCCGGACTGGACGGCGACCCGTGACCATCCGAGCCGCAACGCGCCGGTGCTAGATGCCCTGGACCGTGGAGCGGTGGCCGGGCAGACGGTCCTCGAGCTGGGTGCCGGGACGTGCATATCGGCGCGTGACCTGCGGGATCGGTTCGATCGCTACGTGGCGGCCGACCTTTCGTGGGGGATGCTCAGCCACGCGGTGGACGGAGCGCCACCGCTGGTGTGCGCCGATGGTTCGGCCCTGCCTTTGGCCGACAACATGCTCGACGTCCTGATCTTGCAGAACATGTTCCTGTTCGCCGCCGAGGTCGACCGGTGCCTAGCTGACGACGGCTGCGTGGTCTGGGTGAACAGCCGGGGACCTGAGACGCCGATCCACCTGTCATGTGAGGCCGTGGTGGCGTCGCTCGAATCAGCCACCGGATCGTCGTGGCGGGCCGTCACCTCGACGGTGGGTGAAGCCACGTGGGCCGTGGTACGTCGAGAATCTAGGAACGCGACGCGCTGATTCTCAGGGTGCGGCCGTCGCCGGTGAGGTCAACGGCCACCTCGGTAGCTGACACCCAGTAGTCGATCACCACGTCGGAGCCCGCTTCGGTCATCTCGGCGGCCATTTCCTGGAGCGACGAGGCCAGGTCGCCGATCTCGGACGGTTCGATCCGGTGAATCCGCAACAGGGAGGCCAACCCGACCCGCGGCAGATCACCGACCGGTCGGGACGCGGGAAGGCGAAGGGTCACCGCCTCGAGATCATCCCGCTGGGAACTGCGCTCCATGGGGCGAGTCTCCCACCCCATCGTCGTGGCTGCGGTGTCGGTCTGATCGACGGCGAGGGTGGCGGCGAGGGCCACGGGTCGGGCAACATTGTCGGTGTGGCCGTGCTGGTCGATGAGGCCGTGTGGCCCTGGCGGGGCGCCCGATGGGCGCACCTGGTGAGCGACGAGAGCGTCGCCGAGTTACACGCGTTCGCCCGCCGCCTGGGCCTGCGGCGCATGGCCTTCCAAGGCGACCACTACGACGTCCCCACCGACGTGCGTGAGCGGGCCCTTGCCCTGGGAGCCGAGGCGGTCCGTGGGCGGGACCTGGTTCGGCGCCTGCGGGCTGCCGGTCTCCGTCTCGCTGCTGCGGATCGACCGGGTTCGTGGGAGGAGGTCGGCCGGTGGTCGGCTCCGGGGAGCCGACCCGACCTCGGTCCGATGGATCCGGTGGTGCCGGGCAATCTGACCGAGGCATTCCAAGGGGTGGACGCGCGTTGGACGTCTGCCGATGTGGTGGCGTTTCATCGGCTGGTTTCCCAGCGATGGGCCGAAGTCGCTCTGGTGGTGGACGACGATGAGGGCGTGGTACTGGTGGGCGACGTGCCCGCAGGTGTGGAGGTCCGGTGCCATGACGACCGGGTCGTCGAGTTGTTGACCCCACGTCGACGGGAGACGCGATGAGGCGGGTTTCGTCGATGGTGTTGGTTGTGTTCCTGGCTTGTGCCGCGTGTGGTGGTGATGGTTCGGGTGAAGGCCCCCCGGGGCCCACCACGTCGTCGGTGTCGACCACGACAACGGTGCCCGAGGTGGCGACCAACGGTTGGATCCAGATCGGTGACCTGACGCTGGATCTCGAGTTCTCCTGCTACTCCCCGGGGGCTGGTGACGTGGTGGCCATCGGGGTGGGTCGACACCCGGACGGCGGCCAACCGGTGGAGGCCCTCATCCAGGGGTTCCTCGGCCAGCCGTACGTGGGCCTCACCATCGGCGGTTCGGTGCGCTACGAAGCGTCATTGGATGGGCCGCTCGAGGTATTCGTCCATGACGGGACCATCAGCGCAGGGGCCATCGAATGGATGCGCGGCCTTGACCTCGACTCCGGGGTGGGGGAACGAATCGGGTACGGCGCGGTGTTCGTGAGTTGTGGCGAGTACGCCCACGACCTGCCCGAGGGGTACTGACCGGCAGCGAGCGGCGAGAGCTCAGCCGGGGCAGCCACCGAGTTCTTCGGCCCACGGGAGACGGCCGGCCCAGATCCGCGTGATCTGGAGGCCGTTGGACAGGAACATCACCCGGTAGGTGGCGTCGGCCACGTCCTTGGGGATGTAGGCCAGCAGGTTCCCCGAGCCGTCGGGGAGGGCGGTGGTGTGGATACGTTCGCCGAACAGTTCCCGGATGCGGTCCTCGGTGTCGCCGATGCCGGCGCCTGAGCGGGTGGTGATGGTGCGGGTGTCGACGTCGACCCGCTCGACGGTGCCGGCCACCACCCAGAACGTGAGTCCGGCCTGACCGGCCTCGGGAACGACGAGGAAGCAGTGGCCCACCGGGGTGATGGGAGTGAACTGGCTACCGGCCGCCACCTGAGCGTCGTGGAGCGTCATGCCGAACATGATCCGGTCGATGCCTACGGTGCTCACCGACGAGGCGG
>Ga0257111_1001307_pt1 | contig 10076 bp, 7 predicted proteins | sample LP_taG_6_FD_191567 | JGI IMG/M metagenome (GOLD analysis project Ga0257111, IMG submission 191567) | Marine microbial communities from Northeast Subartic Pacific Ocean, Canada - LP_J_2015_P26_500m | ecosystem: Environmental > Aquatic > Marine > Oceanic | place: Canada: Northeast Subartic Pacific... | reverse complement strand
TCAGTTGGACCCTGAAGCAGATGCAGTGAGTCTATCAGGGGATGATTCTTCTTTTCACGGTGATACAAGAGCAACTCACCCGTCCAACGGCACATACACTGTTTCAAACACCCGTGATCGAGAAACTGGAAATATCACCGATTCCTTTTTGGTGTACACCCACGATGGTTCTGAGACATCACAAGACCGATTTAATTATGAGTTGAGGCAGGAGTCTGGAGGTACCGGCTGGGGATGGGTGACCATAACAGTAGCTCCTGTAAACGATGCACCGTTCGCCGTGAATTACGAATTGGATGTTGCGCAAGGAGGATCAGTTGATCTCAATGTTGTTAATTCTATGACTGATCCTGACGGACCCGATCTGGGTGTTGCAATATCGGTGGCTCCAGTGCGAGGTTCCTTAGTTTTAGATGGATCAACTTTCACATATACCCATAATGGGAACGATCCCATAGCCGATTATTTCCACTACACCTTGGACGACGGGATCGGCCATGCCGTTTCTGGAATAGTTCATTTAAACGTGGCCATAGCATCTTTAGACGTAGCTGCCGTTGCTTTACCTTCGGCAGGACTAGACAAAGTTTCATGGGACCCTGAAATTGGTATAAGAATTTCTTCAACTGACAGCCTAGGTATTAGAAACTTGGAAGGATCACTCACGTTATTTGAGTGCGCTGACTCACTTTGTGATGACTCACAATTGACTCAGGTAGATGGTGAAACAACCCAGCTAGCAGAGACTTCAAGTCAGATTCTCAGTTTTATACCAGACGTACCTTTGTATGGAGGAACTACTTACAAGGTCTCAGTGAATCCAAATTCCGGCATTGAATTAGCCGGTGGCAATATACAGGTTTTATCAGGTCTTATTGAGGATGTTAGCTCTTGGACATTTACTACTGCTGAGATGACAAGGTTCACACTACCACTTCTGATTACTTACAGCGACTCAGAATGTAGAGGGGAACAAGAACCATTGCTTGCACATCGGATCGGAGAGCGACTATGTTTAACTCTAGAAGATATTGATAATCTGCTCTACGGAATGGAAGAGGACACACCAGGTCATTATTTCGATGACTTGAGTTCCGGTAAATTTGCTATATCTCCAATTCGTAACAGGGCAGGCCACGTTGTTAAATCCGTCCAAATCGACAGAAACAAACCGTACATTGGCGGTAATTGTGGACGCAGATGGGAAAAAGAGGCGCGCAAAGCTTTTGATACTTGTCCTGATTGGGCAGAAGACACCACAATACGCGAAGAAATGGACCAAATTTTTGATCGATTGAGGTACAGAAATATAGCGCATAAAGATGGCTCATATAACTTGCTAGCGCCATACTTGCCAGATAGGGACTGGCTGATCGATGATTCCAATATGGGAAGTGAGCAAGATAGAACAGGAGAGTGGTCGCATTATTTTAGGAATGTAACTCCGATTTACGTATGGGGTGTAGGAGGACCAGATAGCTCACCTTGGAGCGTAATAGGGATGGCATCACCTCCAACGGGCTCTCAACAAACCGCACTTGATGTATCACATGAAGAGGCCCTCCGGACATGGGGACATGAATTGGGTCATGCGTATTTTGGATTGCCCGATTACTACCACAGAGGCGAACCTGCTGGGCCTAATAAAACGGGACCCCTAGATATTATGGGTGACAGGGATGGTAATAGTAGTGGCAAAAAGTGGCCACCTTTCACAGCATGGAGCATGGTTAAGGCAGAATTCGAAGAACCAGAAGAACCGTTCACAGATGCGCAGCTACTGGGATATATAGCTGATGTTGATAATACCCTTGATCTTAACGGTATTACTGGGGTTCTAAATAGTAGAGGAAATGCGAACGGATTTAACATAATTAAGGTACCGGCAATAATAGAGAGAGACACTCAAGAAGTAAAAGGACACTATTTGCTAGAGCTATACGGCTCTGCTGGATATGATTCACAAATATATGTGAATTCAGATTCGGTTAATTTTGGTGATAACCCGGGAGCTTTCCCTGGTGGAATAGCCATATGGAAATGGGATAAAACTGAACAGAAAGTGCAAACAGATGTTTGTGGACAGTATTTCGGTGATAGAGTACCTCACTGCGGCGCTGACTTTTTGTTCCAGAATGGAAATCATATGGACCCAATAGAGTACTACCCGAGTATTCCTAGTGTTACGCGTGGTAATGGTTCTGCTTGGCCAGGCACTTCATCAGGGATAAATACCCTCTTCCCGTGGTGGTATTCGGCACAGCTGCCATACGGGTCTGATTATGATGCAGAACTAACGAATATGCCGACTACTATAGAGTTGCCGGTATTAGAGATCGCACCGTTTGGTGAGAATCCAAATTTTGGTGGAGGTAACAGAGTAGCAACCATAACTCTCTCATTTGATGAATTTATAAATGATATAAAAACAAAGGTACGGGATGATTCACAGAGTGCTAATAGTGGTAATTTGAATGGGTATACCCTGAGCGATGCCGCTGCATTTACCGTGAGTGTACAGAAACATGAAACACCAGAATACATGACATATAGAGACCATGTGAGGGAAGGACAAATCCAGTTTGCTCAACAAGGCGCGATGTGGGATGAAATGCAGGCCTATGGGTTCTACAGATTTACTGAATAAGCCACAGAAGAATAGAGATTGCAGCCATTCGAGTTTACAACTTCACAATAACCACCTCAGGGGCCTAAGTCTCTCGAGGCGGTTATTGTATGTAAATTGTCTATCCCAGGGTTAATGCTAAATCCACCAGATACTGCGCAAAGATTTTTTGTGCTTGCCAGATTTTTATCCTGACACTGTTTCATTCCCGATTCCTAGTGATATGATCAATAATATTGTCTCAGTAAGGAGAAGGAATGTTTCATATTAAAAGAGTATTTAAGGCTAAGCCGGGTCAGTCTCGTAAGGTTGCGACCCTAGCCTATCAGGCGGCAGAAACCTATAACGGTGCTGGACAGCGAGGGGAGTTTTCAGTTTATTTTAATCCTGGTACTACACCAGGAGAAAAAGATATCGTGGTTTTGCAATGGGCAGATGAAGCCTTGAAATCAGTTTTTCGAGAAGAGAACGAAATACCATCTAAGTCACTTGAAATTTGGAGAGAATTACTGACGCTCACGGAAGAAAATTGGATTGAATTTAACGAACTTCTGACACCGGATAAAATGGTTAAATGAACCAGTTTTTCTTAAGATGACTTGATGTGAAAATCGAGTGTCGAGTTATTACCCGGTTGAGTGAAAAAAACATATTCTTGAAACTTAAATCATGAGACACAAAAAAATCGCAGTAATTGGTGCCGGTATCGTAGGCGCATCAGTGGCTTTCCATTTGTCCCAACATGGGATGGACGTGTCTGTATTCGATAAAAATCAGCCTGGAAACGGTGCAAGCGGACATTCATTTGCCTGGATAAATGCATTTTCAAAACAACCTCGCCATTATTATGATTTAAACTACCGTTCGATGGATCGTTGGCTTAGATTTGCTGAAGATTTAGGTGAAGACATTGGTCTCCGTTGGGGCGGAAACGTCACCTACTGTTCGGATCCTGATGAAGGTCGAAGGTTGGCTTCTGAGTGTGAACGACTTAACTCGTGGGGATATTCGGCGAGGTTAATATCATCGGAGGAACTATCCAGTCTTGAACCGAACTTAAAAATTGGGCAATTTCATACCGGTATTTATACCCGTGACGAAGGACACGTTTTACCTGTTAAGGTGACGGAAGCCTGTATGCATAAGATTCAGGAGGCTGGTGGGGAACTTCATTTTGACACCCTCATTGACTCGATTTATCAAGATGGTGACAAAGTTTTACTTTACTCGCAGGATCGGCACTGGGAGTTTGACCAAATAGTGATAGCCGCGGGAATAGACTCGACTACACTTGCTAAAACTGCGGGTATAAATCTGCCTCAGAGGAGGAGTCCTGGGGTGGTTGTAAAAACAAAACCCCTGCCCTCCTTCATCCATAGTTTGGCCACCATATACCTGCCACCTATCAGCAAAGAAGAAAAAGAAATACATATCAGGCAAGACATTGATGGCGCGGTGATGATCGGCGCTGGCGATCAAGAAAGTGAAACGGAAGATGATTCCCAGAAATATGCTAATACGCTCATTCAAAGAGCAGCTCTATATTTTGACCATCTATCTGGTGTTGAGGCTATCAGGGTTCCTGTGGGTTTCAGGCCTATGCCCGAGGACGGTCTTCCGGTAATAGGGTTTTCATCCGGGAATAATAATATTTATCTAACTCTGATGCACAGTGGTGTCACACTTGCCCCATTAGTGGGTGCGTTGGCAGCATTGGAAATGGTAACGGGAATACCCAATGGTGATTTAGACCCGTATCGTCCGGACAGATTTGCTTTCAAGAGCTGAACCTTTGAATTCGAGTTGTAGGTTTATCCTCCAATACATATAGTTTTGGGGTGTTAAATCCAATTACGTTGGAATTTAATTAGCTAAAGGGAGAAATATGAGATTAGAGAATAAAGTTGCCTTACTAACTGGTATTGGACAAGGAATGGGCAGAGCCACAGCCAGATTGTTTGCCCAAGAAGGAGCCAAAACAGCTCTCTCGGCAAGAGGGGAAGAACGTCTTAAAGAGACAGCAAGTCAAATAGAGAGTCTGGGAGGAACTGCGATCGTAGTTCCTGGAGATCTTTCTGAAAAGCCGGCGGTTGAGGAAATTGTGAACAAAGTAGTCGTTGAGTTTGGGAAAATAGACATTCTATACGCTGCAGCCGGAGGCAATTTTGACCCGAGCCGCAGTTTAGAGGATATCGACCAAAGCTTTTGGGACAGTACGGCTGCCAATACAATGAATAGTCTTTATAACCTTGCTCAGGCCGTTCGCCCGGTTATGAAAGAGAGTGGCGGTGGATCGATAGTAACAGTTGCAGCTAGCTTCAATGTACGTCAGGCAGGAAACGCTTCATACGGTGCTGCCAAAAGTGCCGTTATTGGAATGTCACAAAATCTTGCGGGCGAATTATATTCAGACAACATTAGAGTAAATACTATAGCTGCTGGATTGTTTAGGGGGACTATTGGAGATGGAAAGGTAGTAAATGCCGAGGTTAATTTGAGCCGTACCGGCTATCCTCAAGATATAGCCAATGCAGCGTTGTTTTTTGCATCAGATGAATCCGCTTGGGTAACCGGGCAGATCTTGGCTGTGGATGGCGGCGTAGATGTAGGTACCCGTGGGCTATGGGACCATGAACGCTAAATTTAATGCCTGTACCACTACAAGAATTGTATGCAGGCCCAATTGCCCTCCAGGTAGACGGACAAAGCCTGAGAATAGAAAATACTTTGTATCCTTAAAACAGGCTTATGAAGAAGGCTTTAGAGCCTGCCTCGTTTGCAAACCTTCTAAAGGGCCACCAGGGCCATGGTTGCCAGTTAAGGAACGCCGCAATTAATTAAACGGCAGGTAGCTAGATGCTTCGGTTAGACTAGTTGAAAAAAAACTAGAGGGAATAAATGATTAAGAATTTTTCCGTGTTTTACGTCGGGAATATAGATTTGGAAGATGTTGGTCTTGATGGTTTTCCTGCCAACGATAGGCGATACAAGAATGAGCAGTTAGTTCAGTCGATGGAGACAGCTGAAAAGGCTGCGGTCCTTATGGATGAACTTGGTTACTATGCGCTTTGGATGGCCGAACACCATTTTCAAAGGGAGGGGTACGAATGTATTCCGAACGTGATATTGCTAAGCACACATCTGGCTGCAAAAACAGAAAAATTGAAGTTTGGGTGTGGATTCAATATTGTGCCCATGTGGCATCCTCTCCGGTTAGCTGAAGATTATGCCATGGCCGATGTTCTTACGGGGGGAAGGATGATATTCGGGGTGGGACGAGGCTATCACTCCCGTGAAGTAGAAACGTTTGGTTCCCCGGTTATAGATAATGATTTAAATAGAGAATTATTTGAAGAACAAATAGAGGTTATTTTAAAAGCTTTTAACAGCGAATCATTCAGCCATCATGGGAAGAACTATACGATTCCTGCAAGCGTTCCGTATAGAGGATATGACCTTGAGGAGATAACTTTAGTTCCAAGGCCCGTGAATCTGCCGGTGGAAACCTGGCAGCCTATTGTGAGTGGAGGAAGTATCGATTTTACAGCCAGAAACGGATTCAATGGCGTGGTTGCCTTAACTGGTGAAAAATTGGTGGACGAAGCGTTTCATAGGTTTCGAGATGCATGCTCAGAAAATGGCAGAGGAAATGTGCTGGGTAGTAATTTGGCTCTTGGAATTGGATTTTATATAGCGGATAACGAGAAAGAGGCTATGGAAAGGTTACGCCCGTTCCATGATGAGCGATTTAAATGGTTTGCACCATTTGGATTTGTTAGATATGCAGATGAAGAAGGCCGCGTTTGGGGAACCCCGGGCGCCCCAGCGAGGACACCCAGGATAGAGGATGGAGTTGAGCAGAAGGCATGGATATGTGGGCCACCTTCACGCCAAATCGAATTTCTTAAAGAAGTTGAAGAAAAATATCCTGGTCTCGAGAATATTATCCTTCACTGGCCGGAAGGTATGCCAAGAGATGAATACTTGTCTCAGCTCAGCATTTTCGCAAAAGAAGTTATGCCAACCTTCACTAAAAGGTAGAAATACTAGCGCCAGGACAGTTAATCTCCTTAAAAAGCCCAAAAGTGAGATAAATAGAAACATAGTAATATTGGAAACCTGTTGTTTAGTAGAATGCAGGCAATATCATAAAAATGGAATTTTCTAATGGCTGACAAAACTCAAAGACTTGTAAATGCGTCCTGGCTTTTAGAAAGAATTGGTGATCCCAACGTTACTGTGTTGGAAGTGTCATCTGACCCTGAAGCCAAAGCGTATCAAAATGGTCATATACCGGGAGCAATATTTTGTTTTTGGAAAGACCTTTTATGGCATGAGACTGACAGGGAGTTTGCCACATCCTCTGTACTTAGCAACAGACTAGGAGAATTAGGTATTTCTACTGATTCCACGATAGTGCTTTGTGGCGACCCTGTTCAATATGGAACCTATGCTCTCTGGATAATGACATTGGCAGGAGTAAAGGATGTGAGGATTTTGGACGGTAGCAGGTTACGATGGATTAAGGACAACAATCCTTTGACATCTAAGGTTCCAACACTCAAATTCGTTAAGAATCAAATCCCAAAACCCAATCCCGACAGTAGGATTGGAAGAGATGGCGTCCTAAATAAACTAAATTGCTCAAACAATATACTTTTAGACGTCCGTTCTCCGGAAGAATACCGGGGAGAAAGAGTTAGTCCTCCGGGAGGATTCGACCATGGTGCGGAAAGAAAAGGGCGAATCCCTGGGGCAGTGCACCTGTTTTTCCGCGACTTATTAAATGAAGATGATACGTTTATATCTGAAAATGACCTTGAAAAAAAATTCGCCAAAGTGGGTATTACTGTCGATTCAGGAAAGGAAATTGTGAGTTATTGCAGGCTAAGCCACCGGGCCACTTTGGCGTGGTTTGCTATCAATGAGATTCTTGGTATCGATAATGTGCAGATCTATGACGGCTCATGGACGGAATGGGGAAGCATAGTAGGGTTTCCAGTGGAACAGGGGTAAATTTTCTAACTTCAGCAAAAGGTTTCTGATATGCCTTCGATGGATGCAAACGGTATAAATATTTCGTACGACTCCGTAGGCAAAGGACCGTCAGTGGTTTTTGTTCATGGTGGATATGGAGGCGCTTCCTCAACCGTTGTTCCGAGGGATGAAGGTTGGGTGGAAGGATTGGCTGATTCATATAACGTCATAACATATGACAGAAGATCTTCTGGCCAAACATCTTATCCTGCCTCAGAACATACATTGGATATGTTTGTGGATGATCTTGCTGGGCTGTTAGATGGGTTAGGCATATCTAAAATGTTTTTGATTGGATCTTCAGCTGGAGGTCCAATAGCTTTGAAATATAGCTTTAAAAATCCAGAATCGATCATCGGATTAATACTCGCCAACACTAGTTCCCGGATATGGGCTCATGAAGGTAGACTGGCAGCTTCTAAAGAACTTGAGAAACGGATTGCATTGTTGAGAGAAAAGGGATCAGAAGAGGCATTCAATATTTTGAGAGGGGATGACCTAGATGCAAAGCCGTTTCATTTGGTTAACCAAAAGCCGAACCCGATGCCAGTAGGGTTTGATACAACTCGAAATCAGAAAATAAAACGTCTCCAACATGCTTTGAACCGTGACAGTAAAATAAAATATTTTGCGGGTGAACTCAGGAACCAGGCAGCGTATCTTGATTCAGATGTGACGGCGAATTTGGGTTCTATAGGAGTTCCTACCTTGGTAGTCCATGGAAACCTGGATACTCAGGTTCCCTATGATCTTGGAAAGGAGTTATCTGTGCATATAAAAAATGCGAGGTTTGTGACAATACCGAAGGCCGGCCACGGGGTCATGCAATGGCCGAAATCTGTCTCTGCAATACGAGAATTTTGCGACGAAATTATGTCACTGAAAAAAGGTTAGTTTTGTCAGAAAATAAAAATGTATTTTCAACCGTATACCCAAATATTCTCACAATCTGTACTTACACAGAGTTCGCTCCCTTTGCCTATGAAGATGGCGGAGAGATTGTAGGCACTGATATTGATCTTTTAAGAGGTTTTGCGTCGGAAATGAACCTAAAGGTGCAGGTCATTAAAAATGAATTCACTGGCCTATGGGAGACTCCAGGGAATGGATATTGTGATGTATCAGCCGCAGGTATGATGGAATATCAAGACCGAATTCTTGGAAATAATGCAGTGTGGAGTCATCCTTACATGCTTGTAACTAGGTCATTGTTGATACGCAGATCTGACAAAGAAATTCTTAAGTCGCCCGAAGATTTTAAAGGCAAGAAAATAGTCGTAACCCCAACTTCCAGTGCCCATATAGATGGCGATATAAGGTACAAGGCGATAGGTGCAACGATAATTCCGGTGGTTCCTTCGCAAGAGGAAATAGTATCGCAACTATTGTCTGGACAAATTGATGCTTTTGGTGAAGGTGATGTCAGTAACGAGTATCTCGCTGGTAAATACCTTGACGATAATGGCGAAAGACTGCTCGTTCTGACAGATCTTCATCCAATGAAAACCCCCGAACTTTTGAGGTTTGCTGTAAGATCCGTGGATCAAAGACTGCCTGAAAAACTGAACAAGTTTATCGAGAAGACGCAAAAGAGAATAGATGCTTAATATAGCTGTATTAGATGACTATCAGAATGTAGCTTTTGAATGTGCCAACTGGGGTGACGTGGCCGGAGAAGCGACCATTATTATGTTCAATGATCATATTCATGATTCGGACTCCTTAGTGGAAAGGCTGAAAGATTTCGAGATTATATGTGCGATGCGGGAAAGAACCCCTTTTCCTAATGAAATATTACATCGGCTACCAAAATTACAGTTATTAATAACAACTGGTATGCGAAACGCTTCCATAGATGTCAAAGCTGCAAATGATCAGGGTGTCACAGTTTGCGGGACTGACGGGCTTCCCTATCCTACAGCAGAATTAGCTTGGGGATTAATTTTGGATTTAGCCAGAAATATTTCCAGGGAGAATGAAGCGGTTAAAAATGGAGAATGGCAAACAACTATGGGTGTAGGTCTGAAAGGGAAAACCCTTGGCTTGATAGGTCTTGGTAATTTGGGCGGACAGGTTGCTAATTATGGGAATGCTTTTGGTATGAATGTAATCGCTTGGAGCCAAAACTTAACTAAAGAAAAAGCAAAAGAGAAAAATGCCAAATATGTTTCACTAGAAACTCTAATGGCTGAATCAGATTTTATAAGCATTCATACTGTGCTTAGTTTGAGAACTAAAGGCCTTATCGATTCATCTAAGCTTGAATTAATGAAAAAAACTAGCTTTCTTATCAATACTTCTCGAGGTCCAATTGTGGATGAGTCGGCACTGGTTAATGCATTAGAAAAAGATCTAATAGCAGGCGCTGGATTGGATGTATTTGGTTTGGAGCCACTACCTCCGGAGCATCCTT
>Ga0257111_1001303_pt1 | contig 10094 bp, 10 predicted proteins | sample LP_taG_6_FD_191567 | JGI IMG/M metagenome (GOLD analysis project Ga0257111, IMG submission 191567) | Marine microbial communities from Northeast Subartic Pacific Ocean, Canada - LP_J_2015_P26_500m | ecosystem: Environmental > Aquatic > Marine > Oceanic | place: Canada: Northeast Subartic Pacific... | reverse complement strand
CGCCGGCTGGGCCGAGGCCGTCGTGCTCCTGGCCGGAGCCGGTGCCCTTGACGGGCCTGTGGTGTCGCCCGACGGTGCGACCGCCACGGCGCTGGTGGACGACGACGGGATCCGGGTCTCGGTGGGGTGCGGCGATCCACTGGATGAGACCGTGCTGCGGTCCTACTGCGTGGGAGCCGCTCACATGGCCTGGAGTTGGATCACCTCGGAGGCCCTGTCGGTCGACGCGGACGGCGTCGTGCAGGACCTGACGGTCCGGTCGTTCGGCGTGGTGCGGGCCACCGACACGCCACCCATCTCCGTCGTCATCGAGGACGACGGCGGTGAGCCGGTCAACGGGTCGGACGCCGTCTTCGCAGCGGTGGCCGCGGCCACCTGGCGCCATCGGGGCTGCCCCGAGGATCTTCCCACCGGGTAGCCCCACCGATCGGGGCGTGGAAGACTCCCGCCCGATCCCCGGGTTTCGGATGCTTCCCGTCGGGTCCACCGAAATCCCACCCACGAGCAACGGAGCCCCACCATGACCACGCCGGTCGGTCCCTACACCCCCGTCGTGCGCGCCGGTGACCTGCTCTTCGTTAGCGGCCAGGTCGGCATCGTCGACGGTTCCGTTGTCGACGGCCCTGTCGCCGGGAGCCTGGCGGAGGGCGGCTTCGGGGCCCAGGCGGCCCAGGCCCTGGCCAACCTGCGGACCCAGGTGGAGGCCAACGGGGCGACGCTCGACCAGGTGGTCAAGACCACGGTGTTCCTGACCGACATGGGCAACTTCGCTGCCATGAACGAGATCTACTGTGAGGCCTTCGGCGATCACCGCCCGGCCCGCTCGTGCGTGGCCGTGGCCGCGTTGCCCATCGGGGCGATCTTCGAGGTGGAGGCCATCGTCCACGTCGGCTGAACCGGCGGCGGCTCCACCGGAACGCGAAGGGAGCGGGCGTGCACCGATCCCGGTCCGGATGGCAGACTGCGCCCATGCTCGGCGCCGTCCTGATGGTCATCCTGCTTGTCATCGTGATGCCGGTCGGCATCCTGGTGGGAGGCGCCGTGGTGGCATCGTTGCTCGGAGGGTTGCTGAAGTCCGACGTGGATTCCAGCCACGAAGGGTCTGAGCTGCTCGAGGTGAGCGAGGCGAACCCCTACAACGGTCCCGCCTGAGACTGGTCCAGCCTCAATTACCGGGCGGCCCCGATGCCTGGACGCCCCAACGGGACTGGCCGAACCGGTAGCCCACCGATCGCACCGTGTGGATCAGGCCTGCGTGCTCCTCGCCCAGCTTGGCCCTGAGCCGTCGGATGTGGACGTCCACCGTCCGTGCACCGCCGTAGTAGTCGTAGCCCCACACGCGGCTGAGCAGGGTCTCGCGCGTGAATACCTTGCCCGGATGGGCGGCGAGGAACTTCAGCAGCTCGTACTCCATGTAGGTCAGGTCCAGCGGTTCGCCGTCGACGACCGCCTGGTAGGTCTCGAGGTTCAGGGCCAGCGGCCCGTACTCGACAAGCTCGGGCCGGGTTCCACGACCGGTCCGGTAGAAGAGGTGCTCGATCCGTGCCTGTAGCTCGGCTGGCCTGACCGGCGTCAGGCAGAAGTCGTCGAACAGGTCGTCCCGCAGCTCCAGGTCGGCCAGCTGCCCGCCGCCGACCAGCAGCAGGAGTGGCGTCAGGGGCATCTCCACCTTCCGGAGTCGACGGCAGAGCGCGAATGCCCCCTCGGGGTCGGTGTCGGCCACCACGATGGCGCCGGACCAACCCTCGTCGGGTTCCTCGGACATGGCGGCGTCAGGATTGGCGACCGACTTCCAGGCCCAGCCATCCAGATCCAGGCACTGGGCCAGTTCAGGCGGGGGTGGGTCCGGGTAGACGAGGAGTGGGTCCATGGTGTGGGCGGGGTCTCCGCCCCTCCAGTCTGCCCGGTCGTATCCGCCCATGCCCCGGTCGGGCGTCCGGCCACCACCCGGACCGGCCACGGGCCGCCTACCAGTTGGGCAGGTAGGTCTCGAGCTCGAACGGCGTTACCTGCCGCTGGTACTCGCTCCACTCCGCCCGTTTGTTGCGCAGGAACCACTCGAAGATGTGGTCGCCCAGGGCGTCGCGCACAAGGGTCGACTCCTCCATCTCGTCCAGTGCCTCGCTGAGGTTCGCCGGTAGCCCGGCCACCCCGAGCTCCCGCTGCTCGACGCGGCTCAGGTCGTACAGGTTCACCCGTGCCTCCGGGCCGAGTTCCAGGCCCTCCTCGACACCGCGCAGGCCCGCCGCCAGGAGGACCGAGAAGGCGAGGTAGGGATTGCACGCCGGATCGACCGCCCGGTACTCGATCCGGGTGGAGTCGACCTTGCCGGGCTTCGGGATCGGGACACGGACCAGCGCCGAGCGGTTGTTCCGGGCCCACGACACATAGCGCGGCGCCTCGTATCCCTCGTTGATCCGCTTGTACGAGTTGACGAGCTGGTTGGTGACAGCGGTGATCTCCCTGGCGTGGTGGAGCAGGCCGGCTATGAACGCCCGGGCGGTCTGGGAGAGCCCGTCCTCGGCGTCCGGGTCATGGAAGGCGTTCGCGCCATCACGGAACAGCGACAGGTGGGTGTGCATTCCCGAGCCCTGCACGCCGTTCAGGGGCTTGGGCATGAACGTGGCGTACACGCCGCGGTCCATGGCGATCTTCTTGACCGCCAGCCGGAGGGTCATGATCGAGTCGGCCATGGACAGTGCGTCGGTGTACTGCAGGTCGATCTCGTGCTGGCTGGGGCTGTCCTCGTGGAACGAGTACTCGACCGGGATGGACAGCGCCTCGAGCATGTGGAGGGTCTGCTTGCGCAGGTCGGAGGCGACGTCGGCGGTCGTGAGGTCGAAGTAGGAGGCCTGGTCCAGGGGAACCGGGGGCGAGGTCGTATCGGAGTTGGCGAAGTAGAAGAACTCCACCTCGGGGGCACAGAACATCTCGAAGCCGGCGGCGCGGGCCTGCTCCACGTTGCGGCGTAGTACCTGTCGCGGGTCTCCGGCGAAGGGCGTTCCGTCCAGGTTGGTGATGTCGCAGAAGATGGTGCCTGACGGCTCATCCGGGTCGGCCCACGGGAGCAGCTCGAAGGTGGCCGCGTCGGGCCGTGCGAGGACGTCGCTCTCCTGGATGCGGCTGAAGCCGTCGATGGCCGAGCCGTCGAACTGGAGCCCCTCTTCGAGCACGGCCTCCAGCTCGGCGGGTGAGATGGCCACCGACTTGTGCCTGCCCAGCACATCGGTGAACCAGAGGCGGATGAGCCTGACGCCGCGTTCCTCCACGGTCCGCAGTACGTAGTCCCTCTGGTCGCGCAGTCGATCCTCGCTCGTCTTCTCCATTCTCCAAGCATGTGGGGAGCGGGTCTGGATCACCAGCCGTGGGGCCGTCGTTCACATTGCGTTCACAGTCAGAAAACGTCCTTGAAACGGCTACCACCGTAGGTTTGTCGTCGACCGGCACAGCCGGGGATCACATAGGCAACCACGCCGGGCCTACCGGCCGACCGGGAAGAGACCACGATGGCCATCAGGGCTGAGTACATCTGGATCGACGGGACGAAGCCCCTTCCGTACGTCCGCTCCAAGACCAAGATCATCGACGACGCCGAGCACATCCCCATCTGGGGCTTCGACGGCTCGAGCACCCATCAGGCCCCCGGCGACAACTCCGACTGCGTGCTGAGGCCGGTCTTCTCGTGCCCCGACCCCATCCGTGGTGGCGACGACATCCTCGTGCTCTGCGACGTGTGCCTTCCTGATGGGGAGATGACACCGCACCCGACCAATACCCGCACCATGTGCGTCGAGGTGTACGAGAAGTACGCCGACCAGGAGCCGATGTTCGGCATCGAGCAGGAGTACACGTTCTTCAAGGAGGGGCGCCCGCTGGGTTGGCCCGTCGAGGGCTATCCGGCCCCCCAGGGCCCCTACTACTGCGGCGTGGGATCCATCGAGATCGCCGGTCGCGACATAGTCGAGGCCCACACGAAGGCCTGCATGGATGCCGGCCTGGCGATATCGGGCACCAACGCCGAGGTGATGCTCGGCCAGTGGGAGTTCCAGATCGGGCCGGTGGACACGGTGGCCGTGAGCGACCAGATCTGGATGGCCCGCTACCTGCTGTACCGGGTCGCCGAGGACTTCGGGGTGGACGCCTCGGTGGCGGCCAAGCCCATCAAGGGTGACTGGAACGGTGCCGGTGCACACACCAACTTCTCGACCCGTGCAATGCGCGAGGGCTACGACGCCATCATCACGGCGTGTGAGTCGTTGGGTGCCGAGGGCAAGACCTTGGAGCACCTCGCCGGTTATGGGATCGGCTCCGAGGAGCGCCTTACCGGGGCCCACGAGACCCAGCGGTTCGACCAGTACAACTACGGCGTCTCGGACCGTGGTGCCTCGGTCCGCATCCCGTGGCAGGTCCACCTGGACCAGAAGGGCTACATCGAGGACCGTCGCCCGAACGCCAACATGGATCCGTACGTCGTCACCCGTCTGATCACCAACACCTGCTGTGAGGCCCTCGCCGGCTGACGGAGGACGTGGACGTCGTGCTGTGCCCCGGGCCCCGGCTCGGGGCACCTTCGATTTTCGCCCGCCTTTACAGGCGCCGACCTCTCCCGGACCTCATCTGGCCCTAACACTGCGCCTGCATCGTGGTCACTGCTCCACAGGAGCATGAACCAGTAGACGAACCCGGTCCGCATCGGTGGCCCGGAGCGAGGAGTGATTCCGATGGACGAGTACACGGAGGTGGACACATCGGGCAGGACCAGGAAATGGATCCTGCAGGGAGGGGCAGCGGGCGGTCTGATCCTGGTGGGCTCGGTCCTGCTGGCGTTCTTCTCGCCAATCGGTGCGACGCCGGCAGAGCCGGCGGCCGAATCACAGGCGTGCGAGCACGCCCACCAGCGACCCGGCGAGATGCGGCCCCGGTTGGACATGGGCAAGGGCCACGACATGGGTGCGATGGGTTCCATGGGCAAGGGCCACGACATGGGTGCGAAGGGTGCTCGACCAGCGGCTCGTATGGGCGCCGCCCTCGGTGGACGGGTAGCCGAGTTCCTGGAAATGGATCGTCAGGAGCTGGGTGAGGCCCTGCGGGGTGGCGCCAGCATCGCCGACCTGGCCGGCGACCGCGTCGATGAGTTGGTGGCCGACCTGGTAGCACGGGCCACCGAGAGGATCGAGCAGGCGGTCGCCGATGGACGGCTGGACCGTGAGCGCGCCGATGGGATCCTGTCCCGCGTCGAGGAGCGCATCACGGCACGCCTCGAGGGTGGACATCCCGCCGGTTCGTAGGGTTACCCGACAGGTCCCACAACGCGGCCCGCTCGTGGAAACGGTGGCATCCGGGAGCCTCGGTACGCTGGGCCCATGAATCGGGTTCGGCTGGCGCTGGTGCAGGTCAACACCGTCGTGGGCGACCTGGCGGGCAACGTGGAGCGGATCTCGCGCCACCTGGACGAGATCGCCGACTGCGATCTGGCGCTCTTCCCGGAGATGACGGTGACCGGCTATCCGCTGGAGGACCTGGTGCACAAGCCCGGGTTCGTAGCGGACAGTCGGGCCGCCGTGGCCGAGGTGGCCGCGATGAGCGGCACCTGTGCGCTGGTGGTCGGGTTCGCCGATCCGGGACCCGACGGGGTGGTCCACAATGCCGTGGCCGTCTGCCACGGTGGTCGGATCGTCGGCACCTACCACAAGGAGTGCCTGCCCACCTATGACGTGTTCGACGAGGGTCGGGACTACGAACCCGGCTCCGGCCCCCTCCAGTTGTTCCGGGTGGGTGGCGCCCGGGTGGGGGTGGTCATCTGCGAGGACCTCTGGGTGGCCGGTGGGCCGGTCGGGCGTCTCCTGGACGGTGGAGCCGAGATGATCGTCGCGGTGAACGGTTCGCCGTTCCACCAGGGGAAGCAGGCTGCACGGGAATCGGTGGTGACGGCCACGGCCGCCGCATCGGGTCGTCCGGTGGCCTACCTGAACCTCGTCGGCGGCCAGGACCAGTTGGTATTCGACGGTGGGTCGATGGTGGCCGATCCGGCGGGGCTGGTCGTGGGACGGGCCCCACGATTCCGGGAGGCCGTGGTCATCCTGGACGTGGATGTTCCGACGGTGGAGTCGGGCGACCGGGGCCTTCCGGTGGTGGAGGTGTCAGGCGTCGTGGAACGCGGGGACCGCCTCGTGGCCCCGATCGTGGAGCAGCTGGAGGAGGTGGCCGAGCTCTACGGGGCCCTGGTGGTCGCTACGCGCGACTACGTACGCAAGAGTGGCTTCAGCGACGTCTGCCTCGGCCTCTCGGGCGGTGTGGACTCCGCGCTGGTGGCCACGATCGCCGCTGATGCGCTCGGGCCGGAGCACGTACACGCGGTGCTGATGCCGTCCAGGTACTCGAGCGACCACTCGATCACAGATGCCCTGGCCCTCGCCTCGGCCCAGGGCCTGGATGCCATCACGATGCCGATCGAAGAGGTACACCAGGCGTTCGCGGGAACGCTGGCGTCGACGCCTGAAGGTGGACCGCTCGGCCTGACCGACGAGAACCTGCAGTCCCGCATCCGCGGCGTGCTGCTCATGGCCCGTGCGAACGCCAACGGCTGGATGGTGCTCACCACGGGCAACAAGAGCGAGTCGGCGGTCGGCTACACGACCCTCTACGGAGACACGGCCGGGGCCTTCTCCGTGATCAGGGACGTCTACAAGACCAGGGTCTACGAGCTCTGCCGTTGGCGCAATGCCGGGGAGTCGGGGAGCGACGGTCGTCCCGTCATCCCGGAGGGGATCCTCTCGAAGCCTCCGTCGGCCGAGCTCCGGCCCGACCAGCGTGACGACCAGAGCCTTCCGCCCTACGACGTCCTGGACCCGCTGCTGGAGGCATACGTGGAGGGCAATCGGACCAGGACCGGATTGGTGGAGGATGGCCACGACCCCGACCTGGTGGACCGGGTCGTGAGGCTGGTGGACGCGGCGGAGTTCAAGCGCCGACAGACTCCGCTGGGACCGAAGGTGACCATCAGGGGATTCGGTCGGGACCGCCGGCTGCCCATCGTCAACCACTACCGGGGCTGAGGCGACGGGATGGACCTGCACGCCACGCCGGACCCACTCACGATCGCCGAGGGCGTGGCCGAGTTCGTCGTGCTGGCTGAGCTCTCGACGGCGTTGTCCGAACGACTGGGCGAATGGTCGACCGACGGTGCCGATCCGGATTCGTCTGCGACCATGGCGTCGTTGGCCGCCCGGCTGGACGAGCACTCCACCTGGTGGACTGGACGGATTCCCGAGTCGGTGCTCCTCGAGGGAGAGCGGACCGCGGCATCGGGATCGGGACAGCTCGCCGAGGTGCTCGGCCTCCTCGACGTGGCAGCGTCGGATCGCAGGGCGGCCGTGGAACCCGTGCTGGACCGCCTGGTGGCCTATCTGGTCGCCCTGGCCGAACGCCTGTCGCCGCTGGGTGACGCCCCTGCGCTCAGGACCATCCGGCTGGTGCTGGCTGATCTGGAGGACCGTCCCCGCTGACCCGTGTGCCCGGTGGACATCGTTCCCGGGCGTCCCCGGTCCATCCCGGACGGTCGCTTATGGTTCGTGACGAAGGTCACGTCTGGGCGTTGTGGTCCCGAGGGCCGTCGATAGGGTGACGCTCGATCGGGGGATTGGACAGCACCTGTCAGGTGGGTCGACTCATCCGGTTGGGTGATCGGACAGGGCGAGCGATTCGGTGAGCACCAGCGAGATCGGTGCTCCCCCGGCTGGAGGAGATCAAGGGTGGCCAAGGAGCGGGTCGAACGGGACGAGGAAGACCTCGTCAGGTTGTATCTCACCGATATCGGGCAGTATCCGCTCCTGACGAAGGAGGGCGAGGTCAGACTCGCCCAACAGATCGAAGCCGGGGTCGAGGCCCGCACGGCGCTCGCCGAACCGGTCGATTCCCTGGCGCCGGCCCGTAAGCGTGAGCTGAAGCGGAACCTCAAGCGGGGCGACGATGCCCAGCGCACCTTCGTCCAGTCGAACCTCCGCCTGGTCGTCTCGATCGCCAAGAAGTACCAGGCCTCCGGGCTACCGCTCCTGGACCTCATCCAGGAGGGCAACCTCGGCCTGATGCACGCCGTCGAGAAGTTCGACTGGCGCAAGGGCTTCAAGTTCTCCACCTATGCAACCTGGTGGATCCGACAGGCGATCACCCGCGGCATCGCCAACACCGGCCGGACGATCCGCCTGCCAGTTCACGCCGGCGACACGCTGGCGCGCCTCCAGAAGGCCAGGTCCCGCCTGGAACTCAAGTTCGGTCGACAGGCCACCCTCGCCGAGCTCTCCGCCGAGGTGGAGATGCCGGAGGAGAAGGTGACCGAGGCACTCCGGTTCGCAGCCGAACCACTCTCCCTGAGCGAGCCGCTGAGGGAGGATGGCGATGCCGAGTTGGGTGACGTTGTCGAGGACCGGTCAGCCGAGTCTCCCTTCGAGGTGGCGGCCACCTCCCTCCTCCCCGAGGAGATCAGCAGACTCCTGGCCCCGCTGGACACCCGCGAGCGCGAGATCCTGAAGCTGCGCTTCGGCCTGGATCGCGGCGAACCCCGGACCCTCGAAGAAGTCGGGGAGCACTTCAACCTGACACGGGAACGCATCCGCCAGATCGAGGCACGTGCCATGTCGAAGCTCCGTCATCCGAGCAGCGACACCGGCGCCCGCGACCTGCTGGCCGTCTAGTCCCGACAGGGCGTTCGTCCGGCTTGGGCGGACGAACGCCAGACCCTTCCACGGGTGGATGGTGTCAGGGCCGGCGGCCCCGGCGCAGACATGCCCGCTCCGGTGGATCGACTGGCGGAGGTGGACGGGAATCGAACCCGCCGGACGGGGATCGCCCGTCCCACCCGCTTTGAAGGCGGGGGAGCCCACCAGGTACTCAGACACCTCCACCGTTGACGGTACGGCCGGAGGCCCCTGGAAACCACACCGTGCAGGGCACCCGGTGTGGTCGTGGTCATAGCGGACGTAGCATCCCGATCATGAGGAAGATCCTGATGCTCGGTGCCCTGGCTGCACTCGTGGCCCTGGCGGTCCGGAAGGTCCGCTCGATCTAGACCTGCGGTGCCCGGCGGCGAAGTCGTCGGATGCCGAGCATCGCGCCCAGGACGATCACCGCTGTCAGGGCGCTGGCCGCAATCCAGTTCCGGTCGATGGGAACACGGTCTCCCAGGGGTACCGGATTGTCGAACTCCCGGATCAGCCATCCCCGTTGCTCGGCCTCGCGACGAAGGTCCCGATCGGGGTTCACGGCCACCGGGTGGCCCACCAGCTCCAGCATCGGCAGGTCGGTGGCCGAATCGGAATAGGCCCATGACCCGCTGAGGTCCAGGTCCAGGTCATGGGCGAGGCGGAGGATGGCCTCGGCCTTCTCCGGACCCTGTGCGTAGAACTCGACCTCGCCGGTGTAGCGGCCCTCCGAGTCGATCATCGGCGTGGTGGCCACGAACTCGTCGACCCCCAGGTGGTCGGCCAACGGCGCCACGATCTCGACAGGGGATGCCGACACGAGGACGAGGAGCCGACCCTCGGCACGATGGTGCGCGAACAGGTCGAGTGCCTCGTCGTAGACGATCGGCTCGATTACCTCCGCCAGGTGCTCACGGGCGAAGCGTTGGAGGCTCTCCTGCTCCCATCCGGCGGCGAGGCGAAGGGCGGTGCGGCGGGCACGGTCCATGGTCGCCTCGTCGGCACCGAAGAAGCGGAAGAGCAACTGGCCCCAGGCCGCCCGGAGCAGCATCGGGGCGTTCAGGTATCCGGCTCGACGCAGGGCTGGCCCGTAGGCCGCCATCGAGGCGCGGGCTATGACCGTCTTGTCGAGGTCGAAGAAGGCTGCCTCCACCCGACCGAGCCTAGGTCGGGTGGACCGGGTGACCGGTACGTGTCGGTGACCCGGAGCCCACCGGTATGGTTCGAGCCGTTGCCCACCGGTGACGCCAGCTCCCCTCTATGAGACCCGAACGCTCGGGAGTGGTGATGGTGGTTGTCTGCTGGTCGGTGAAGGGCGGCGTCGGGTCCACCCGATGGTCGTCTACCGTTGGGGTCGTCCAGAGGTAGACGGAGGGTGCGGGAGACAAGGTGCAGCTC
>Ga0257111_1001302_pt1 | contig 10094 bp, 7 predicted proteins | sample LP_taG_6_FD_191567 | JGI IMG/M metagenome (GOLD analysis project Ga0257111, IMG submission 191567) | Marine microbial communities from Northeast Subartic Pacific Ocean, Canada - LP_J_2015_P26_500m | ecosystem: Environmental > Aquatic > Marine > Oceanic | place: Canada: Northeast Subartic Pacific... | reverse complement strand
GTAGGTTCTGTAAAAATCCAATTGATTTACAATATTTTATAGTAGAACTAATCAGTGCTATTAGTTTTGTATCCATCTATTATTTTTTTGGACTAACCCTTGCTGCTTTATTATTATTAATCTTAAGTATTTTTTTTATTATTATTTTCTTTATAGACTTAAAACATTTTATAATTCCAAATGAATTAACCTTTCCTTTAATGATTATAGGGTTTATTAAATCTTTCGATCCAAATTTAAATCAAACAATTTTTCCAAATTATATTAATTCTTTAATTGGAGGTGTATTTGGTTATTTAATAATTTGGTTAATTATTTTTTTTTATAAAAAAGTTAGAAAAAAAGAAGGCATGGGACTTGGGGATGCAAAGTTAATGTCTGTAATAGGATTTTGGTTTGGCTGGGTCAGTATTCCTTTTACAATATTTATATCTTCTGCTGTTGCGTTAATACTTGTTGTTCCTTCACTAATTAACAAATCAAGAAAGATGTCATCTGAAATTCCTTTTGGACCTTATATTATTATTGGTTGTATCTTTTATGTGTCTTTCTCTAATCAAATTAAAAGTCTTTTGTTATAATGGAAAAGTTTTTATTCTTTAATGTTATTGTATCTGCTCTAAATATTTTTATTATTGCTTATGCTTATTCCTTAAATTTTTTTCCAAAAAAATGGCGTAAAAAAGTCAATCAAGATACTCTGGTGGGTCTTGCATTAATTTTTTCTACCATGCTTACAATGTTTTCTTGGATTATATATTTTTACTTTAAAATCTTTAAAAATTATTAAAAAATTAAAATAATAAATATTGACTTAAATAATAATTGATACTGTCTTAGCGTAAGAAAATTATATTAATAATTTTCTCTCCAAGATCTTCTATACGTACTAAAATCAGTAGAATCAGATAAAATGGAAATTAAAGTTTCCTCTGATTCGCTAGGTCCTGCTACGTTTGCAAAGAGTGTAGTTGGAGTTCCAACCACTAATTTAGACAATATTCCCCTTTTAACATAATAACAATCGTCTCCTTCTGGTATTGAGCCTGTACCTGATATTTTATGAGAACTGTTAGTTCCACACTCGTCTTCGGCTGAGCAAATGAAAGCTTTACCTAAACCACAAAGATCTTCTTTATCAGGCTCGTAGATTGGAAAATATACTTGTCCTTTAAAGACTGTTGGAGATGCTGATGCTTTCCTAAATCGATTTTTTGTTGGGCCGCCATCTTTTTCCTTAAGTGGTAAACCATCTGGTTTATCCAAATAAATAACCCATGCTAAATCAGAAGATTTAATTTTACACGATCCAGGAGCATCGTCTGTAGTATTTATACATGTTGGATCTATTCCTGGAAGTGTTCTAGTATCATTACTATCAATATTAAAAGCCTTGCTTGCTGCTTCTGCTGCCATTTTAACAAAATTGTTGTCGCTACTTAGAGGTAACGATGAACTGTTAAGATGTTTAAAATGCGGAAAGTGTACATCTCTTATGCCATATAAAATATTTTCCATCATATCTCCATTAGGATTTCCGGTGCTACTAATTCTTGTAAAATTACCTGTTGAACCAAAAAGCCAAAGATTTTTTGTATCGGTTCCAATTGTAACATCCATTGCGTGATAACTGTACCTTGAGTTAGTTATGTTCGCATTTAAATTGTACAATGTTGTTTGGTCAAAAAGTTTAGCTCCATTTTCTGTTGAACTTGTTAAATTAAATTTTGTAATCTTGCCTTCAATATCATTTAGATAAACCATGGCTCCTCTCCAAGGAATACCTTTGACGTTATCGGGTGTAATTACAATGGGTGATGCTGGGGTTGCATTCGGTATATCGCTACCATTTGGCGTTGCAACATAAGTATCTGTTCCAGGATTAATGCCCTCTGGATCTGTATCAACAATAATAATCGGTCCATTATTTTTGTCAGCACCATAAATTTTACCAGGTTTTTCTGTATCTTCTAAATCAACAATAAAGAGATTTGAACCTACGCACATAGTGTTAACTCCGTAACCACCCCCCATTACTGCTATATATCTATCGTTGTCCATATTAGAATCGCCGGTTTTAGAAGGTATCCTAAATATTCTAGGAGTTGACCAAGTTTCTCCTAATTGACTATAGTCATAATCTTTATCAACTGTTCCATTTCCCTCGCATGAAGTTGCAATTTGAATATTATTAGTTGCTCGATCTTCTTCGACTAAATGACTTGCACTTAGGTTATAAGTCTTTTGTGTTTTAAATTTAATTACTAATTTTCCACTAGTTATTTTAGCACTTTCAATATCAAGTAACTTCTGAGTATCTCCTGATACTGTTTCAGTAATCTTTAACTTATCTTTATCAACGTTGTTATCATCATCAATTGTTGGAGGATTTATATTAGTAAATGTAAATGTAGTACCTCTATAACAAGCGCTTGTTCCGTATGCTCTAAAACTCCCAGAAGCATCGCTATTACTTTGGCATTCATAAATTAAGTCCTGCGCTGTACAATTATTTGCGGCATCAGTATCTGTGCTATCACAATCTTCACCGTCTTCATCTCGTGCAGTATTCTGATTTCGAGACGCCCTGCCAGCCTCTTCTGACTCAGATATACTTGTTAGAGCTCTTTCATAAGTATGTGATGTTATTTTCCCTTCATAATCAGCTACTAAAACTTCATGATTAATAACATCGTTAAAAATTGAATACATATGTAAAGGACCCTGGCTTGCGTTTATTATAGGGTTAGTTACATCTAAAACAGAAAATCCATTTCCTCCTCTACCGTAAGGTATTACCATTATTGTTCGCCAACTTTTCGCAATTTCAAAATCTGTAGCACTTGAGTTTAACCCCCTTATAAACATGTCATGAACGACTGGTGAACCATCAACAGCAAAAATTGGGTTAGTTCCACCTCCGTTCTGAACGCCGACAGTTCCATCTAAATCAGGTTGTATTATAATTGGAAGTTTTGCTGCAATAAATGGAGGTATAAAAGCCCACTCCTCTACTCCATCTTCAGAGTTGAATGCGTGTAGCATCCCATCATTTCCACCCGCATAAATAATACGTTCTCTATTCTGATGCGATGATTTAAAAGATCTGTAATTATTTTTTGTTCTCCAATACCCTTCTTGATTGCTGCTAGAAAATTGTGTTTTTGCATTTGGTGGGCCAACATCTACTAACTGTGAGTGATATATATCACCCAATAAATGTTCTCTTTCTTCTGTTATGATACAGTTTCCATTATAATCAAAATAATCTTTACCTCTTACAAAATTAATTAATCCATCTATATCGTCATCAGTACCGTCTTCTACGCCAGATACTGCTCCACATTTAGAAGAAGTGTTATGATAATCTACAACTTCATTTCCTGTTTCCTCAAATAAATTTCCAATATCGCTGTTATTGGATACTGACCAATTATTCCAATTTCCATAATAAGATACTCCTTCAATAACAGTCCAAATATTTCTTAAACCTGATCCTCTGTCTTTCAATACTTTTGCTGCATCCCAATTACCTGCAGACTCTGTATCGTGGTCTACTGTTCCATCTTCTCTAAGTGTTTTTTTTAGGATTGTTCCTTGCCACTCTCCATGTTGTTCATAGTTGAATTGTGCTTGATATATAGATCCACCTTCTTGAATTGTTGCTGTGATAGATGGGGCTGTAAAAGATAATCTTTCAGCAATAATTTGTCTAATTTTACTTTGTAGCTGTGTTTTTAATTGTTGAGGCGTATCTGCAACTATAGTTGTATGACAATCAGTACCTCCAGCTGTATCACATGAACCTGCGACTGCCATCTTATCAAAATTGGTCATCGCACCTCCCTTTATACCGCCTCCATATGCAACAACAATTGTTTTTACTTTTAGATCTGTTCTCAAGCTTTTAATTAATGACAATGCTTCAGTGTGATGTTTCCAAGCGCCATCACCAATGACAACTACATAGTTTAATTGACATTCCGAATCTTCATCTACAATTCCACTTTCTCTAAAGTATTTTGAAGCCATTTGCGCAAAAGCATTAGCATCTGTTCCCCATTCCATACCGTATGCATCAAGGGCAGCAGGTACAGCTGTATGGCTTATTTCACTTATTCCAACCAATAAACATGAGTCTGAATTGCAAAGTTCAGATGTCCCAGTTGGGTGCTCGCCTTGCCAACCACGATAATATTGACAATCACTATATTTTTGATGACATTCGTATCCACCTTTTGTTGGTGTTGGTGGTTCATTAACTTTTCGACCAGATCCAATTTCTCCAGAATTCCAATGACCATAGCCAAAATTTGCTCCTGAGGTTAACGTAGAATCATTTACAACCGCTCGAATTGCCGCTTTAGCTCCTTCATATCTTGTTGCTTTTTGCCCTCCATATTGTCTTTGCCAAGAAGTATCAACATTAGCTGCTGTAAAATTGTTCTCACTAAACTCCTGCACGGTATTGTTTTTGGTACCCACATACAATCCTGTAGAAGTAACAGCTATTGCAGTTGGGTCTTTAAGACTTATAGTGCTAGCAGTAAGTGTGCCAGGATCATCATCTTTATGAGATGTAGAAGAATTTCTTCCCGCTATTGCCTTTGAATTTAGTGAAGTATGTCCTGTTATTTCTATTTTTTGAACCAAATCTACATGGCTAGTAACATACATTACATTTACATCATCTCGTGACATTTGTATTCGCACAGCTTTTCGATGTTTCGTAGATGAGCTATCATCGTACCTGTAATGCCTTATTCTTGAAGTAGCTGGACAATAGTTGTTACCGGTTTTGGTTAATTTAAAACCTTCAATATTACCACCTCGAGCAAAATAAATATAATCACCATCTTTATCAACAGTGAGAGATACAGAAGATTGAACAGTGGTTCCTAAGGCGCCACCACCATATTGGTTCAAGCAAGCTTCTGTGTCACCAGTGGTTAAATTCTTTGTGAAAAGAAAACGCTTCACTCCGCCGCTTGCCCATTTTCTTCCCGTAATAAATATATGATCTTCTCCGTTTATTAGTTGAACAGCCATTGCTTTAGGGTACTTCATCCCAATTACGGTACTTAATTTATGTAAAGAGGCATCAACACATACGCCGTTTGTATCAATACCTATAACCTTTCCATTATCATTTGTGGCCATTGCATAAATTATATCGTTAGAAGTAATGCCAAGCGATGTTACATTTTTAATGGTAGTGTTTTTATTATCACAGTCAGGATCTTTACTATAGCCCATATAGTTTCTGTTATTTTTTGCAAAAGTGGCATCAACAGACTTGTCTGCTAATAAAAATTTTACAACACCCAATTTTCCTTCGCCTACATATACATTTCCATCAGAGTCCGCTGTAATACTATGCGGGTTATCTATTCCGTTTCCACCAAAAACATTTCTTTTCATACTTGCCGAGCTATCTAAAAGTATTAAAATATTTGCTGGCACATCTCCCTCACCTGAGCCTGGAGGTACAGGTTTAGAAATCGCATTTTGATTTAATAAAACAACTAAAAAAAATAAATTACTAATTATAATTTTAATAAGTCTGTTATACTTTTTTCTATTCATAATTTTCCTCATTGTCATATGTATACGAAAGATATTTTTCATTCGATATAATCACTTCTTCAGTTAAAAATTTTTTACGATAAAGGGTTTTGGAATATATAATTTCTCTACCAGCAATGCTCCAGGCCTTATAGCCTGTCCAATTCGGACTTTCACTATTTTCAATATCTCCAAAAATTGCTGTTACATAATTATAAAGCAACTTTTTTTTACTTTCTTCATTATTTGTACCATTTTCAACCTCAATAGATACTCCAGCAATTATATCATTTACAATAATTGCTTTAAAAGTAGAACTTCCTAAATTTATATCAGGACAAAAACTATTAATGTCAGTTGAAACAATCATAAATTTTTCTGCAAGTTGCTCTTCAGTTTCAATTGATTCTTCATATTCAATTGGGCCAAAGTAATTTTCAATACTAGATTTATGTCCCCCGATATTAATTCCAAGCAAATCACATGCTACGGATAAATTATTCAAAGATAAGAAAAATATTAAAGATAAGATTGTTTTTTTTATAATTTTCATAATTTTTTTCGATTATACCAATAAATAACTTTTTGAAAATATAGTATATAACTACTTTGGTTTTTAACTTAATTTGGCATAATAATGATTGATTCTAATGGAATTATAATTTCAGGTTTATTGTTATGATTTTGTTCAGCATCCTTTCCATAAAGAATGCCGCACGCATACAATCTATAAGATACTCCCAATGTCTGGCTATCAGATTGTCCCATATTTATACTTGAACCACTTACCATGATTGGAGCTTCTCCAATATTAACGCTAAAATATTCGTACTCAAATCTTTTTAAATATGCTTCTTCTTTACAAACTGGTGAAGAACATTCATCTTCTTCATCAGTAGAACCATAATCAATATTGTCGACATCAGAAGGTTTTGTGAAAATAGATGAAATTAATGTTCCAAAATTTTGCTTTATTTCATGATCTGTGACCATCAAAGTTGAAGGATTTAAATTTCTAAAACTTTTATAACAGTCTTCACCATCAGATTTAAGAACACCAGATTTATTAACTGGTTTTTTTATTGTAGATTTATTTCTTGTAAGAGGCGGTCCTTCCACAACATCTCCCATAAATGAATTAATTATTCTTTTTTCTGCTTGTAACAGCCCCGTCTCAGCTACATAAAATGCTTGTTGATATTGGTCGCTACTATTATTACTTTGATGATCTCCTGAGGCAATAACTATTAGTGCTCCGCCCATCAATGACATAACAAGTAAGAGTAGAAGAGAGAGAATTAAAGCAAACCCTTTTTCGTTTTTATTATCCATTTTTTTCTAACTACCTATGTTTCTTGTATGAACAGTTACAACAACCGAGTCTCTTAAATATTTGTCAACAAATTCACGAGTTCTATCACCCAGTCCTTTAACAAGTCTTGGTTTATTCGGTTTTGCGTCAAATCTAAAAAATTCTTTTTTTGATCTAAAAGTCAATCTTACATCTACGCTTCTTATATTGTATAGATGAACTCTTGAGTCCAAATCTGGGTTTGGTGGAGGAAAAATTGCTTTTCCTTCTGTGTTAAAAGCAACAAACTCCATATCTACCAAATGGTCTCTAATTAACTCTCCTTCGTAACATTCAGGGCAACTAATTATCCACGATCCTGATGGATTTTCAGCTGTCTGTTCCCAACTTTCTTTTGTTTTATAAACACCATAATATTTGTCTTTCCCATTTGATCTTGGTTCAGCATAGTATGTGATTTTATATCGTTTATATTTTTGTTTATCATCATTCTGATCAAAATCTCCATAGACAATATGTATTCTATCACAACACAAATCTTTTTCTGAATCATGTTTGTCTAATGGAGTAGTTGAGATTGATTCTGATCCATCCCAACCTAATGTATCTTTTACAATTATTAGTGGATCATGACTTTGTTCTACAGTGGTAGTGCCTCCTTTAAATATCAGCTCATCTGCTATTGAAATACCTTCGGTATTTTTTCCAAAATAATATTTAAAACCTGCTAGCCTAATATCTCTCATTAACATTGCAACTATATCTCTTCCTGAACGGCTGATTTTTGCTCTGTCTGTTACTTGAGAATAACTATTGTTTACAACACTATAAGTCGTATACATCGCTGTCATCATAATAGCTGAGATTACCACCCCAATTAAAATTTCTATTAAAGTTAACCCAGCATTATTATTAAATTTATTCTTTTTCATTTTACCAACTGATAATCTGACTGGAAATACAAAAATCTTCTTTTTTTGCCATCATTTAAATTTACTTGTACTCTTCCAATAAATAGTGACTTATCATCGATTTTTTCATTATTACCTGTTCCCGAAGTTATAATTTTGTTTGGACAGCCATCCCATTTACATAGTTTGAAAATTTTTACATTTTTTATATCTTTGTTGCTTCTACACTTAAGATATCTGTCGGTTCCAAAGATTTCATTCCATTTTTTTTCTTTATTACTAGGTGCATCAGTATTTTCGTTTGAATAAAGATTAGTTATATTGTCTTTTGTATTATATGCAGATTTGTTTGCGCAAACATTAGTGGTGGTACCTCCTCCTACTTGCCAACTATTATCAACCAGGTGTTCAGAAAATTTTTTATATGTTGTTGCTTCACCATCCACTGTTATTCCACCGTCTGCATTAAATGAAATACCGCTTTCTGCTGCATCCACTCCATATACTGTATTTTTATAACCAATTATATCTTCGGCTATCATGCTGATTAAATAATTTGCTTTTGTTCTTTCACCCGATACATCAATCGATTGAACTGAAAAATTTACCATATTGAAAACAGCGATAAATCCAATTCCTACAATTGCCGTTGATATCAAGGCCTCTATAAGTGTTAACCCCAATTGTGTTTTATGTTTATTCAAAAATTTAATCATTTTATTTATTGTAAAACCCAAGTTGAACCAAGTTTATCTGTTTTAGATTTGCTCCATTTTTCTAGAATAACATTTCCAAATCTAGACCAACTTACCTCAAAAATATTATCATGAATTGCACTAGGATTGCCACTTTCTTCTTGCGCTTTACATTTTTTGATTGTTAAGCTACGACTACAGATCCAAAATCCAGAGTCTACTTCAAATTCACTATCACCACTGTAATATGTGCCATCTTTAGAAAAACAAACAGTTCCATAATTATCTTCAAAATTTACTACAATATCTTCAAATTTTATTTGGGCTACTTCTAATTTATCAGATGAAGATCCATCATCATCCCAACCGATTGTCGATGTAGCTCCACCTGCGCACCTCACAGAAAAATCAGTCTTCCATTCATCAACTTCTCTCATATTATTGACGAAGCTATCCATGTGTAAACCTTTAGAAGTAACTATCAATTCATCTTTACCATCTACTTCTTCACTTGTAGCTATTACTTCTACCTGAACAAATGCGTAGTGACCTCTTTGAACTTGGGAATTGATATTACTAATTAAATTTTTAATTTTTACTGCTGCGCTTCGTACTTCTCTTTCTTTTTTCCAAGACGAAAAATTTGGATAAGCTGCTGCAGATATTACAGATATAATTACAATAACAACTAAAAGTTCTAGAAGATTAAATCCTCTAATGTTCTTTTCCTGCACCTGCATCAATTTTTCCTGCCTTAACTAATTCTTCTAATGATTTTTGCATTGTCACCATGCCATCACGAACTGAGGTTTGCATGATGCTTGGGATTTGGTGGATTTTTGCTTCACGTATTAAATTTTGGATTGGAGCTGTGCATTTCATAACTTCAAAAGCAGCCACTCGGCCCTGACCATCTTTTGTTTTTAATAATCTTTGAGTTACAACCATTTTTAAAGAAGTAGAAATTTGTGCGCGGATTTGTGCTTGTTGTTCTGGTGGAAATACATCAATAATTCTATTAATTGTATTCGGTGCACCACTAGTATGAAGAGTTCCAAAAACTAAATGGCCTGTTTCTGCGGCAGTTAAAGCAAGACCAACTGTTTCAAGATCTCGCATCTCTCCAACCAAAATAACATCTGGATCTTCACGAAGTGCAGCTTTTAAAGCACTTGCAAATGTTTCCGTTTGCTTTCCAACTTCACGGTGTGAAACAATACTTTTTTGATCTTTATGAATAAATTCAACTGGATCCTCAACAGTTATAATATTCGCTGTTCTTGTTTTATTAATTTCATTAACAATAGCTGCAAGTGTAGTCGATTTTCCAGAACCTGTAGGTCCTGTGACTAAAACTAATCCTTTGTGCATATCGATAATATCATAAAGAACTTGCGGTAAATCAAATTGTGCCATTTCAGGAATAACACTTTCTACTCTTCTAAGAACTGCAGCTGGACCGTTGATTGTTTTATAAAAGTTGGCTCTAAACCTTAACCCACTTATCATTATTGCAGAATCTAATTCATGTGTGTCTTGGAATTTTTTTGTTTCTACTTCATTGCAATTTGTCGACAAAAGATCTTGAATATCTTGTGCTTTGACCACAAC
>Ga0257111_1001301_pt1 | contig 10095 bp, 7 predicted proteins | sample LP_taG_6_FD_191567 | JGI IMG/M metagenome (GOLD analysis project Ga0257111, IMG submission 191567) | Marine microbial communities from Northeast Subartic Pacific Ocean, Canada - LP_J_2015_P26_500m | ecosystem: Environmental > Aquatic > Marine > Oceanic | place: Canada: Northeast Subartic Pacific... | reverse complement strand
TAAAAAAACAAGTAATTATTAACAAGGGTAGCAATGATGGTATTCGCAATACACAGTTAGTAGTTGGTTCCGATGGAGTCGTTGGGCAAGTTACTCAAGTGACACCTCTATACTCAACTGTGCTACTTATAACTGACCCCACTCAACACATGCCCGTTAAAAATGTTAGAAACGGTATTAGAGGCATAACCAAGGGCTTAGCAACCAATGAAAAAGGGATGATTGTTGAATTTATACCATTAGATTCTGATGTCAAATTGGGTGACATTTTTGTAACAAGTGGTATTGGCACTACATATCCTCCAGGATATCTTGTTGGTGAGGTATACAGAATTGATAAACCACCCAATGAAGCTTTTTTAACGATAACACTCAAACCAATACAAAACATGGACAAATTAGAATTTATCTTGATTGTTTCACAAAAGAATGACTAAAAACAATTCACTTTTATTGCTAACCAAAATAACTATTATTGCCCTAATCGTTGGCGCAATTTCACTACCTTCTATATTGGAAATAGTATCCCCATTCTGGATGTTGATTTTCTTTGTTTATTGGATCACATATACCGATACAAAAGCTCTATACCTCTTTGCATTAATACTCGGTATCTTGACTGACATATTACAAGGTAGCATTCTAGGTCAAAATGCTTTAGCTTTGCTGATAAGTTCTGCTTTCATTTTTAATGTTAAAAAGTCATTTTATGTTTCAAACTTAACCACTCAACAGGTCTATGTTTTTTTTGCTTCTCTCATCTACTTAACCGCTCTAATATTGACTCAATTAGCAATTCAGGGTTTTGATTTCAGCTGGTTGATAATACTTTCGCCTTTCACTAGTGCAATTATCTGGCCCCTTGTTCGTCTATTTTTGGCAAAACTAAAACATTAAGTCGTCAACTAGTATGGACAAAATTGCCAATACGAAAAGAGAAAGAAAGGTCTTCAGATCAAGAATCGTTATTGCTTCTGTTTTCATGATTGCTATGGCTTTTCTGGTCATCTATAGACTCTTTAACCTGCAAATCATTAACCATGATTACTACGTAGAAGAGGCTCTAGGTAATCAGCTACAAATACTTCCAATCCAGCCAATTAGAGGAAATATTCTAGATCGTAACGGTAAAGTCTTAGCAACAAATGAGCTCTCTTATAGGTTGACCATAACTCCTGAAAAAATTGATAATATGAATGACACCTTCATTGAACTACAAATAAGTGAACTTATTGACGAAGCAGACATAGAGAGATTCAACAAAAATTTGAGTCGTTATAAAAAATTTCATAATATTCCAATCAAATACAATCTTGCCGAATCAGTTGCGGCAGGTTTTCTTGTTGAAAATCAATTGCCTGGTGTCGAAATTGAGCCCTATTTTCATCGAGTTTACCCCGCTGGTTCTTCTAGTGCACACATAATCGGTTATGTTTCCTCTATGAGCAAAGAAGACAAAAACTATTATGATAAAAATAATTACGCAGGAACCACTTTTGTTGGCAAAACAGGTATTGAAAAGCAGTATGAAAAACTACTACATGGTCTATCAGGTAAAAAACAAATCGAAAGAAATGTTGACGGAAGAGTTGTAGATTCAAAAGTTATCAATGCCTCAGATCCTGGACAAGATATTTATTTAAATATCGATCTTGATTTACAGTTAGCAGCTGAATCACTTTTGGGTGATAGTCGAGGTGCACTTGCACTTATCGATGTTAATGACGGCTCAATATTAAGCCTTGTTAGCACACCGACTTTTAATCCTAACTGGTTTGTTGGTGGAATTTCGATTGATCGATACCAGCAACTCAAAAACGACAAAGAACTACCACTTTTTGATCGTAGCATCAAAGGCCTTTATCCCCCCGGTTCAACCATCAAACCGATGATTGCTTTAGCTGGATTAGAGCTAAATAAAATTACCATTAAAGACAAAATATTTTGCCCTGGCTATTACAAACTGCCAGATTACTCAAGAAGATTTAACGACTGGAAACGTTATGGACACGGTCATGTTGATGTAATAGAGGGAATCGCTCAGTCCTGTGACGTGTTCTTTTATGATTTAGCTTATAAATTAGGCATTGATAATATTCATGATAGTCTTACTCACTTTCAGTTTGGTAATAAAACAGGGGTTGATTTGCCAGGTGAATTGGGCGGAATTCTACCTTCAAGAGAATGGAAAAAAATTAATAAGGATGAACCTTGGTATAGAGGTGAAACTCTAATTACTGGAATTGGTCAAGGTTTTACGACAGCCAGCCCACTTCAGCTAGCCGTAGCGACTGCTGCTATAGCGAACAAGGGACAACTATTATCGCCGCAACTATTGATGCATTCTCAAACAAAAAGTGGCGAAATCTATGAAGATGACAAAAAGCTATCACGTCAAATACCCATTAAAGACATTAATAACTGGGAGTTAATCATCGAAAGTATGAAGCAAGTCGTATATGGAAAACTGGGTACAGCAAGAAGACTGAACCACAAACTCACATATACGCTGGCAGGAAAAACAGGAACTTCTCAGGTTTTTGGTCTCGATCCAGAAGAAGAGTACATTGCGGAAAATATTGAAGAAAAATTAAGGGATCATGCTCTATTTACCGGATTCGCCCCTATCGAAGATCCCCAAGTAGCTATAGCGATCATTGTAGAAAATGCCGGAAGTGGTAGTTCAAAGGCAGCGCCATTAGCTAGAGCGCTGCTAGATGTATATTTTAGTAAAAACCCTTTAAAAGAAAACCCAGCATCTGACTAACAATTAAAACATTTAAACCGACTCAGCATAAAACTTTTTTCTGAATTCAGAAAATGAATTGTCTTCAATAGCATTTCTCATCGATGCCATTAACTGTTGATAATAATAAAGATTATGTAAAGTATTTAAGCGTGAACCTAAAATTTCGTTGGTTTTTTGAAGATGGTGAAGGTAAGCTCTTGAGTAGTTCTTGCAGGTTGAACAGGCACAATTAGTATCAAGAGGTCCTGTGTCATTTTTATATTGTGAATTTCGTATCTTAATCACTCCGACAGAAGTAAATAAATAACCATTTCTTGCGTTTCGAGTTGGCATCACACAATCAAACATATCTATACCACAAGCAACTCCTTCTACCAGGTCTGAAGGTGTACCAACACCCATCAAGTAACGTGGCTTATCAGCTGGCATGTGTTCAGGTAAATAGTCTAGTACTTCCATCATCTGCTCTTTCGGCTCGCCGACAGATAGACCTCCAATAGCATAACCGTCAAAACCCATCTCCACTAAAGATTTAATTGATTGGAGACGAAGATCTTCATGCATACCACCCTGTACAATGCCAAAAAGAGCATTACTGTTATTGAGTTTTCGATGCTCTGTTAGGGAGCGTTTTGCCCACCTGAGAGATAACTGCATCGACTCATCGACAACATTCTTTTCACTTGGGTAAGGTGTGCAATCATCAAAAATCATGACAATATCTGAACCCAGCTTAAATTGTATTTGCATTGACTCTTCCGGACCCATAAATATTATTGAGCCATCTTTTGGTGAGCGGAACTTAACACCTTTTTCAGTAATTTTTCGAATATCTCCCAAACTAAACACCTGAAAGCCACCAGAATCAGTCAATATTGGGCCCGACCAATTCATAAAGCTGTGTAAGCCTCCATGGGCTTCAATGACATCGGTTGTCGGGGTAATTGCAAGATGAAAGGTGTTGCCAAGAATAATTTCTGAACCGAGGTTTTTTACTTCGTCTACAGTCATCGCTTTGACAGCACCGTAGGTACCTACCGGCATAAAAGCTGGTGTGTTGACCTTTCCACGATCAAAAGTCATTTTTCCACGACGAGCCTTATCGTCTGTTTTGGTTACTTTAAATTTCATACTGAGAAAAAAATATTATTACTCTAAATATCACATAGGAAATGCTTTGTTAATCTGATCAAAACCAAAACCTCTGGACTCTAAAAAACGCTTTTGCTTTGATTGGGTTTTGTAATCTGATGGAAAATTCTGACCAAACTTCTTCTCCCTAACCTCTTTTGCAAGTTCAAACCAATCAAAAATGGATAAGTCAAAGCTCTCAATACCTCGCTTCTTTAACTCATAAGAAATTGTTACAGGGCCTTTGCCTTGGTTATAACGCATAAGGATAAAAGCCTCAGAAAAACGCTCATCACTCTGATATTTTTGCTCAATCAATAAGTTAATTGAGTGTTTGATGTCAGTACTGTCAAAACTTTTCAGTTGTAATTTATTGGAGAGTTCTAATTGAGAATGTTCACGCCTTATCAACATCTTCAGCGCTACTGCATAGCACTTATTCTGTTGATTGTGAGTCGTCATGGTCGCTACTCATTAATTTTTCACGAATTTTTTCCTCAAGCATCTGACTCATTTCTGAGTGTTCTATTAAGTAATCTCTGGCATTGTCCTTACCTTGGCCAATTCTTTCTCCATCTACACTGTACCAAGCGCCTGCCTTTTCAACAAACCCAAGCTCAACGCCCAAATCAATCACCTCGCTTTCTCTTGAAATACCCTGGTTATAGAGTATCTGAAATTCTGCCTTCTTAAATGGTGGGGCAACTTTATTCTTCAAAACTTTAACTCGAGTTTCATTACCCAGCACTTCATCGCCCTTTTTAATTGCACCTATTCTGCGAATATCTAAACGAACAGAGGCATAGAATTTAAGTGCGTTGCCACCAGTTGTGGTTTCCGGGTTACCAAACATTACACCAATCTTCATACGAAGTTGATTAATAAAAATGACCATGGTGTTGGTTCTCTTAATGTTCGAGGTGAGCTTTCTAAGTGCTTGTGACATTAGCCTTGCTTGTAAACCCATATGAGAAGCTCCCATTTCACCCTCAATTTCAGCTTTAGGTGTTAAAGCTGCAACTGAATCTATAACTACAATATCTACACCACCTGAACGTACCAACATGTCTGTAATTTCCAGTGCTTGCTCACCTGTATCGGGTTGTGAAATTAAAAGGTCGTCAGTGTTCACTCCTAGCTTCTTTGCGTATGAAGGGTCGAGTGCATGTTCAGCGTCAATGAAGGCAGCCGTTCCGCCTAGTTTTTGCATTTCAGCAATCACATGCAGAGCTAGAGTTGTTTTTCCGGAAGATTCCGGACCATAAATTTCAACGACTCTGCCTCTAGGTAAGCCACCTATTCCTAAGGCAATATCAAGACTCAGGCTTCCTGTAGAAACGCTCTCAATATCAGTTCTTGACTCTTCATCTCCCAGAAACATGACTGACCCCTTACCAAACTGTTTTTCAATTTGACCAAGGGCCACTTTTAGTGCCTGTTTTTTCTGTTCATCCACACCACTCTCCCGCGTAAAATGTTAATTAATTTATTGCAATTATTATAATGGCTTTCTCTCCACAAGATACAGAATGTATGGCTCTCGCACTCAAACTTTCAAAGAAGGGCCGTGCATCAGTTGGAGCTAACCCAATGGTTGGTTGTGTGATAACGCGTGACGGTAAAATTGTTGCCCAGGACTACCACCGCCAATATGGAAAAGGTCATGCTGAAGTTAATGCTTTGGAACAAATTAAACACCAAGGCAAGGGTACTAAATTATACGTGACACTTGAGCCTTGCTCTCACCAAGGAAAAACGCCACCATGCACAAAAGCACTCATAAAGGCTGGTGTAAAAAAGGTTGTTGTGGCAATGCTTGACCCAAATCCTATGGTATCAGGAAGAGGCGTGAAATTACTCAAAGATTCTGGCATTAAAGTTGACATTGGTTTGTTGCAAAGTGAAGCAATGGAACTGAATAGAGGGTTTGTTAAAAGAATGGAAACTGGAATACCATTTGTTACCACAAAAATTGCTATGAGTCTCGATGGCGGAACTGCTATGGGTAGTGGTGAAAGCCAATGGATTACTTCTGACACTGCGAGACTTGACGTCCAGAAACTACGAAGTAATAATCAAGCAATTATGACTGGTTCTGGCACAATCATAAATGACAATCCCAAGATGACTGCCAGACTTAATGACTCTGAGCCCAACCCGTTAAGAGTAATTGTTGATAGTGGAAATAAGATTACCAACCAAAAACTCAATATATTTTCATCAGATTCTTCGACGCTTGTGCTTAATGATGGTAATTCAAAAATCTTATCAAATGGCAAAATAGATTTAAAATTAGCTCTAATTATGCTCGGTGAGATGGGTATCAACAACTTACTTATTGAGGCTGGTAGTGGATTAAATGGCGCTATGCTAGAAGCCGGACTTATTGATGAATTTATTATCTATACTGCTCCAGTGATACTCGGAAGTGATACCAAACCGATGATAGAAATCCCACTAACAAAAATATCTGAAAAAATTCAACTCAATATTCTTGATATTCGAAAAATCGGTGAGGATATTAAAATTAAAGCAGTTCTTAAATGAACACATTAATGAACAAACGAATTATACTGGGTGTTAGTGGTTCTATTGCAGCCTATAAATCACCTGATATTGTCAGACGATTACAGGACTTGGGTGCTGAGGTTAGAGTGATTTTAACTAGTGGTGGCAAAGAGTTTGTTAGTGAAAGGTCACTACAGACAGTTTCAAAAAATAAAGTTCATGATAATCTATGGGATTCGGAAGCAGAACTTTCAATGGGTCATATCGAACTCGCAAAATGGGCGGATGTTGTAATCATTGCCCCTGCCTCGGCTAATACAATAGCCAAACTCTGTCATGGTAAGGCCGATGACTTGCTTTCAACTGTTATTCTTGCAACCAGTGCCTCAGTTATGGTAGCACCATCTATGAACCAACAAATGTATGCTTCATTAGCAATGAAAGATAACCTGGCATTGTTACAAAAACGTGATGTAAGAATTATAGATCCAGGTTCTGGAGAGCAAGCTTGCGGTGATGTTGGGGAAGGTAGGTTAGCTGAAGCGAGTGAAATTTCTCGACAAACTTCAGAACTATTTCAGAATAATTCTCTTAGTGGGAAAAAAGTACTAATAACGCTTGGTGGCACTATTGAAGCAATCGATCCTGTTAGATTCTTATCAAACCATAGTAGTGGGAAAATGGGTATGGCGCTCGCATATGCGTCTATACAAGCTGGTGCAGAGACAACGCTTGTTATTGGCTCAATTTCTGTTGATGTTGAAAAAAGGGCAAAAACTATCTTTGTAACTACTGCAAATGAGATGCATGAAGCTGTTATGGTAAATATCCATGACCAAGACTTATTCATTAGTTGTGCCGCTGTTGCTGATTACAGACCTAAAAAAGTGAGCCCAAATAAAATAAAAAAAGACAGTAAAAAGCAAACAATTGAGCTTGTCGCTAATAAAGATATATTGAGTGATGTTTGTCAATTAAAAGACAAACCTATTTGTATAGGTTTTGCAGCTGAAACTGAAAATTATATAAATAACGCTAATCAAAAGCTCAAAAATAAGAATTGCGATGCAATTATTTTGAACGATGTTTCAAATAGCGAAATTGGTCTTAAATCTGATGACAATGAGGTTTATTTTATAACAAGAAATGGGTCTGAGAAAATCAATAAAAACAGTAAGCAAATTATTGCTGAAAAAATTGTCAAAAAAATTACGGAAGAATTCTTTTAGTCACTCAAAGTCCCTTTAAATAAAGGCTTAACAGACTTACTCACAAAACTGTGGAAAACTCTGGTGATATCTCTTATTATTGTCCAATAATATGCACCACAATAACAATTGCTACGGTTTTGGTTAATAAATAATCATATACAATTTTTCTATATAAATCAATAACTTATAATTTTGTTTTTTTGAAAATACATTTGGATATAACTGATTAGATTAGTTATTTTTCAAATAGCGGATAACTTTTATGGTTTTTCCCATTAAATAGGGCTTTCCGAGGGAATAAGAATAATTATTAATGTATTTATAATTTATGAATTATCTAAATAATTAAGTAAATCTGACTAAAACTATCGTACGAATATTGGTATTAAAATAAGATGATTTACTACTAAATAAACAACATTCGATTGACTTGGATTTATCGCTTATTCTTTGTTGTTTATTTTGACTATTAATATTGAATTTTGTATTTTCCTTGCCCAAAATTTTCATCAAGTGCGTCTAATAGATCTCTATGAAGAGAAATATCGTATTCTGAGTTAAGAGGAATGTTACCGGAGGCATTATTTGAATGATATTCAATCATAACCGGACATTTGCCGTTGAACTCTTTCAATAACCGACAGATATCTTCATATTCTAGTTTATTATTTTTGCTCAGCGACAATTTTAAGTACTTAGCATATTTCACTTGAACTTTCTCAATTGGCTCAATACGATCAATCACAACCTGCCATTGGTCTCTAAAATCTTTATTTACTTTACCACTAATAACTACAACTTCATCTAAAATCAGCTGATCACTATTTGATCCGAGTGATTGAGAGAAAAGTACAGCATTAATTTTCTGAACACCATCCTCAATAATTAAACTTGCCATCTGCCCTCTTTGTGTTTTACGATAATTAACTTCCGAGATTAATGCAAGAATACGTACTTCACGATTATTTCTAAAAATAATATCTTTGGGTAATGTGCAAACTATCGACTTTAAATCAGCTTTATACCAATCAGTGGGATGTTTATCAAGGTAATAGCCCATCATACTTTTTTCAAGCATCAACATTTTCTTAAAGGGTAAATATTCCCCTTTTATATAATTTTTTTCGTATTCAATATGGCTTTCAACTTCAGAAAATAGGCTCACTTGTCCTTTTGAAAAATCATTTTGTCTTTGTTCTGCCTGCTTGATAGCTCTAGGATAAGTAGCTATCAACGTTGTTCTATTAACACCAAAAACATCAAATGCACCACTGTATATGAGAGCTTCAATAGCTCTTCGATTTAAGTATTTCTTTTCTATCCGTAAGCAAAAATCAAAAATATCACTATAACTTCCATTGTTTTCACGCTCTAGAACTACCGCTCTTACTAATGATTCACCCACACCTTTTATAGCTCCCAGGCCGTAAATTATTGTCTTGTTGTCAGTAATACTGAATTCATATTCAGATTGACAAATATTTGGTGCACCAACGATAAGCCCACTTTTCTTTGACTCACCTACTGTAAATGCAATACGGTCCGTATCATCCATCATGCTAGACAAAACCGCTGCCATAAAGGGTGCTGGAAAGTGCGCCTTTAGCCATGCCGTTTGATATGAAACATAAGCATAGGCAACAGAATGGGACTTATTGAAACCATACCCTGAAAACTTATCAATCAGATCAAATATTTCATTAGCCTTTTGTTTCTTAATATTTTTTTTACCGGCACCTGTTACAAATACTTCTCGTTGCTCTTCCATCTCCTCTGCATCTTTCTTTCCCATTGCGCGCCTTAATATATCTGCACCACCCAATGAATAACCCGCCATCACTTGAGCTGACTTCATGACTTGTTCTTGATAAAGAAAGACACCATTGGTTGGTTTTAAAATTTCTTCAAGCATCTCGTGAGGATATCTCACTTTAGCGCCATGTTTTACCTGGATATAATCATCTACCATTCCAGAATTTAATGGACCTGGCCTATATAGGGCCAATGTCGCTACAATATCTTCAAAGCAGTCGGCTCGTAGTTTTTTCAAGTAACCGCGCATACCATCAGACTCTAGTTGAAAGACACCTGTAGTGTCGCATCGTTGTAATAATTTATATACCTCTGGATCGTCTAAAGCCAGCCCATCTATGTCTATTGGTTTTTTACTCAAACCTTTTTTTGCAATTATTTTGATTGATTTATCGATAACAGTTAAATTCGACAAACCCAGAAAGTCAAATTTTACTAAGCCAACAGCCTCTACGTCGTCTTTATCAAATTGAGACACAATCACATCAGACTCCTCGGAGCCCTTGTAAATTGGACAAAAATCACTAATCTTGCTAGGTGCAATTACTACGCCACCGGCATGAGTACCGACATTTCTAATCAATCCCTCTAAATCTTGAGAAAGATCAATGAGTGTTGAGACACTTTCCTCTGAGTCATAGCGTGACTTGAGTTCTGAAGAGTCTTTTAAAGCCTTACTTAAGG
>Ga0257111_1001296_pt1 | contig 10108 bp, 8 predicted proteins | sample LP_taG_6_FD_191567 | JGI IMG/M metagenome (GOLD analysis project Ga0257111, IMG submission 191567) | Marine microbial communities from Northeast Subartic Pacific Ocean, Canada - LP_J_2015_P26_500m | ecosystem: Environmental > Aquatic > Marine > Oceanic | place: Canada: Northeast Subartic Pacific... | reverse complement strand
TAATAATAATAATAAAAAGCTTGCTCTTCATAAGGTAAATTACTGAGTTGCGCTGGATTATTATTTGTACCACCGGATAAATCATCAATAACAAAATAGTTATCCGATATCAGTGGTAATCCATTAGCATCTGTTAATTCTTTCCAAATACGGGTTTTTGGATCATACCAACCATTATTTTCCGCATAATAAACCCAATCCAGTCTCGTAGATAAATAATGAAAATCTTTATAAGATTTGTTCTCTCCGGATCCATAATTATTATAATGTTCAAAAGTTGAAATCATTAATCGCCAGGCTGTATTTTTTCCTAATGTATTTTGTATTTGCAGACTAAGACGACGACTTCCCTCTAAGGTTTTGTAGTAATCTCTTAACCAATTTCCCTTGCTAATACTATGACTATAGCTTTCAGTAGCTTTATCTTCAAAAGAAGCTGAAATAATTGCATTAAAACCTGAACTTGGTGGTGAAAAAGTCATTTTAAAAGTACCCATGGGATGTGTAAATGAACTATGAGGTAGTTTTATTGATCGAGGACTTACAATATTGCTCCCCGCATATGATCCTGATAAATAAAATGATAAATATTTCTTTAATCCTGGAAATGGACCACCAAATTGCAGATTATACTTTCCATAGTTATTATTATAAACAGAATTATTATTCGAAATTTGATCTGTTTCAAAAATTAAATTACCTGAATAGTTTTGCTTCGATCCTGACTTAGTAACCACAGTTACAATACCTGACATGGCCTCACCAAATTCTGCTGAGAAGCCACCTTTTGATATCGTAAGAACATCAATCGATTCTTTATCAATCTGCACTCCTTGAGAACGATCAACTGGGTCATTCGTCAATATTCCATCCACATAAAAAGCAACTTCACCGCTTCGCCCACCTCTCATATGGATTCCTCTAGATCTACCTGCCTCTGTCTTAACTACGCCACCTGCATTTGCAATTACATCAGTAAAGTTTGATACAGGCATTTTATATAATTGATCCCCTGAATATTTCACTTGTGTAACTACAGATTTTACGTCTACTGTATTTTCCATGCTCTCCGCAACCACATTCACCTCTTGACCTTCAATTGCTTCTACGCTCATCGAACATAAGATATGTGTTGTAGCACCAGGGGAAACTTCAATGCTTTGAATTATTGTTGAAGCATATCCCATATAAGATACTTTAACACTGTATACACCAGTAATTAGATTAGGTATAACAAATTCCCCATTTTCATTTGTCATGGTACCTCTACCACTTTCAACAGGTAATAAAAGGATATTCGCTCCAAAAAGAGGGTCTTTTGTTATTGCATCAACAGCTTTCCCTCTAATTTTACCGGAAACCCTATCAGATTGTGCATCTAATACAGAGATAATTATAAAAATAAAGAAAAAGAAAAATTTGAATTTCAAGATCATTTATTTGAAATCAGTTAATCTTATTTATGCAGATTTTCTTCGAATATGATATAATGGATTCGAACCATCTTTTATCACTTTTCTAGTAATAGTAATTTTATCAACAGAATCCATCTCTGGTATTTGATACATAATATCCATCATAGCTTCTTCCATAACTGCACGTAGCGCTCTTGCACCTGCATTACGTTTCATAGCCCGAGTTATAATTTCATCTATCGCTTCTTTTCTAAACTCTAGCTTAATTCCTTCCATCCTAAAAAGCTTTTTATATTGTTTAATTAACGCATTCTTTGGTTCAGTAAGAACTTTATATAAAGCATTCTCATCTAACTTATTTAAACTAGAAATAATAGGAAGTCTACCTATAAGCTCTGGGATAAATCCAAATTCAATCAAATCCTCCGACTGTAAAAAATTTAAAATATTATTAGAATTGTAAATAATATTATTATTATTATTTGTTTTTGCAAATCCTATCTCTGCTTTTCCCTCTCTTCTTAAAATAATATCTGAAAGTCCATCAAAAGAACCACCACAAATAAACAAAATATTTTGCGTATCGACAGGAATGAGACTTTGCTCTGGATGCTTTCGACCTCCTTTTGGAGGAACATTACTAATTGTTCCTTCTAAAATCTTTAAAAGAGCTTGCTGAACTCCTTCACCAGAAACATCACGAGTTATACTTGAGCTTGATGCTCGTTTACCAACTTTATCAATCTCATCAATATACACTATTCCTTGTTCTGCTAAGGATATGTCATAATTTGCTACTTGCAATAAACGAACTAACACATTTTCAACATCTTCACCAACATATCCTGCCTCCGTAAGTGCAGTTGCATCAGCTATTGCAAATGGTACAGAAAGAAAATTTGCGAGGGTTTGTGCAATTAATGTTTTTCCCGTTCCAGTTGGACCTAGCATCAAAATATTGCTTTTTTCGATCTTTACACCATCATCTAAATCTTGAAAGATGATCCGTTTGAAATGATTGTGTATCGCAACAGCCATTATTTTTTTTGCTCTATCTTGCCCAACAACATGCTGATCAAGATAACCTTTTATTTCTGAAGGTCTTGGAAGCGTCCTATGGTTCGTATTTTTATCTTTTTGTTTTGGAGTTTTTTTTGTCATTTTTTCTTGCTGTTAAAATTGTATCTAAAATTCCATATTCTTTTGCTTCTTCAACACTCATAAAAAAGTTTCTATCTGTATCTTTTTCTATTTTTTTAATTGTTTGCTTCGTGCTTTTTGCCAATATTGAATTTAATCTTTGTCGAAGTCTCAAGATTTCATCCGCTTGTATTTTTATATCAGAAGCTTGCCCTTCTGCTCCACCAAGTGGTTGATGAATCATGACCCGCGAATTAGGTAAAGCAGATCTCTTACCAGGCGTTCCGCCAGCAAGTAAAACTGCAGCCATACTTGAAGCAGCTCCCATACATATGGTTGCTACATGTGGTTTTATATAATTCATAGTATCAAAAATTCCTAAACCTGCTGAAACATAGCCTCCAGGAGAATTAATATATAAGAATATATCTTTATCAGAATTTTCTGCTTCTAGAAATAATAATTGAGCAATAATTAATGAAGCTACAGTATCATCAATTGGTGTACCCAAAAATATAATCCTTTCCTTTAGAAGTCTTGAATAAATATCATATGCGCGTTCAGTTCGACCAGATTGCTCCACAACCATCGGCACTAACTGAGCCATTGCCCTCTTACTCATTATCTACTCCTTTCATTTTCAGTTTCTTCACGAAGTACTTTAGTATGAACTTTAACATCTTTAATCTTGGTAAAATCTTCTAAATAGTTCAACACCTTTTTTTCTATTAGGTCATCCTCAATTCGTTGGCGGTTACTTGGCTTTTTATAATATTGTTTTATTTCTTTTGAATGATCTGGTGATCGTTCTAACAATTTTTGAATTTCTTTATCTATATCATCTCTAGATACAGAAATATTATCTTGATTAGAAACAATAGCTTTTCGAATTAGATACCATTTCATATTTCTTTCCGCAACAGCTTTATATGAATCTCGAATTTTATTTTCATCGAGATCTTGAGATTGCTGCTGTTCTTTTGCTTCTTGGATAAGATGATCTAAATATGAATCGACCATTGCAGGTGCAAAATCAGGTTTTACATATTCTATCATACTATCAGCAAGAGTTCGTTCAAATGCCTCCTCCGATCGTTGAGCATAGCTATCATTCACCTTTTTCATAATAATATTTCGAAAACTCGCTTCATCTTTCGAATCAGGCTCTACAGATTTAATAAATTCCTGATTTACCTCTGGGACCACCTGCTCTTCAACATTAATTATAGAAAGTTCATATTTGGTCATTGAATTATCATTTAAATCAGGTAAATCTACCTGTACTTTATCACCAGCTTTAAGTCCAATTAGTTTTTTCATATTATCACCGCTAAAAGGATCCGTACCAATTTGTAAAAATCTTTTCTCTAGTTTTTCACCAATTATCGGCAGACCTGAATTATCTAATTTTTGAAAATCAACAATAAGATAATGTCCTTCTTTTGCGCCATCTTCAATAGTTTTAACTTCTGCGCGAGATCTACGCATTTCATCAATAACATTATCGATATCTATATCATCGGATATATACTCAGTTTTCTGAATTTTTAAACAATTTTTCTTCATTTTTGGCAATACAATCTTGGGTTCAATTTGAAAAATTGCTTTAAACTTAAAATGCTCTTCATAATGGAAATGTACATCTTCAATATTTGCTTTATTAACAGGAATAAGGTTTTCTTCTTTTAAGGCTTCTATGTAAAATTTATTTACACCCTCTTCAATAAATTCTGCTTCAATATTCGGCATAAATTTATTCATCAATACTTTAAGCGGAATTTTTCCTGGTCGAAAACCTGGTAATTTAACCTTCTTGTTGAATTTCTTAATAGTTTGCTGAAAATCCTGAAGACATTCATCCCAAGATAGATTAATGGTTAGCTCCCTTGAATACGCATTTATTTTATTTACTTTAATTTCCATATATCTATTAAAATTGCTGGCGAATTTACTTCTTCAGTTAACTGGCGTCAAATTATAGATGATAAAAGTTAAAAAGTTCAATCAAATAATTCCATCTTGTAAAACTATGCTACCTAGATAAAAACACCGCATTGCTATCATTTGAATAAAATGAGCTATATCATTATGATTCATGTTTTCATGTAACGTAATTCTACTCTGTTGTACACCAGCTGAAACAAAAGTAATAATAATTCCTAGCATTATCATACTTACTCCATCTGATTGGAAAACAACATATGAATATAGAAATCCTACTAAAACGACACTCATAATAAAAAGATAGAATAAAACTACATTAACAAAATCATCATTTCTTGTTACAGTGAAAAAATAAATTACTAATAGGCATAACAATACCCATCTTAATCGTATTACTAATTGATATTCAAATAAATGATGCAACATACTCAAAAACATACAATAGCTCATTATTCCAATTGAATATGTTGCGAATTTCCAAATTATATTGGCAATAGAGGCTGAACAATATGGCCCAACCCCATGACTCAATGCACCAAGGAATGCCCCTAAAGAAAGCATGCGAAATGTCCATATCCAATGGTATTGCACATTAAGTAACTGATTAATATAAATGCTTGTTAATTCACTCGAATAATAAAATGCAATGATAGCAATTATTAAATCTGTTATTGTTGTCATTGGTTCGTATATGATTGTTTTAACCATTTTGGGTTATAAATCCATCACTAAATATACTAATTCAATTACATCAATAATCGTTATCTGATTATCTGTATTCAAATCCCCAGCTTCTATAGAACATAGTTCTGGTTCAACAAAACCCATTACAATATCAACTAATCTTAAAATATCAAAAATATTAATTCTCTGATCAAGGTTTACATCCCCTATGTTATTACCACAAGAAATCATTTCTTTCATAGCGGGTACTTTCATCGCAATACAATGTATAGCCCCATTTGCTGGGATAATTTGATTACAGTCAAAACCTATCGCTTCTGAACCTGGAATAATGTCTTCATATTGAGATAACACATCAGTATCATTTGCAAAAGAATCAGTAAATCCATAGATAGGAACTAATACCTTATTATTAACTATTAGAGAATTAACATATGTATAGGTTATACCATTACTATATGGAGGCATTGGCATACGAATTACATTAAATGATTTTCCATCTCCATTCGTCTCATTTGTAAGTTGATTTGCTACTTGATTGCATAGGTCATAATTGCCTGGATAACCAGCAGATTGATTTTCATACTCACCAACAACAATTGTTGAATCATTAATTATTTTTACAAACATATCAATATGTCCAGTACCATCATTAATTAGATGAGGAGCGATTATCACTTTGTGCACTCCATAATAATCTAAAAAATACTGACTAAGCTGATCTTCAGTAAGATTAGGGTCAAAACCCTGGGAAGCATCAAAAATTACGTCTGAAACTATTACTGCTCCTTTCCCATCTAAGAGCATGTTCCCGCCAGCTTCAACTAAATCCAAACCATAATAATTAACTCCGAAGCTTTCTGCAAACAATTCAGGAAAAGAATCATCTTGAGGGCGGGGTCTATTATATGTCAGATCAATAATCTCTCTTCTATCCCCCGGCTCATAGATCCACCAAGGTCCATAATCTCGTATCCAAACTGAATTAGTAGGTGCAACTTCAAAAATAACATGATCCATATTTACATTTGCATTAGTAAGAGTGTTGTATACCGAATTCTGCTCAGTTGAATTATCAACAACAACCCAGGCAGTATCATCTTCAGCAACTTCTTTAATCAAATCCGTTAACAAAGTTGAATAGGCTTCCCAGGCAAATAGGATCCCAGCCACTGTATCAAATTCTGCAGGTGCATATAAAATACCATCTGGCGGATCTGTAACCGTACGATTTATACCGATTTCGTCTAACCTTTTTTTCTCATCTTCAGACAAATTATGTGGTAAGGATTGACCAAATAATAATGAACCCAGCATAAAAAATAATAGAACTATCATTTTATAAGGATTAAATATTGCTTTAGATATATTTTTCATTTAGGGATGCCAATTTTATTAATTTCGTCGACATTACTTGTGCTTCTTTTTTATGATCATGTTTTATATACCCTTTTTGTAGAATTTTTACTTTATTAATGGCCATATTGATTGTAGCCATTCGATCTTTATTATTTATATTAGGATTATCAATCATTTTTTCTAGTGCTATTACTCGATATAAATCCATCCCCCAATATTTCTTAGATAATTGATCATCATGTCCACCAAATTTATTTATTAATTTTTGATCCAAATATAGAACACTATATTTTGAACAAATTCTCAACCACATATCATAATCTTCACAAACAGGTAGACTTTCATCAAATAAACCGACATTATTAAATATATCTTTATGTATGATAATTGAAGAAGGGGAAATAACACATAATGGTAAACATTTATTATATATATCTCCACCATATTTTCTATGTTTTTTCATTGGGTTTACTCGTACTTGATTACGAATCCAAACTTCATCGGTATGGCAAATTTTATACGAAAAGTTTGTATTTAATAAATTTATTTGTTTTTCCACTTTTTTAGGTAGCCATTCATCATCTGAATCTAAAAAGGCTATCCATTTACTTTTGGCTAACTTAATTCCTGCATTTCTAGCAGTACTCACACCCTTATTTTCTTGATGTGTCAAAATAACTTGAGGAAAATCTCTTTTTACCAGATCATATGTGCCATCTTTCGAACCGTCATCAATAACAATAATTTCATTTACTGGATATGTTTGATTTATCACAGAATTAATAGAACGATAAATTAGCTTTGCTCTGTTAAATACAGGAATTATTACGCTAACAGCGTTTTGATTATTTTTCATATATTATTATGAATATATCCACAATAAATACATTTACTACCAACTTGCACAAGAAATCCACATTCTGGACAATTCCATTCATCTAATGATAGATCTTTATATGGGTCATTCTTTGATCGTTGAACACTAACTAAAACTACCATAATAATAAATATTATTATTATAATTGAAATTAATAAAAAAGAATAGCCCAACTAATTATCCTTTATTCCTTAATAAAAAAAACCCTGCTAATTATGCAGGGTTAATTATATAAGAAATTATTATAACTCTTATTGTTTTAATCGGTATGTACAACCTTCAATTGTTTTAAGAAATTTTTCTACTTGATTTGATGTATGAAATAATTCATTCATTGGCTCAAATGTATCTGTTGGATACATTTCTTCATCAAATTCGACAAGAAATATTGATTCAAGTTTTACCGTTATATCTCTTAAAACTTGCTTAGTAACATTTTTACTTCTAAGAAAATTTATTTGCAGATTTAATTGGCCCTCACTTGTCATGTGAAATAATGGTAATAATCCAAAATCAGAATCACACCTATAAGTCAATGTGCCATGGTCATTACCTCTTCCCCAAGAAATATCTGTAGCATGTTTTTCTGAAAATTCACAGATACTATTTCCAATTTTTGCTATTTCACGACTGCATTTTTCACGCATGTCATTCATAAACGTATCTTTATTCCATTTCATATGATAGATTTTCCCCCAAACTTGATAAATACCTCGGAATACAATAAATAATGTTGATCGAATTTAAAGAAAAGTTTTATTTAATAAAAATGAAGGTTATTATTTTTTATTTTTTATTTTTTTAAATATAAATTTATTCATCTTTATATATCTTTGGTTTCATCAGGCCAAGTAATGCAGGAAGAAATGTCAAATCACAAATTAATGCAATAAAAATTGTTAGAGCTGCTAGCAATCCAAAATCTGCAGTTGGTGTAAAACTAGAAAAAGTTAAGACTAAGAATCCTGTCACTAAAATTCCTGTAGTTGTAATCATTGCAAGCCCTGTCGTCATTATAGTTTTATCATTGGCCATTCTGTAATTCCATTTATGTGCTGGCAATTCCATCCTATACCTAGTTAAATAATGAATCGTATCATCAACTGCTATTCCAAAGGCTACAGCAAATGTCATGGCCGTTGGTGGTCGAAGTATAATATCAAAATATCCCATTATTGCAGCCATCGCAAGCATTGGAATTATATTTGGTATTATAGATATTAATGTAATAGGTACAGACTTAAACAAAATTATCATAACAAATGTAATTAGTATGAAAGCAGCAACAAAACTAGTGGTTAAATCACTTACTAAATAATCATTCGTTGCTAAGGCTAAAAATGTAGTTCCTGTTATTTCAACTTTCATATAATCTGGCATCTTATTTTCTACAAAGTTGTATATATCTTTTTTAATCTCAGAAGCCCTTTTAGAGTTAATATCTTTTACTCTTCCAGTTATTCTAGACTTTGAATAATCAAAATTAATTAATGAATTGAATTTATCTCCATATATCAAAATTGTTTGTGTAATTGCTGACCTAGAAGATGGAATAGTATAATATTTATTGTTTCCATCATTCATTGCACGATTAAATTCTTTAATATGATCTACCATAGATATCATTTTTCCTATATCATCAACACTTGATATATATTGTTGTAACATATCTAAGTGTTGTAAAAATACTGGATCTCTTATATCATTTACTTCAGATAGGTTAGGGGTATTTATACTTACAATTATTTCTAAAGGAAGAATTGAACCCATTCTTTTCTCAGCTATCATTATATCATCATATAGATTTGTTCCAGGCTTCAAATCATCCATTAATGAATTGTGACTATTTATTTTGGATGCTCCTATAACTGAAATAATAGCAAAGAAAAAGGTGAAAATAATTATGGGTTTGGGATAGGATCTAACCAGGTTTATAAATCCCTTTAATATATTTATTCTAAATCCTAAAGAATATGATTTCAATTTTTTGATTGGGGTCTGTTTGCACAACATTATCATAGCTGGTAAATATGTTACGGTTAAAATAAAAGCAAACATAACGCCAGCTGCTGTCATCATGCCAAATTGTCTAACAATATCAATATTTGACCTAATTAAAGAACCAAATCCGATACTAGTAGTAATAGAAGTAAGAAAAATTGCTGTTCCAATTTTTTCTAATGTTTGAGATAATGCCTTTTTTTTATCCTTAACATCAGATAAAGTACCAAAATATTTAACAAAAAAATGGACAGAATCACCAATTCCAATTATAAATAACAATGTAGGAATAATATATGTCATAATATTGAAATCAATATTTAATGTAACCATTAAACCAATCGTCCAGATAACTACCATTATAATAATAGACATTGGTACCAGTAATGCTAACCATGAACGAAATACCACGGTGAATAAAATCACAATCATTACTGCGACTGGAATTAAGAATCGAATAGTGTCAGCAACCATTAATTGGACGTATCGTGTTCTAAGAATAGGAAGGCCTGATTGATGCCACCTCCAATTTACTGAATTCTGATATACATCAATTTCTTCGATAATTCTTTCTCTCATATCATGATTATTGAATGACTCATCTAGTTCTATTGCAATTGAAGCTAATTTTCCATCTCTTGAAATCAGAGTCTCTTGTACTAGCTCAGAAGAGGTAATACGTTTTTTT
>Ga0257111_1001293_pt1 | contig 10132 bp, 10 predicted proteins | sample LP_taG_6_FD_191567 | JGI IMG/M metagenome (GOLD analysis project Ga0257111, IMG submission 191567) | Marine microbial communities from Northeast Subartic Pacific Ocean, Canada - LP_J_2015_P26_500m | ecosystem: Environmental > Aquatic > Marine > Oceanic | place: Canada: Northeast Subartic Pacific... | reverse complement strand
GGACTTTTCTCAACCAAAAGAATTTTTATATTTTTTTTTGATTTGATTATTTCATTGGCGGTCGCTAATCCAATAATACCGCCACCTATAATAACTAAATCTACATTATCTTTAAACATATTATTCCCCAATCATAGAGAGATAGTTTTATATATTTCTTGAGTAGAAATTTCTATCAATTCAAACGCATTATTTATTGCATATTGTAGATCCATAGGTTCGTTTACTATACTGAAAAACGCATCAATTCCCATATGTTTCAATTCACGGTATCCCTTACCCAAAGATCCAGAAATGACAATTACAGGAATGTTGTATTTTTTTGCTCTTATAGATACTGCAACAGGGGATTTATTAAATTGAGTAGACTTATCAGTTTGACCTTCCCCAACAATAACTAAATCTACACCCTCCAATTTTTTTTCGTAATTTAAATAGTCAAGTACAATATCCGCTCCGCTTGATAGTTCTGCATCTGCAAATGCCATCAATCCTGCTCCTAAACCTCCTGCAGCACCAGAACCTGGGACATTCAAGATATCCTTTCTCATTTGATCTTTTATAATCTTTGCCCAATGCATTAAACTTTTATCTAAGATTTTTATTGTCTGTGCATTTGCACCTTTTTGTGGACCAAAAATATTTGATGCTCCGTTTTTTCCACATAAAGGGTTATTTACATCACAAGCAACATTGACTTTAACTTCTTGTAATCTTTTATCTAATCCGGATGTATCTATATAAGATATTTGTCCAACAGACTCTCCATTTGGTATCACAAGATCTTTGTTTCTATCTAAAAACTTAGCTCCTAACGCATAAGCAAAGCCTGCTCCACCATCATTGGTTGCACTACCACCAATACCAATAATGAAATCTCTTATTCCATGATCTAGTGCTGATTTAAATAATTCTCCAGTCCCAAAAGTGGATGTTCTCATTGGATCTTTTTCATTTTCATTTAACAAAGCAAGTCCAGAAGCTTTAGCCATCTCTATAACTGCTGTTTTATTATCACCTAATTTTCCCCATTCAGCATCAATAATTTTTCCTAATGGATTATGCACTTTTTGTTTAATTAATTCTCCATCAGTTATGTCAACTAATGTTTGTAATGTCCCATCTCCACCATCAGCGACAGGACAAAGATCTATTGTTACATTCTTATCCACATTTCTAATCCCTTTCTTCATAGCCTTAGCTACTTCTATACCTGAGAGACTCTCTTTGAATTCTTGTGGAGATATTAATATTTTATTTATTTTCATTTAAATCTTGTTTGCATCAAATGTTTTAAGTTTAATTTTTATTACCTTGTATTATATCTAAGACTTTATTTACAGCGTATTGTAGATTCCCATCTTTATTTACAATAATAAAGTCAAAAAAATCAGATGTTTGAATTTCTTTTTCTGCCGTCTTTAATCTTGTGGTCATTTCCGCTGAAGTATTAACACCCCTTTCTATCAAACGTTTTCTAAGTGATTCAGTTTTTTCGGGTTTTATAAATATTAAAATGACAGCAGGAATTAATTCCTTTATTCTTTTTGCTCCTTGAACATCAACGCGTAGTAACACATCTTTATTATTTTTCAATGGTTCAAAAATTTGAGATTTAGGAACCCCATAATAATTTTTATAAACTTTTGCCCATTCGATCAAGTCATTATTTTGAATTAATTTCTTGAATATTTTTTCAGAATAAAAAAAATGATTAATTCCATCTGTTTCAGTTTTTCTTGGCTTTCTAGTTGTAGCTGTTATAACAAAATGAAAATTATTGTCTAACCTTTGTAAATTCTCTATAATTGTATCTTTTCCTACAGCAGAGGGTCCCGACATTACGTAAATATTAGCTGTATTTTTCTCTCTCAATTTCAAACACCTATTAGTTTTAACGTTTCCCAAAACTTTGGATATGAAACATTAGATACTTCTGAATTTTCTATTTCAATTGGATCTTCAGATATTAAGCTTGCAATACCTAGGGTCATTGCTATTCTGTGATCTCCATGTGATGAGAATTTTCCTCCGGTTATTTTACCGTTACCTTGTATTATCATACCGTCCTGCAGTTCTTCTATTTCTGCGCCTGCGTTTCTCATCCACTCGACTGTTAAAGCTATTCTATCCGATTCCTTATATCTTAATTCTTGTGCGTCTGAGATTTTTGTTTCTCCTTCGGCAAATACAGCAGCTAAAGCAATTATAGGAATTTCGTCTATTAATAAAGGAATTTCTTCACCTGATATTGTTGTAGCTTTTAGATTACTAGTTGAGATATTAATATCACAGACAGGTTCTCCTGAATAATCAAGTTTATTAAACATGTTCATATTAGCTCCCATTCGATTTAGAACACTAATGATTCCTGACCTTGTTTCATTGATTCCAACATTCTTTATTGTTAAATCTGCATTCTTGTGAATACAGCCAGCGACCATCCAATAGGAAGCACTTGATATGTCACCAGGTATGATTACATCTACTGCATTAATTTCAGATGGTTTTACTTGTATTTTTAACCCTTTTGTTTTTATTGTTGCTCCCATAAACCCTAAAAGTCTTTCTGTGTGATCCCTTGATAGAGCTGGTTGATTAATTGTGATCCCACCTTTTGATCTCAGACCTGCCAAAATAAGAGCGCTTTTTAATTGAGCACTAGCAACAGGCATGTCATAATTTATATTCTTTAGTTCTCCACCTTTAAATTCAATCGGTGCATTTTCATTATTGTTTTTTGCTTTAATAATTGCACCCATCATGTTTAAAGGTTTAACTACTCTTCCCATAGGCCTTCTTCTTATAGATTTATCACCATCTAAAACTGATCTAAATTTTCTACCTGCTAACACTCCTGACATTAATCTTATTGTAGTCCCTGAATTACCTACATTTAAAATTTGATTTGGCTCTTTCAATGAATTCATTCCCTGTCCATCAGTTATAACATTCCCACCACTGTCAATGTATATTTTTGAACCCAATTTTTTTAATACAGATATTGTTGCGAGGCAATCATCTCCCATTAAAAAATTTGATATTTTAGCTTTTCCTGAGGCGAGTGAGTTAAACATAACTGCTCTGTGAGACATTGATTTATCTGGAGGAATCGTTATTTCACCTCTAAGTGAATTAGATTTATTTACATGAAATTCCATTTGAGTTAAACTCTCTTTTTAAAACCATATTTATCTGTTTCAGTAGCTGGTTTTGTTTTTGTGAAAAATTTTGCTGCTCTTGATCCTACAAAAAGAGATAACATATTTTCAGAAGCAGAAGGGATGTAATCTGATGGTGATTGGCTTGTATTAGGATCAATATTATTCATTATTTTTAACTTGTTTTCCCAATTTTTTTGTATGTAATCAGCGATATCATCTTCAGAGTTATTTTTCAACATTTTTTCTAATTTAAGTAATTCAGAAATATATATTCTTACCCATTCAAGTAGCATATCGCTATTAGTAAGTATTGATGAAAATGAATTGATTGGTTCATTATCCAATGCGTCCGTAAATTTATTAAACTTGTTTCCAATGAACCTGTATATTTCTTTCCAGCTTTTGCTATCATTAGACAGATTCATTAATGCAGTACTTAAAATAATTGGCATAGTTTCTACAAGTCCTGAAAAGCTGTCATGTTCCATAATGTCTATATTTATCACTTGCCCACTTAAATCATCTATTAATTTTGACGCAACTTCATATGTATTTGTATTTGAATTTTCATAACTTACTACACCCCAAAAAATGTTTTCAAAACTTTGATATTTTTTAAATGGATTTATACCAATAATTCCAATGCCAGGTAGAATTTCTTTAGCCCATTGATTAACTGCTCTTTTAGTATCTGAGGTGTCGATGATCACTACATTTTTAGTTAAATATTCCTTTATATTTTCAAAAATCTCATATATAGAAGACGTAGGGGTCGTAACTAGTATTATGTCAGAATCTTTGACACATTCTTCATAATTGTTAGTAAGTTTTGTGATTGAATTAGAATTTAAAGATATCTCAGATTTTTCTTTATGAATATCGAAACCTTTAAGTGTTATGTTTTTATTCAGTTTAATAAGACTTGCTCCTATGCCCGATCCAACTTCTCCATTTCCAATTATTGATATTATTTGATTGTCTAACTTACTCATCTTTTTTTTCTTTTGCTTCTTTTAGATTGTTAATGTTTTTTTTTAAATTTGAAAAATCCTTTTTATTCAGAGTGTCTAAATCTACTACTATTCCTGAAAAATCTATATCAAATATTAATTCTAAGTAATCTAAATTTATATTAGATTTATGAATATTTATAAAACAATTGGTGTCAATATTGGATAATAATTCTTTAATATCTAAAATATCATTAAAATTATGAGAAATAGGTCTATCGTAAATTATGAAGTCAAAGTTAATGGCCTCTATAGCATTCATACGTAATAAACTAAGTTTTTCTTTGATTTTTATTCCTATAGGATTTTTATACCTATAAATATTGAAATTTACATCTGATGGATTATCTATGAATATAAAATCTGTTTTATCCAATGTGGATAAATTATCTGATTTAGTTATTTGTACTCCAGAACAAAATTCCACTTCAGTTTTAATCGATGATCCGAATATATAAGCATCGCACTCAAAAACCTTTTTAGTAAATATATTTTTCGCATAACCTAATATTAATAATTTCTTAAAACTTTGGTTTTCTATATCAGATTGAAATCCCAAATTAGGAGAATTATTAGAAATGATTTTTGTTAAATCTTTCAAAGCTATTTTCCTAAATCATCACTTTGTTTTCTCTTGTCTTTAAGAAAATTTTCAACATCCTTCAGAATCATTTGTGGTTCAGGGTCAATTTTTGACATTTCTTCTGTATCATAAGATTCTTCAAGTTTTTCAACGTATTTAGTTATTTCGTTATGATCCTCAAGCGCATTATTTAAAGATGATTTGAAATCTTCGGAGACTTTAGTTATTTTTTCAAAATTAATTTCTATAGATAATAACTCTGATAATTCTTTCAAAATAGCTGCTGATAAAATAGGGTTGTGGGTAATTTGTAAATAATGTGGCGCATGACCCCATAAAGAAATTGTGGGTATTCCTAATTTGTCTAATTTTTCGCCTATAGCTGACGTAATACCTGCAGGACCTTCATAAGTAGGCTTCGAGAAATTCAATTTTTTGAACATTTTTTGATTTTGTTTACCACTAGATGTAAAAGTTATTCTTGGTTTTCTTGTATGTGGAACTGAATCTAATAATGCTCCAATCATAATTACTGTTTTAACTTCATATAAAGTAACAGTTTTCATAAAGTTTTTAATGTACTTTTTCCAATTGAGATCAGGTTCTATACCTTGAAAAATTATAATGTCATTGTTGACAGATTTAGGTTTTATAAATGAAAATTTATTGTTTAACCAATCTATCTGACGCTTATTATTAATGTTTGTTACTGAAGGTCTTTTATCGGAGTATATATAATAAGGTTCTGAATTTAAATAAATTGTATGGTTCACTTCAGATTGGGATAATAATTCTTTTATGGATTTGGTAGCGGCTTCTGCTGCATCAGGCCAACCTTCCCAGGTGCAAATAAGTATTGGTTCTTTTAAATCAGATTTGATTATTTCTTCCATATTTTTTCCTACTTATCTAATCTACTACACTTATTTATAATTAGCATAACGTAAATATGAATTAAATGAAAACTTATAATAAACTAATTTGTGTAGTTATAAATTACCATTCAAAGATTGATTCAAAGTATATAAATTAAATGTATTAATAAGTCAGAATATTAATTTCTGTGAGTGTATGGTTATGATACAAGAATTTGGCCATCAAGATTACAGCCAGCTGGTGCATTCTTAATTAATAATAACGTTTATAATATTTCTATGAAAAAATGATTTATTTAATAATATAAAGAATTTAAGAGAGTAAAAGATGAAAAACGAACAATGGATATTATCAAAAAGACCTGTAGGTGTTCCTAATTTAGAAACTGATCTAACTTTAAAACAAATGGAAACAAGAGATTTGAATTTTGGAGAAATCCTCATCGAATCTCAGTATTTATCTCTGGATCCATATATGAGAGGACGCATGAATGCGGGACAATCATATGCAACTCCTGTTGAAATTGGAGCTGTAATGGAAGGAGAAGTTATAGGTAAAATAATAGAGTCGAAATCAAAACTATATAAAAAAGGAGATTTTATAAATACAAGACTGGGATGGCAAAAATATGGAATTGTAGATGAAAAATCTCAAATCAATAAAATAAATTTACCTTCAGAACTACCTATTACATATTCTTTAGGAGTATTGGGAATGCCTGGTAGAACTGCTTATTTAGGTTTCACTGAAGTATGTAAACCCAAACCTGGAGAAACCATAGTTATTTCAGCCGCATCTGGAGCAGTAGGTTCTATCGTAGGGCAAATTGCAAAACTTATGGGTTGTAGAGTAATAGGGATTGTAGGAAGTGATTCAAAAGTTAAATATTGTAAGGAAACATTAAATTTTGACATATGTTTAAATTATCGAAAACAAGATATTGACAAAGAATTAGGTAAAATTGGAGAAAATTTTGTTGATATGTATTTTGACAATGTTGGTGGAGAGGTGTCCGATGCAGTTATGAATCACATATCTCTATATTCTAGAACTGCGATTTGTGGACAAATAGCTATTTACAATTCTTCATCTATTCCTACTGGACCAAGGGTGGCAAGGACATTGCTGACAAAACAATCCACAATGCAAGGTTTTATAGTTTTTAATTATGAGCATAAATATCCCGAAGCAATGAATGCATTAATAAGATGGGTTCAATCAGGAGAAATTGTTTATAGGGAAGATATTCACAAAGGATTTAATAGAATTCCAGAAAATTTCATGAAATTGTTTGAAGGACATAATTTCGGTAAATTAATTATGGATTTAAGGTGACATCTATTCATCTTTATGAATATTATTAATCTTCAAATAATAATAAATAAATTAAACAATGAGGAAAAAATGAAATTAACACCCCCAACTGGAAATCTTGATATAAAAAAATCATATAAGGCAACGATAAAAACTGAAAAAGGAGATATGAAAATCCATTTGTACAGTGATCTTACTCCAATAACTTGCGAAAACTTTATCAATCTTTCAAAAAATAGATTCTATAATAACACTACATTCCATAGAGTTATTCCTGGCTTTATGATCCAAGGAGGAGATCCAACTGGAACTGGCAGTGGTGGCCCTGGTTATCAATTTGATGATGAATTTAATTCTACCTTGAAACATAATTCTGAAGGAATTTTATCAATGGCAAATGCAGGCCCAGGAACTAATGGATCTCAATTTTTTATTACCCTTGCTCCAACACCTCATCTTGATGGAGCTCATACCATTTTTGGTAAAGTAGTATCAGGAATGGATGTAGTTTTGGCTATTAGAGAAAGAGACCCAATGTCTGATCCTGAACCAGGAGACAAAATTTTATCAATTGAAATTGAAGAAAAGTAAATTACTATATTATTGTTTTTTGTTGTAGTTTTTCTATTTGTTCTTTTTTATAACCTAGTTCAGATAATATTTCATAATTATGTTCTCCTAATGTAGATGAAATTCCTAAAACCGAAGGTGTTTCTGAAAACTTCCAAGGGGTACCATGAGTTTTAATCTTTTCTCCTAATCTAGGATGATGAATTTCTGATACATAATTATTTGCAACTATATCTGGATCATTTGATGCTTCTACCATACTATTAACTGGTGCCGCAACCATTCTAGCTTTTCTTAATTTATTTATCCAGTAAGATCTTTTTTTCTTAGCAAACATTTGTGATAGTAATAATAATATTTGATCTTTTTTATCATCGCTTTCAAAAGCTAATCCCAAATCTTCTAGATTCTTTTCTTTTAATGTTGTATAAAATCCTAAAAGTTCTAAGGCTGGTTTCCAGTGATTCGGGTCTAACTGAATAGCTAGAGCATTTCCATCAATATCATTAAAGCAAGCAGCTATTCCAGCTCTTTCTCTTGTTCCATTAATGCGAGCTCCAGTTATTGGTGACTTATTTCTCCACATAGCTGTAGTCATTGTCCAACCCATTAAGCGAAAAGCGCTTCCAATCAATGATGTTTCTATCTTTTGTCCTACACCAGTATTTTTAGAATGAATGTAAGCTGCCAAAATACCACTTAAAGTTAGTATTGCGCATGTTTCATCTGCAACGGAAGCTACTCCAGTTCTCATTTGTTGCCCAGGTACTGCAAAAGCCTCAGTTACACCTCCGATGGCTTGTCCAACAGCGTCTGTTCCAGGTAAATTTGCGCTTGGCCCATCAGGTCCATAAGCTGAGATCGACGCATAAACTAAAGCAGGGTTTATTTTTCTTAATTCGTCATATCCGAATCCATTTCTTTCAGCTGCTCCAGGACTAAAATTCTGACCAAATATGTCAGCAGTTTTTATTAATTTATGTAAAATTTCTTTACCTTCATCACTTTTGAGATTTAAAGTAAGGCTTTTGACACCTCTATTGTTCGTCTCAAAAAATGAGCTCTCTCCATCTTTGATTTCACCTGCATGTCTGCTTCCGTCTCCTTTACCTGGGACTTCTATTTTAATAATTTCAGCTCCTAGATCTGCCATAAACATATATGGAACAGTGCCAGCTTGTGCTGTAGAACAAGTCAATGCTCTTACTCCTTGTAATGGTCCTGTTGATTTTACCATGTTTTTTCTCCAATTAATTTAACATTATTTGTTATTGATATATTTATTTTAATTTAGGCATATTATATCGATCTTCTGGTTTGTTCCAACCTATAAAGTTTGCTTTACGTTTTTCTGCAAAAGCACGTCTTGATTCCATTCGATCATCTTTATAACCATGTCCATGCAAAGCTTCTGCTAATTCCTCAAAACTTTTGTCAACCTTAGGAGCCATATGCTTCATCATGTAAAAAGTGTTTACTCTAGCAGCAGGAGGTAAAGAAAGTATATGTTCAGCCATATTTAAAGCTGTTGGTATCAATTCTTCCTTTTCAACAAGTCTATTGATAAATCCTAATTGATATAATCTTTCAGCTGAGAATCTAAATCCTAGCGCCATTTCTGTTGATACTGGATGAGGAACATTGGCATAATGTCCGTGATTATAGCCACCTAACAACCACCTCTTAGCTTCACTCATTTCAAAAATAGCTTCCTTTACAGCTACTCTTAAATCTGTTCGTTCTACTAACATAAATCCTCCACCCATCGCATATCCATTAATAGCGCCAATCACAGGTTTTTCTAAAGTTCCATTTATAAAAGGATCATCTAAGTCTGGACTTTTTCCAGGAGTGTCTACGATACTTCCAGTTTCTACTGATTCTTTCATATCTTCACCCGCACAAAAACCTCGTCCTTCACCAGTTAATATTCCTACTTCTAGATTTTTGTCATTTTTAAATTGATTAAAAGCATCAGCCATACCTTCACGTATTGCTTTCCCAAGTGCATTAAGTCTTTCTGGGCGATTAAGTTTTACTATCATGATTTGATCTTGTATATCTATTTCTACAAACGACATTGGTATACTCCATATATAAATTTTTAGTTAATAATAATACATTTAGAAACTAATTGATTTATCTATCGAAAATTATAAAAGGATTTTCTTTTTTAAAATGCTATGAAAAAAGCACCCAAAACAATAAATATAATTCCAATTATTTTATTTTTGGAGATTGATTCTTTTAAAATAATGATACCAAGAATTGAAGCATGGACTGTAGCTATCTCTCTTAGTGGTGCCACTAAAGAAACAGATGATAATTTGTACGCATATAAAATCATTGGATAAGCTAATGAGCTCATTAATGAAATAGAAAAAATAAACTTGTAGTGTAATTTAATTAAATGTTTAAAGTGATTGATTCTTCTGTCTATTATAATAATTGGTATACAGCCGCCAATAAACGAACTAATAGAGAAAACAAATATTGGGTTGATAAGAGAAACTGCGAGTTTATCTATAATTGTGTAAAAAGTAATAGTAAGACCAACGAAAAATGCTAAAAATGTATCATTTTTTTGGTATGTCAGAACAAACAGGGATTTCCCG
>Ga0257111_1001288_pt1 | contig 10180 bp, 12 predicted proteins | sample LP_taG_6_FD_191567 | JGI IMG/M metagenome (GOLD analysis project Ga0257111, IMG submission 191567) | Marine microbial communities from Northeast Subartic Pacific Ocean, Canada - LP_J_2015_P26_500m | ecosystem: Environmental > Aquatic > Marine > Oceanic | place: Canada: Northeast Subartic Pacific... | reverse complement strand
GAAACCACTTAAGACTACCTTTAATCTCTAAAAAAATGAGCCTGATTATTTCAATTAATTACTAGTGAAATTGATATACTTGATCAGATCTGAAAAAATATGGCCTCAAGTGATTTGATTTTTCGAGCATGGTACTATTTTAGAAATGGTTGGAGTTTGTATTTTGCTTTTATATTCGCGGCTATAAACACATTAACTGTAACATATTTCCTAGCGATAGATAATTATCCTTTTTTGCAAGCCATTTTTCCAACTTTTCCTCATTATGTTGTGATTCTTTCTACAATCGCGATACCATTGTTAGTTGTTATTGGTTATGTTCATTGGAAAAGATCTGGTGCCCGAAAGGCTGAAATTGATATTAATTATGAGGTTGATCCTTATCGAGCTAGAACATTAGTGAATTCCGAATTAATTCTTAAAATCAATCTTAATCTAATTCAATTAACAACAAAGCTTGTTTCTAGTGAAAAATTAAGTTCTGACGAAATAGAAAAAATAAAAACATTACAAAATGAACTTGAAACTTTTATTGATAAAAGAACTATGAAAAATAAACTTGATCTAAAATATCTTAGAACTGAAACACAAGAAAAATAAATTGCAGAAAAAACTTACTATTTTGATTGGTATTTTTACTATCTTACTTTTTTCTAGTGGAATTTTTGTTGGTCATTACAATCTTCCTCCATTTGATATTCTAAGTAATATAAAAAATTCTATATTCCCACAATCTGATTCTATTCCTCGAAATCAAATTCATCAGGATTTCTCTCAAATTGATAAATTAATTTCGTTTACAGACTCTAATGATATTCTAATGAAAAAACAAATGTTAACTGGATATATTTGGTCTGATGAAGGGCTTCCAACAAACTTACCTGCATCTTACGAAATTGATATCTCTGATAAATTATCCAATCTTAAAAATTTAGATAGAATTGATTCATTTACTGTTGAAATGGATTATGGTATGAATTCTATCTCTTATCTTTTTCTTGCGAATAATCCAAATGGTGAATTAATAATTTATCATCAAGGTGATGATAGTCAGTCATTTGAGAGCTTTGATAATCATTCTTTTGAAGAGGATCGTAGAATTATTCAATATTTTTTGAATGATAATTATTCTGTTCTTATGTTTTCTATGGTTGGTCATGGAATGAACAATGAACCTATACTTGAATTTGAAAATCTCGGAACAATAAGATTAAACTCACATGAACATTTTGTATTGTTAGAAACTGAAAAATTTCAACCAATCAAATTTTTTCTTGAACCTGTTATTGTTACATTAAATAAAATTGACTCTGATTATTCTTTTGTCTCATACAATATGATAGGTAAGAATGAGGGTGGTTGGACTACGATTGTAGTCTCTGCACTTGATGACCGAATACAAAATGGTTATGCAATTGGAGGTACATTTCCATTATGGATGAGTTCTAATTCAAAAAATTTTTCTGGGTATGAGCATCATATACCACACTTTTATCAAATTGCAAATTATCTTGAATTATACATAATGAGTGCTTATGGTACTGAGAGAAGTTTAATTTTATTCTATAATGAATTTGATCCGTGCTGCTTCCGTGGTGAATTATATGAAAAATATCCTTTTGCAGATGTAATTATACCAAAGTTAAAATCTCTAGGTCCTGGTGAATTTAACGTACTGATTGATAATGATCAAAGGGAAAACATTGTTTCTGATTTTGTTCTAGAAAATATCAGTAAATTTTTGTTAAATTAACAATTATCAAAATTTGTGTTCACTGCTAACAAATGTCCTCTGTATTTTTTATTGAAAGTAAATCTGCTATTCAATATATGTATATTAAATCCAATATTTGTAAGCTTACCAATTAAATTCCTATTTCCATCATGAAATTCTATTAATATTCTCTCAAATTTTTGAAGAATTTTTTTATCTGTATTAAGAATCACATTATATTCGCATGATTCACAATCCAATTTTAAAATAAGATTTTTTTCATTAGGTATAATATCTTCTAGTGTTATTTTTGGAATTTTAATTCCTTCATTTGTATCTTTGAATGAGAACTCTTTACTATCTTGTTTTTCATCAATTATGAAAAAACCTTTTTTACTATCTAGACCTGAATTCAAAACTTCAATTTCATTTACAAGATTATTGATTTCAATATTTTTTTTACAAGTATTAAAAAATTTTAATTGTGGTTCTAATGCAATAACTTTTCTTGCACCTAATCTAGAAAATAATATTGATGTATCCCCAACGTTTGCTCCAATATCTAAAACAATTCTATCTTTTACTCCTAGGGATTCATATTCATTATCTATGAAAATCTCTTTTACACTTACAGAATTTTTCCAATCTTTTAAAATTATTTGATTATTATATTTTTTATCATTAATAATTATTTCTTCATCTTTGAATTTTATTCCTTTACATCTAGATAATAACAATGATGCTTCTCTCAAATCATTTGTATCTACTGATTGATCGTTTCTAAAAGTGAACTTAACAGGAAACTGTCTTTTTTTTATTTGTCGTAATGTTTTATAATAATTTTTAAAAATAAAAAAATTCAAGAAAATTATTCCACAATAAAAAATAATTGGATTAATTTTATAAATTTTAAAACTTGTTAAATGACTATGGATTATATTTTTAAATGAAATATTATATTTATCCATTCAATTTTTAATTACGCTGTTGTATTAAAAATGTAGTAATCTTTAAATTTTTATTCAAAATTAATAAGACATACTAAACTAATTACAATTAACATGAAAAATCAACTAAAAAATAAATTTAGAAATTTTATCTTAGAATATCCATTCCTTAATCCATATGGCTTTACTTTTGATCGAATGATTAGAAATCTAACTTGCCGATCCCGATTATTGCCTGATGTAATAATTGTAGGAAATAATAAAAGTGCCAGTAATACTGTTTTTTATAATTTAATTGAACATCCACAAATCCAAGGATCATCTCGTAGAGAAAATAGATTCTTTGATGCTAATTATTGGAGAGGTACGAATTGGTATAGATCGTATTTTCCAACAAAATCTGCAAAAACTAGATTTGAAAAAAAAAATTCAGAATTAATAATCTTAGATTGTAGCCCCACAGCATATCTTCATCCATATGCAGCAAACCGTGTAAAAAAATTATTGCCTAATTCAAAAATAATCATTCTCTTTAGAAATCCTACTGATCATGCATATTCATTGTATCATCATCGTGTTAGAATGAAAGTTGAACCGGAAACCTTTGAGAATTGTATTTTACATGATCAAGAAAGATTTGATGAAACAGAAAAAAAATGGCGAAATGATGAAGTTAGAGAATACAGTTGGAAAGATCTACGTCTATCGTATGTATCTGATGGCATTTACTTTAATCATATAGAAAAATGGTTTTCTCTATTCCCAAAAGAAAACATTCATTGCATTAATGTTGATGATCTTGCTAAAGACCCAATATATGTATTAAATAAAATTTGTCGTTTTTTGGATCTACCTGAATATCTTTTTAATAATTATGTAAAGAAAAATGTTAACAAAGAAGATCCAAGAAAAGAAACATACAAGCCAATGAAACCTGAAACCAGAAAAAAATTAATTGAATTCTATAAACCTCATAATGCTAAACTGGAATCATTTTTAAATAAAAAATTTAATTGGGATGTATAAATAGAAATGAAAAATGCTTATCGGATTTTTCGATATATTCTATTCCAAAGAAAATTTAGCGGCCTAACTTCTCCTTTTCGAGTTCTTCCTGATTTTATAGTAATTGGTGTTGGAAGAGCTGCAACTACTACTCTACATCACAATCTATCTAAAAACCCGTGTTTGTTCTCTGCATCATATGATGAGATTGGTTTTTTCGACGAAAATTTTAGTCTTGGACTAAATTGGTACCGTTCTCTTTTTCCAACAAAGTTTACAAGAAATAAAACAATCAAAAATCTAAAAAATTTTTTATCTTATGAAGTAACCCCTTCTTATATTAGAAAACCTTGGGTTGCAGAAAGAATAAAAAAAATCTTACCAAGTATAAAATTAATTTGTATTCTACGTAATCCTGTTGATAGGACTTATTCTCACTATAATATGGGTAGATATGAAGGAAATGTTAGAAATACATTTGAAGATGTCATAGAAAATGATCTCAATCAATTAAAAAAATTATCTAATAGTTATGAAAAAGATTCTGATGATTATTTTCAAAATGTTGTGGAGAATTCATACTTAGCTAGAGGCTTTTATGCTGAACAATTAAAAATTTGGTTCAAAATTTTTAATAAAAAACAAATTCATATAACTACGACTGAAAATCTTGCTCAAAATCCTCAAGAAACTTTTTCAAATATATTCAAATTTTTAGAAATTCCAGATTATAAAATTAATAACTTAGAAAATAAAAGACAAGGTAATTATTCACCAATGAATAATCAAACAAGAATTAAACTTGCTAGTTTCTTCAAACCTTATAATGATGAATTGTATGAATTGGTAGGCCAAAAATTTAATTGGAATGAAGAGTTATAAGAACACACATTTGACATAACAAAAATCAATATTAACGATTTAACAAATGATTTCCAAGTACAAGATAATCCATATCTGTTTTTAGAAGCATTTGATAAGCTTGTTCTGGTGTATTTACTATTGGTTCACCCATAACATTCATCGACGTGTTAATAATTACAGGTATGCCTGTAATCTTATAAAATTCATTGATTAGATCATAATATAATGGATTAACATCTTTTGAAACTGATTGTAATCTACCAGTTCCATCTACATGAGTCACAGCAGGAATTTTTTCGGGTTTTCTTATTTTTGCAACAAATAACATGTATGGGCTTGTAACATTAAATTCAAAATAATCAGATACGAATTCTTCCAGAATACTTGGGGCGAAAGGCCTAAAACTTTCTCGATGTTTAATTTTTTCATTAAGAATGTCTTTCATATTTGGATTACGAGGATCAGCAAGTATGCTCCTATTTCCAAGTGCACGTGGACCCCATTCCATTTTACCTTGATACCATCCAATAACATTTCCTTCTGAGATTAACTTAGCTGTTTTCTCAAGTAATGGAGATGTTTCTAAAAATTCATGTGGAATATTATTTTTATCAAGGAATAATTTTATTTCATCATTAGAATAAGAAGGGCCAACAAAGATGTTATTTTTAATTGCATCAGAATTATTTCCCAATATTCTTTTATTTTTAAGATGGCAATAATACAGGTACTGTACACACCCTATTGCACTGCCAGCATCTCCAGGTGATGGAGGTATGTGTATTTTTTCAAATGGACCTTCGTTAAGTAGTCTATAATTTGCTACACCGTTTAACGCCACACCACCACCTAAACATAGATTTTTCATTTTTGTCTTTTTATAAACATGGTTAGCCATCTTAAGCAAGATATCTTCCAAGACTAATTGTGCACTTGCAGCAATATCATAATGAAGTTGGGTTGCTTCAGAATCATGATTTCTTGGCGATATACCAAATAAATCAGAGAAATTCTGATTTGTCATAACTTTATCATGTGTAAAAGCAAAATATTTCATATTTAGATGAAGACTTCCATCATTTTTTAGATCAATTAATTCATCTAGTATTTTATCATAGTATTTGGGTTTTCCATACGCTGATAAACCCATTAGTTTGTACTCACCTTCATTCACTTTGAAACCAAGAAAATAAGTAAATGCAGAATAAAGCAAACCAACAGAATGTGGCCACCTGATATCACTAATCAATTTAATTGATGTGTCTTGTCCTGTACCAAAAGTTGTAGTAGACCATTCCCCTACACCATCAACTGTTAGAATAGATGCTTCATCAAATGGAGATGTAAAGAAAGTGTGTGCTGCATGTGACATATGATGTTCAGGGAAGATTATTTCACCATTGAATTCTTTAAGATGGTTTTTTATTTCATCTTTCACCCATAGTCTTTTGTGTATCCATTTGGGAATTACATCTAGAAAACTATGAAGTCCTTTTGGTGCAACTCCAATATAATTATCCAATAAACGTTCAAACTTTAAGATAGGTTTATCATAAAATGCTATAGCGTCAAGTTCTCCAGGAGAAATTCCAGATTCTTTAAGACACCAATTAATAGCTAACTTGGGGTAATTATCATCAAACTTTTGTCTAGAGAATCTCTCTTCATCAACTGCTGCGATTATTTTACCATCATGTAGTATTGAAGCTGCAGAATTATGATAATGGCATGATATGCCTAAAGCGTACATTAGTATTGTGTATAATTTGTGGATTGTTTAAGCTGATCCATATTAAGCCAATAGCTTTGACTTTGTTTTTCTCTTCTGAGAGGATCAATATGAAGGATTTTGAATAATATTCCATAAATAGAAATTACGAAAACAAATAAAATTCCTAAAAATATTTTTGTATTAATTATAGCAAAAATATCTAGTCCTTTTGAGAGTTTAACTGCAAATATTTGAGTGATTATAAACGTGATAAGGATGAATGTTCCTAGTGCTTCAAAAGAAAAGAAGCCAATTGATGCTGAAATTATAAAGAACCAAAAAGTAAATCCTGCAGTTACAGCCAACGATTTAAATCTTGGAGACGAAAATTGCATTTTAAATAGGATAAATGAATGCTATTAAGCCACTTTGAGCTAAGGCAGTAACTCCAATTAATGCAATTAAGATAATTATAACTGGAAACATATGCCATTTTCTTTTATGAACCAAAAATGCAAATATTTCTTTAATAGTAGAGAATTTTGTCATAAAGTAATAAAGATTGGATTATTATATCAACATTTCATTAATTATGGATAATATTTTCTTATCCAATTCTTTTGCAATGATTTTATTTCCTAAATCATTATGATGAATTATAAGAACATATTAAATCATGATTGACTAATTTACATTATGCAAACTCATATTGGTCGTGGAGTAGGAAAATATATTGAAGAAGAATTATTTAACTCAAAAGAATATGTGAAAATTTGTAGTCCAAACATTTCATATTCACTCTGCAAAAAATTATTTGAATTATTAAATAATGGAGTGAGAGTTCAAGTAATTACTAGTGATATTATAACAGGTGATAAAAATTCAAAACAGGCTAATTCTTTAGCTAAAGAAATAACACAAAAACTTCAAAAAGAAAATAATTCAAAAAAACCAAACTTGGAGTACAAAATTATCAGCACTTACGATATACCATTAATTCATGCCAAGATTTTTGTAATTGATGGGAAATGCGCAATTATGGGCTCTGCAAATTTTTCAGAAAATTCATTCCAAAATTTTGCTGAGTATATTCTAGTTGCAAAAGATGATGATTTGATGGTAAAAAAAATTGAAAAAGACTTTGATATACTATGGAGAGAAGTTGAACCCCTACCAAACCAACTAACCAAAAAATCAATTAAAGGTTTTATGAGAGATTTTAGAAAAAAACTGTAAAATTATCAATTTTTCTCAAATCTTTAAATTTTATTAACATAATTTAGACACTAACTATGCATCACGTAACATGTCATATTACTCAAAATAATTACTCAGTAGAAAGTGATTTTTATGTAGTATGATGTTTATGTAAATATTTGAGAGAAAAAATTAGAGTTGCATTAATCTATAAAAATAATTATACATTTTTTAAAAACAGCATTTTGATAAAACAACTTATTATTTTTTCATGGAATCTTTGAAAAGAAACAATGAACTTGATATAAAATATATTCCATGTAATGATGAATATGATTGTTCAAAATTAAAAGGTAATACGGATATAATTCTGTTAGCAAATAACAATACAGATGCAACTCCTGACAAACTAATTAATTTAAAAAAACTACAAATTCCCGTAGTATGTAGAACCGGCGATCCACATTGGGCTAAGAGATACAACCAATTCCGATTTCATGAGGAATGGAATATTGATTACTATTTTAATTTCATGCATCACGATTATTTTTATCAATTTTATCCCAAAGAATTCAATTATAAAACAATTACATTTGGAATTGAGCCTAGTCTCTTTGAGAATCTCGATTCTTCTTTTAATAATAGGATCCAGAATAAAATTATTAATTCTGGGGCAATAGGAAAAACCAGCTTTAAGTCTAGAATTGCAAATAGAATTATAAATCCAAAACGTTCTGGATGGCATTTTTATAAATTAAGAACAAAATGTAATGATCTTAATTTTGTAATCCACACAAGAAACTTGGTAAAACAATTTCCTAATTCTAATTACTACCAAATTCTATCAAAATATTGTGCAGCAATTGCAGCAACAACATATTATCCAACTATAAAATATTGGGAAACTTCTGCAGCAGGATGTTTGACATTTATGGAAATTACTAAACTCAATAAAGGAAATTATTTAGGATATGAAGATGATAAAACAGCAGTTTTCATTAACGAAGAAAATTATTTAGAAAAATTTGATGAATACTTATCTGATTATAATAATCCAAAATGGGTTGAAATTGCAGCTGCAGGCCGTAAATTTACAATGGAAAAATTTTCTAACGATAATGCAGCTAACGATCTTGTAAATCTTATGAAAAGTATAATTTGAACAAAATGTTTTAATTATCTATTTTAATTTATGAAAATTAGCATGTTAATTGTGTCTCAAAATGTAACGCATTATGATTTACCAATACCTAAAAATGCAATTTTTAGAATAAATCTTGCATGGGTAAACAGTATAAACGCACTTGAAAAACTTCTAAAATCTAATCAAGAACATTCTATTTTTCTAGATCTTCCAGTAAACAGAACAAAACCTCCAAACAACAAGTATAGTTTAGAAGAAATAATTGAAATAATAAAAAATAATCAAAACATAAAATATTTTGCTATATCAAATGTTGAATCTAAAAATGATTTGATTAAGTACTTAGAAATTTTACCAAAATCTATTACATTGGTTCCAAAAATTGAGAGTCATAGAGCAATTGAAAATATTCTTGAAATTGCAAATGCTCTAGATTACGAATCACGTGTATTCATGCTTGATCATGATGATCTATATTCTAATTTATTAAAATCAAATTTACCCCCAGAAAAATTTACTTTTTACATTAACCAATTATCTGAATTTTGTAAATCAAATAAAATTGTTTTACTAAGGACTATTGGTGTATTATTCAGTGATGAAGAAAAACGCATATCAGATTATGTAAATTAATTTTTTTACCAATCAAATCTTTGATTAATTAATTCGAATAATTCTTCATTATATGATTCAAAATAATTTAATAATTTTTTTCTAACATTTTCATTCATTTTTGGATATTTTGATTTCTTATGCCTTTTAATTTCTTTAATAGAAAAATTTGATAATTCTAAAAATTTAAAAATCTGTTCTAATACTATATCTGGATTATTATCTAGCTCTTCTGTTGTTGTAATGAAAATTTGTTTTTTTTCAAAATGTTTAAACCATTTTTTTAATTGTTTCGCATAAAATCCCTTTGCAATATATGATTTTTTATAGTCTGAATTTTTAAATTCCATTTTTATTTTACTATCTAAAAATTCAATGTCTTTCATAATTGCATGGTCAAAATTTTTAGTTTCATTACCATGTCTCACGCCTAAAAAATAATTTGAATATGCACGATCTACTGGATTACGTAAAATTGCTATTAACTTAACATTTGGTAAAACTTCTGCAATTCTTTTACATGCAATTTCATTCCAAATGTAAAATGGTGTATCTTCACCTGTAATTGCATTTCCAGTGTTTTCTTTTATTTCATGCATTTTTTTCTTGGTTGGAAAGAGTGAACGATACCAATCTTCACCAAGATGATAATTATCATCAAAAAAACCAATTTCATCATATGCAGCTTTTTTTACTGATGGGTGTTGACAAATATCATAGTATAATGAAGTAGTTCCAGAACGAACTGCACCAATGATTAAAAAATCTGGAAGAACTCGAGATTTTGCAGTAATGCCATAATAATGACGTTTTAAAAATTGAAAATACATTTTTTGATATGTTCTTTTAAAATTCATTTCCTAGTTTTCATCCTCTAATACTTCATAATTTATTTTAAAAATTTTAACATGATAATCATATCCTATTTGTCTTGAATCAAAAACTTTTTCTAAATAAGCATATTTTTCTTCATTAGAAAAAATTTC
>Ga0257111_1001285_pt1 | contig 10184 bp, 8 predicted proteins | sample LP_taG_6_FD_191567 | JGI IMG/M metagenome (GOLD analysis project Ga0257111, IMG submission 191567) | Marine microbial communities from Northeast Subartic Pacific Ocean, Canada - LP_J_2015_P26_500m | ecosystem: Environmental > Aquatic > Marine > Oceanic | place: Canada: Northeast Subartic Pacific... | reverse complement strand
GACCCTCGCCCAGCCGGCGACGCAGATCGTCGATGTCGGTGCTGTCCCAGATCAGCCCACGGGCCACCAGGTCGTCGAGGATCGTCGCACTCATGTCCCCAGTATGGGGCCTGTGGCCCACCAGTCGGAGGTCCATTCGAGGATGCCGCTCCAGTCCGACCGCAAGGTGTGACCACCGTCGTCCTGACGCCCCACGGTCGCCCCGCCGGGCCAGACTGGCCCGATGCCAGGGCGTCCGACCTCCAGTGAGCGTGCACGTCGCTCCGTCGGGCTCAAACTGGGTTGTGCATTGGCCGCCACGGCGATCCTGTCCACCTCGTGCTACCGGTACGAGACACGCGAGTTTGAGATCACCATTCCCGAACAGGCCGAATCGTCGGTGGTCGTTTCCCGCGACGGCCGCCACATCACCACCCTCGTAGCCCCGGAGAACCGGACCAGCGCCCGCACCCTGTTCGAAATCCCCCGGATGGTCCGTGACGCCGTCATCGCCATCGAGGACGAACGGTTCTACGTCCACGATGGCGTCGACCTGAAGGCCATCATCCGGGCCGCACGGACAAACCTGGAGGCTGGCGGCATCAGCCAGGGCGGCTCGACCATCACCCAGCAGTACGTGAAGCTGGCCATCATCCGTAATGCCGAGCAGACGGCCAGCCGAAAGCTCGAGGAAGTCTGGTACGCCACCCGCCTGGAGGACCAGTACAGCAAGAACTTCATCCTGCTGCAGTACCTCAACACCGTGTACCTGGGCCACGGCGCCTACGGGGTGAAGGCCGCGGCCCAGACGTACTTCAACAAGGACATCACCCAGGTGAACCTGGCCGAGGCGGCCATGATCGCCGGGATCATCCAGCTCCCCGGGCGCTACAACCCGTACCTCAACTACTCCAAGAGCCTGCGACGCAGCCACCTGGTGCTCGACCGGATGCTGGCCAACGAGTTCATCACCGGAGAGCAGCACACGGAAGCGACGGCCAACCCACCGCGCCTCGAGGAGTACTCGGCCCGCCTCGAGACCCGCTATCCCGCCGGTCACTTCGTCGAGGAGGTACGTCGGTGGTTCCTGGACAATCCGGCATTCGGAGCCAGCCGTGGCGTCCGGGAACGGTTGCTGTTCGAGGGCGGCCTCCGCATCGAGACCACGGTCGACCTCGATCTGCAGCGCGCCGCCGAAGATGCCGTGGAGGCCCACATCCCTGCCAATCAGGGCCACCCCGACGCGGCGGTCGTGGTGCTCGAGACGGGAACCGGCCAGGTGCTGGCCATGGTCGGTGGCCGAGACTTCTTCGCCACCGACAGTGACGCCAAGGTGAACCTGGCCGTCGGCTCCGGCCGGCAGGTCGGCTCATCGATGAAGCCTGTCGCCCTGGCCGCCGCCCTGGAAGCCGGATGGCAGGCCACGGCCACCTACCCAGCGCCCAATGTCGTGGAGTTCGAGATCGCCGGGGCCGACGAGGACAACAAGGTCTGGAGGGTGACGGGAGGCGTGGGCGGCCATGACGCAACCGAGGCCCGCTTCGAACACGGCCTCCAGGCCCTCCTCCAGTTCTGGATGCGCGAGGACCACACCGACGTACCGGCCGAGCACGTGGAGACGATCCGCGTCGAGAAAGAGCGGAACGGCGAGACCGAGGTGACCTACAAAGCCGTGGACCTCACACAGTGGGTGGCCAACCGACGCTGGGACTTCGACCGGGAACGCCTGTTCTCCGACCGGATCGAGCTACTGGAGGCGATCCCGACCTGGTCATGGGAACCGTCGGACGGGCAGGCCCTCGTCCCGCCACCCGACGCCGAGGAGGTGACCCTCATCCGGGCCACCCGCAGCTCGTTGAATACCGTCTTCGCCCAGTTGAACGTCGAGATGGGCTCCCAGCGGACCGTCAACATGGCCCGACGGCTCGGCATCCGGTCCCCCATCCAGAACGTCAACTCCAATGTGCTCGGGACCTCCAACACCACCATGCTGGACATGGCCACCGCGTACCACACGTTCGCCAACCGGGGGGTCTCGATCGCTCCCAGCTACGTGACCCGGGTGGCCCGGGCCGACGGCACCACCCTCTGGTCGTGGACCCGCACTCAGGCCCGGGTATTGGATGCCCGTCTGGCCGATCAGGTGTCGTGGATCCTCGAGGGAACCATCGACCAGGGCACAGGCTGGCGGGCAAAGCTGGAGGACCGACCCGCTGCCGGCAAAACGGGGACCACCCAGAACTATGCCGACGCCGTCTTCGCCGGCTACACCCCACAACGCACCACCGCGGTGTGGGTTGGTTTCCCCGAGGCCCAGATCCCCATGATTCCACCGACCACGGACCGAAAGGTCTACGGAGGCACCTACCCGGCCATGATCTGGAAGGACGTCATGGAGGCCGCCCACTTCGGTCTTCCCAGCGAGGACTTCCCCGGCCTCCCCCCGGCCAACACCGTGTTCGTCGCTCCACGCCCGCTGGCCCCAGAAGAGCCGTCGGTTGACCTCGCCGCGACGACGACCCTGCCGGCGGGCCATCTGGCCACGCCGGAGCTAACTGGTCTGACCCTGGACAACGCCAGAGCCATGCTGGCCGAGGCTGACCACGGCGTCTGGATCGCCGAGGTCCGCGAGGTCGAGGTGTCGGGCACTGAGGCAGGCACCATCATCGGCCAGGAACCGGCCATCGGATCGACCATTGAGGTGGGCGGCACGATGCTCGTTGAAGTGGCCGTCGAACCACCGGTGCTCGATGGAGTGGACGTTCCCGATGTCACCTATCGGCTCCTCCTCGAGGCTCGGCCGACCCTCGAGGCCCTCGGTCTGGGTTTCTCGATCATCGTGGTGGCTGACCCCGACAAACCCGAATGGGAGTCAGGGATCATCTGGTCCCAGGAACCCGCACCCGGCGCCGTGGTCAACCCGGGCGCGGTCCTCGAGTTGCGGGTGACCCCGTGACCGCGACCAAGTCGTCTCCGGCCGGACGAGCCACCATGGCCCTCCGGATCTTCCTGACCATCCTCGTGGTGGCCATGGGCGTGCTCTGGTTCTACGCCTTCTTCCTCGCCCCATCGGGTAACCCCGACCGGATGGAAGACCGGTCCTGGCCGGAGACCGCGCAGGTCCTATGTCTGGATGCCCGCGCCGATCTGGCCCTCCTCCCTACCGCCCGCCAGGCCGACACCCCGGCGGAGCGGGCCGGCGATCTCGACGAGGCCACGGTGATCGTCCGGCGGCTGGTCGACGACCTCGGTCGGATACCCGGTGGCACGGTCCACGACCGATCACTGGTCGCACTCTGGTTGGCCGACTGGGAGATCTACCTCACTGACCGGGTCAACCACGCCGAGCGACTCCGGACAAAGGGAGACGTGAAGCCCCTGCTTACCGCCCTACCCGGTGGCGCGGGCAGCGTGCTGGAACGCATAAACGGCTTCGCCCGGGTGAACGACTTCGAGGCCTGCCTCGATCCCGGAGACATGTAGAGATTTTGAAACCCCTCGGGACCCGACGCTCAGCTGTCGAGTTCCTCGAGGCGGCTCAGAGCCCGATCAGCGAGACGGATGAGTCCGGGATCTGCTCCCATGCCCACCAGGTCCGTCCGGTGGACCCATCGGAGCGCCTCCGATTCATGGTTGCCCACCGGCACCGAGCCCGGAGGCGCCACCACCAGATAGCGGATGTCGTGGTGCTCGTGCGCGTCCTCAGACGGTGGATCGACCACGTGCACGTCGAGATCCACCGGCGGCTCCACCAGTCGGAGCCCGGCAATTCCCGTCTCCTCGATGGCCTCCCGAAGGGCAACCCGGCCCAGATCGGCATCCCCATCGGCGTGGCCGCCCGGCTGGAGCCAACGCTGCAACTTCGTGTGGAAGAGCATCAGGATCCGACGATCGGCCGGATCGACGACCAGGGCAGAACCGGTCAGGTGCCCCGGTCGGCAGGTCCGATCAAGCACGCCGGGCTCACCCGCCCCACACCTTTCCAACAGCGCGAGGATCCGCTCGCGCTCGACGCCCGATGGGCCTGCTTCGACGGCCGGCCGGGGATCGTCGACCATCCGGTCGGCTAGGTCAGCCAGTTCGGCCAGCATCGACAGGTCGGCCTCGGGCTTCACCCGTCGAAGCGGGCCCGCTGGGCATTCAGGCGCTCGGCGAACCGGGTCCGCTGGACGGCCACCGGCTCCGGGCCGGCTCCCCCGGGGGTGGTCCGACGGCGCACGGCCACGCCGGGCGCCAACAGGGCGGCAGCCTCCGCTCCGAGATTCTCATCGGCGGCGACCAGGTCCGCCAGCGTGCCCTCTCCAGCCAGGGCGGCCCGCACAAGCGAACCGACCACCGCGTGGGCGTCACGGAACGGCGTGCCGCCGGCCACCAGGAACTCGGCAAGGTCGATGGCCGCCGCGTAGGGACTGTCGGCCGCCTCGGCCATCCGGTCGGTCCGCAAATCGAGGGTGGCCACCAACCCGTCGAGGGCCAGGAGCGTCAGTCGCACCGTGTCGCAGGCGTCGAACAGTGGCTCCTTGTCCTCCTGGAGGTCCTTGTTGTAAGCGAGCGGCAGGCCCTTGAGGGTGGTCAACAGACCCGTCAGGTGACCGATAAGCCGCCCGGCCTTGCCCCGGGCCAACTCGGCGATATCCGGGTTCTTCTTCTGAGGGAGCATCGACGAGCCGGTAGAGAAGGCATCGTCCAGTCCGACGAATCCAAACTCGGCTGTCGACCAGAGGATGATCTCCTCGCCGATCCTCGACAGGTGCACCCCCAGCAGAGCCAGGGCGAAGAGGGACTCGGCCACGAAATCACGGTCTGACACGGCGTCCAACGAGTTCTCAAACCGGGCGGCGAAGCCCAGGTCGCTCGCCACTCCGTCGGGATCCAACGGCAGCGACGATCCGGCCAGCGCCCCGGCACCCAGTGGCGACACGTCGGCCCGATCCCGGGCGTCCATCAACCGATCGACGTCGCGGGCCAGCGCCCAACCATGGGCCAGCAGGTGGTGGGCCAACAGCACGGGCTGGGCCTGCTGGAGGTGCGTGTAGCCGGGGAGGTGGGCTTCGCCGGCCTCAGTGGCCCGGGCGGCCAGCGTTTCCTGGAAGGTCGTCACCAGACCGGCCAGGTCGGTCAGTTCGTGGATGGTCCACAACCGGAGGTCGGTGGCCACCTGGTCGTTGCGGCTCCGGCCGGTGTGCAACCGGGCCCCCGCCTCGCCAGCCAGTTCGGTGACCCGCCGTTCGACCGCGGTGTGGATGTCCTCGTCGGACACCACGAAGGTGAACGACCCGTCGGCCAGCTCGGCCTCGGTGGCGTCCAACGCCTCGAGCACCGAAGCAGCGTCAGCCACCGACATCAGCCCAACCCGGGCCAGCATCCGGACGTGGGCCCGCGAACCGGCTACGTCCTCACGGAACATCCGCCGGTCGAAGGCCAGGCTGTCGTTCAAGGCCTGCAGAGCCTCGCTGGGCCCACCTTCGAAACGGCTGTGCCACAGGGTTGCCACGCCGCTCAGCCCCCTGTCCGGGCAGCCCGCCGGGCCACCGTCCGCAACCGCAGGGCGTTCAACTTGATGAAGCCCTCGGCATCGGCCTGATCGTAGGCGCCATCGTCCTCCTCGAACGTGGCGATGGCCTCGTCGAAGAGCGTGTCAGCCGACTCGCGGCCAACCACCTCGATGTTGCCCTTGTAGAGCCGCAGCCGCACCCGCCCGTTCACGAAGGCCTGGCTGTGGTCGATAGCCACCTGGAGCATCTCCCGCTCAGGGCTGAACCAGAAGCCGTCGTAGACCAGCTCCGCATAGCGGGGCATCAGCTCGTCCTTGAGGTGGGCCATCCCTCGGTCCAGGGTGATCGACTCGATGGCCCGATGGGCCTTGAGCAGGATCGTGCCACCGGGCGTCTCATAGGCACCCCTCGACTTCATTCCCACGAACCGGTTCTCGACAATGTCGGTCCGGCCGATGCCGTTGGCGCCACCGACCCGGTTCAGTTCGGCCAACACCGTGGCCGGCGACATGGCGACGCCATCGAGGGCCACCACGTCACCACCCTCGTAGGTCAGGTCCAGGTAGGTGGCTTCGTTGGGCGCCATCTCCGGGCTCACCGACCACCGCCACATCTCACTGGGCGGCTCGGTCCACGGATCCTCCAGTGGTCCACCCTCGTACGAGATATGGAGAAGGTTGGCGTCCATGGAGAAGGGCGACTTGGTCCCCCGCTTCATCTCGACCGGGATGCCGTGCTTCTCGGCGTAGTCCAGCAAGCTCTGTCGGGACCCGAGGTCCCACTCCCGCCACGGGGCGATGATCCGGATGTCGGGCCGCAGGGCGTAGGCCCCCAGCTCGAACCGAACCTGGTCGTTGCCCTTACCCGTGGCTCCGTGACTGATGGCATCGGCCCCGGTCGCGTCTGCGATTTCGACCAGCCTCTTGGCGATCAGTGGCCGGGCGATCGACGTGCCCAGCAGGTATTCACCCTCGTACAGGGCGTTGGCCCGGAACATCGGGAACACGAAGTCCCGGACGAACTCCTCCCGGAGGTCCTCGATATAGATCTCGGACACGCCCATAGCCTCGGCCTTGGTCCGTGCCGGTTCAAGTTCCTCGCCCTGACCCAGATCGGCGGTGAAGGTCACGACCTCGCAGTCGTACTCCTCCTCCAACCATCGGAGGATGATCGAGGTGTCCAAGCCGCCTGAATAGGCCAGCACGACCTTGTCGACGCCCGTCCTGTTGCTGCTCACGTTCGTGTCTCGCTTCCGTCTCTCATTCTTGTCTCTTGTGCTTGCTTCTGATCTTCGTGCTTGCTCGCCGTCGGCCGGGTCAGGGCTGGAGGCCGGCCAGTTCCCGCAACCGGTAGGCCAACTCCGCTCCGGTGGTGCCCTCTGCGGCGACCACCATCAGCGTGTCGTCACCGGCCACCGTGCCGATGGACCCCTCGAGACCGGTCCGGTCGAGCGCTGAAGCCACCACATGGGCCGAGCCGGGAGGCGTCCGAAGGACCACGAGGTTGCCCGACGAGAACACGTCGACCACCCATTCGCCGAGTACCCGCCGGAGCTGATTGGCCGGTACCGCCCGGTCGGCCGGATGCTCGGGAATGGCGTACACGCTGTCACCGCCGGGCACCCGCACCTTGATGGCCCCGAGATCGTCGAGGTCGCGCGACACCGTGGCCTGGGTCGAGACGATGCCCTCGCCGGCCAGGAGCCCGACCAGTTGTTCCTGACTGGTGACCGGATGGTCGCCCAGAAGCCGGGCCACCCGGTGCTGCCGCTGGTGCTTGCTCATTGCATGCCCCCGTCACCCAGGAGGTAAGCCAGCAGACCCCGGGCCGCGTGCATCCGGTTGGCCGCCTGGGGCCAGACCCGGCTGGCCGGACCGTCCACCACGCCATTGGTGACCTCCTCGCCCCGATGGGCGGGCAAGCAGTGCAGGAAGAGGGCCTGCGGGCCTGCGGCCTCCATGAGGTCCTCGTCGATTCGGAAGGCCTCGAAGTCCTTGTGACGGCGGGCCGACTCGGCCTCCTGCCCCATCGACGTCCACACGTCGGTGTAGACAGCGTCCACGCCGGCCACCGTCTCGGCAACCCGATCGGTCTCGGTGAACAAGACGCCGGCCGCCGCCAACCGGTCCCGGTCCACAGCGGGTAGCCGGTAGTCCGGAGGGCCGGCGAACCGGACCTCGACGCCCAGCATCCCGCAGGCCAGGGCCAGCGACCGGAAGACGTTGTTGCCGTCACCCACGTAGGCAATGGATCGCCCGGCCAACGCCTCCGAGGATCCCCCGCCGAGTTCGTCGGTCAGGGTCAGGACGTCGGCCAGCGCCTGGAGCGGATGGGCGGCGTCGGACAACATGTTGACCACTGGGACCACGTCCTGGCCAGCCATTCGCTCGACGGTGGCGTGGTCGAACACCCGGGCACCGATGCAGGCGTGGTACGACGCCAGGGTCCGGGTTACGTCCTCCACCGACTCCCGCACATCCATCCCTACCTCAGCGGCCTGGATGCAGACGGGGTGGCCACCCAGTTGGAAGACAGCCATCTCCATGGAGTTCCGGGTCCGGGCCGACGGCTTCTCAAACACCAGCGCCATGCCTTTTCCGGCCAACACCTGAGGTGGATCCGGATCGGCAGCAAGGGCCAAAACCCGGTGGAGCTCGTCCACGCTCAGATCGTCGATTTCCAGCAGATGCCGCATCACGAATGCCCTCCGGATTCAGTGGTCCCATCGTCGGAGGCGGAGCCCTCAGCCAACACACTGGCCAGGATCCCCACGCCCTCAACCAGTTCATCGCTTGAGATGGTCATCGGCGGGGCCAACCGCAACGCCGTCGGGGTCACCCCGTTGACGACCAATCCTGCGTCCAGACATGCACGGGCCACCTCGCCGGCCGTTCGTCCTGTGAGAGTCGCCGGATCCAGTTCGACACCCAGCAGCAGGCCGAGGCCCCGGACCGATGACACTCCGGGGATCGCCTCGAGAAGGGCGGTGAGTTCCGCACCCCGCTCGCGGGCCTTCCGGGGGGCGTCCATCTCCTCCATGATCCGGAGGACCTCGCGTGCACCGGCGGCCGCCAGAGGCTGACCGGCGAAGGTCGACCCGTGGTCACCAGGTCCGAAGGCGGCCGCCACGTCAGCGGTGGCCCACACGGCGCCGATCGGCACCCCGTTGCCCAGTCCCTTGGCCATGGTCACTACGTCGGGGACGATGCCCGCATGTTGGAAGCCGAACCATTCACCCGTACGACCGAGGCCTGTCTGGACCTCGTCAATGATCAACAGCATCCCCCGCTCGTCACACAGCCGCCGGACGCCCTGCAGGAAAGTCGTGTCGGCCGGGTTGACCCCGCCTTCGCCCTGCAGCGGCTCAAGCAGGATGGCCCCCACCTCGGGCGCCAGGGCGGCCTCGACGGCCGCTAGGTCGTTCCACGCGGCGTGTCGGAACCCCTCGGGGATCGGCTGAAAGGGCTCATGCTTCTCGGGCTGGCCGGTAGCCGCCAGGGTGGCCATCGTCCGGCCGTGGAACGATCGGAAAGCGGCCACCACACCGTGACGTCCCCGACCGTGGAACTTCCGGGCCAGCTTCAGGGCGGCCTCGTTGGCCTCGGCGCCCGAGTTCTGGAACAGGATCCGGCCAGACCCACCCTCTGGATTGGCCTCTGAACCAGTACCCGACCGGATCAACCGGTCGAGCCGCTCGGCCACCTCCAACTGGGGTTCGGTGATAAAGAGGTTGGACACGTGTAGCAGCGTCGAGGCCTGATCGGCCAGTGCGGCGGCCACCCGGGGATGGGCATGGCCCAGACCGGTCACCGCCAGCCCACACAGGAAGTCGAGGTACCGGTTGCCGGCATCGTCGAACAGTTCGGTGCCCGAACCCCGCACGAAGGTGACCGGTGGGACGCCGTAGTTGCCCATGAGCACGTCAGACCACCGCTCAGTGGGAGTGGCGGTCATGATCCATCCGCCCCGTCATCAGAGACATCCACACCACGACCGTCGGCCGCCACCCCGCCATCCGGCAGAACCATGGTGCCGATACCCAGGTCGGTGAAGAGTTCAAGCAGCACCACATGGGGGATCCGACCGTCAACCATGTGGGCCGAGCCCACACCGGCCTCCACGGCGTCCACGCACGCCTGCACCTTGGGGATCATCCCGCCACTGATCGTGCCGTCCGCCGTCAAGGTAGCCAGACCGGTGAGGTCGACTCGAGAAATCTTCGACGACGGGTCGCCCACATCGGCCAGCAGGCCCTCCACGTCGGTCAGGTAGAGGATCCGTTCTGCGCCCAGCGCACCGGCTAGGGCAGCTGCCACCGTGTCGGCGTTGATGTTGTAGGCCTGCCCGGTCACGTCGGCGCCGATGGTCGAAACCACCGGGATCAGGTCTTCGGCCAGCAGCCGTTCGATGATGGCCGGGTTGACCGACTCAACGTCGCCGACGAAACCCAGTTCCGGGTTACGGGCCGATGCCCGGATGAGCCCGGCGTCCTCGCCCGACAGGCCCACGGCCATCGAACCGTGCCGGTTGATGCTGGACACGATGTCCCGATTGACCTTGCCGACCAGCACCATCCGGGCCACCTCGAGGGTCTCGGCATCGGTGACCCGCAGGCCGTCCCGGAACTCGGACTTGATCCCCAGCCGATCCATGAGGGCCCCGATCTGGGGGCCACCGCCGTGGACGACCACGGGCCGGATCCCCACCGAG
>Ga0257111_1001283_pt1 | contig 10189 bp, 9 predicted proteins | sample LP_taG_6_FD_191567 | JGI IMG/M metagenome (GOLD analysis project Ga0257111, IMG submission 191567) | Marine microbial communities from Northeast Subartic Pacific Ocean, Canada - LP_J_2015_P26_500m | ecosystem: Environmental > Aquatic > Marine > Oceanic | place: Canada: Northeast Subartic Pacific... | reverse complement strand
CCTTGGGGTTGTTTCAATGAGAAGATTGCGGTCGATGGGACGGACATCGCTCATACCGCTGGTCGACCTCGCCGGGGCTTTCGAGCCCGGCCCACGCCGCGAGGAAGCAGTAGATGCGGTCCGTCAGGCTTGCCAGGACATCGGGTTTCTGGTGGTCACCGGCCACGGTGTGCCCGACGAGGCCATCAGGGGGATAGAGGCCGTTTCACGTGAGTTCTTCTCACTTCGCCATGAGGAGAAAATGCTCTGTGTGGGAGGCCCTGGGGTCTTTCGGGGATACACGCCAGCCGAGACAACTGCGCTGGCACTGTCACGTGACGCCGTGACCCCACCGGACCTGTGCGAGGCATTCTCGATCAATCGCTTCGACGACCCCGAGGTCGCCCTGCAATCTGGTCTGCGAGAGGGGCGTGAGGCTTTCTTCGCCCCGAACATTTGGCCGCAACGCCCTGAAGGATTCAGAAGCGCGTTTGAGATCTATTACGCGGTCATGGAAGACCTAGCGAATCGCCTCATGGGACTGATGGCACTGGCTCTCGGGCTCGACGAGCACTGGTTCGACGACAAGATCCGTGACCACATCACCAATCTGACCGTCAACTACTACTCCGAACTCGAGCAGCCCGAGGCCCGGGGACAGCTTCGGCGAGGTGAACACACCGACTGGGGCAGCCTCTCCATACTCCATCACGACGGCGAAGCTGGATTGCAGATCAAGGCACCCGATGGCGAATGGGAACACGTCCCGAACGTCGCACAAGCGTTGGTCATCAACCTGGGCGACCTGATGGCGTTCTGGACCAACGACCGATGGAAGTCCACCTACCACCGCGTGGTTGTGCCCGAGGACCACTCCGCCGACCGCCTCTCGATCGTCTTCTTTCACCAACCCGCATACGACACCCTCATCGAATGTATTCCCACCTGCACGTCGCCAGACGACCCACCGCGCCATGCGCCAACGACTTCCGGGGAATGGATCCTGTCAATGCTCGAGAAGACCACCTATTGAACCGACTCGTTGGCGCGAGTTGTTGAACAGTTTGGCTGTCCTGCTGGTCGTGCCTATCGAACCTGTAGTTCGCCTGCAGGTGGACGCTCAGGCCCCACTCGTCGGCGATGAGCGCCGCGACGGTGTTCTTGCCGGCTGCTGGAGGGCCGCTCAGCACCAGAACCTCGCCGTGGTTCACGATCCGACAGCAAGCGGTAGTACTTGACCACCTTGGGTTCGCCGATGCGGGCCAGACTTGTGCAGCGGCCTAAACGGGAGGGCATCGATGAGCGAGCGACTGCACCGCCCTTGGCCGGCGCTCCTGACAGCGTTGGTTCTTGTCGCCTCCGGTTGTGGTGGCGGCCACAACGGGGAGGCGACCACCGCTACCCACGAGGCGTCCACCACCACGACGATGGCCCTCGCAACGACCCTCGCACCGACAACGACCCTCGCACCGACAACGACCCTCGCACCGACAACGACAACGACACCGACGACTATTCAGGCAGTTACGACGACGACCTTCCTTCCAACCACGACTACCACTCAGGAAGGTACGACGGACACCATGGGTTCACCGCCCACGCCGCTTGCCCTCAGCAAAGGCGAGCAACTCCGCGTCGTTGTGACCGGGGATTCGGTTATCGAACAAGTTCTCCCTCATCTCGCAAAAGCGTTCGGTTCCGCAGCTGTTATCGAACGCAGGGTCCATGGCGGTACCGCGCTTTGCGACTGGTTCGCCGAACAAGGTGGAGACCTGGGCATCGAACACCTAGCGGATTGGCAGCCTCATGTCATCGTCGTAGCCCACGGCGGGAACGCGATGACCCCCTGCATGGCAGGACCTGACGGTGATCCACTCGAGGGAGAAGACTTTTTCGAAAAGTACCTCGCTGACTCGGAATATGTCGTTGAACTCGCTACGCAAATGGACAGCCGAGTGCTTTTCGTGAACCATCCGGTCTGGTTCGACGGCAGCACATGGGGCACCGACGGGATCTTCCGGTCGATGCCCGATCGGTATCCGGGAGGCTTTGTCCGCTTCGCCTCCACCTGGCCGACACTTTCGCCCGATGGACAGTTCCTCGAGTCGGCACCTTGTTGGGAAGATGAACCCGGTTGTGTCGACGGATACGGCGAGCTCCGGTCGGGGCTCTGGAAGAATCATCTCCAGACACTTGCGGCATGGCGGTACGCCCTGGCGATCGTGGAGGAGTTTGTCGCCGCAGGTTGGGTCGATCTCAAGGTGTTTGCCATGGAACCCGAGGCAGGCGACGGATAGGCCAGCCGCCCAACCACCAACGCGCAGGTCAGGTGGACTTCACAACCCGGCAGGATTGCTGACGCCGGAGCGTCCGGTTCGCGAGGGCTAGCACCAGAATGGACGCATGGACTTGAGCGATCTCGACGTCGCGGGGTCGGTGCTCGACCTGATCGGGAACACTCCGCTGGTGCGCCTTCGACACATCGACGCGGACCTTCCGTGCCCGATTGTGGCGAAGTTGGAGAGCGTCAACCCGGGCGGCAGTTCGAGGGACCGTCCTGTCGTCACCATGTTCGGCGCCGACCTGCAACTGGTTCCCCGGGTCCCGTAACCCCCGTATTGCGGGTATCGGTCACATTGACGTTCCCGGCGGGGTCACTGGCCGTAGCGTTCTTCCGTGGCCGTCCGCTCCGACCTTCGAAACATCGCCGTCATCGCGCACGTCGACCACGGCAAGACGACGCTCGTCGACGCCCTCCTGCGCCAGTCCGGTGCGTTCAGCGCCCACGAGGAGGTCGCCGATCGGGTCATGGACTCCATGGACCTCGAACGCGAGAAGGGCATCACGATCCTCGCCAAGAACACGGCGATCCAGCGCGGCGACGTCAAGGTCAACATCGTCGACACCCCCGGCCACGCCGACTTCGGTGGCGAAGTCGAGCGGGCGCTCAACATGGTCGACGGCGTGCTGCTGCTCATCGACGCCGCCGAGGGACCCCGACCCCAGACCCGCTTCGTGCTGCGCAAGGCCCTCGAGGCCGACCTGTCGATCGTGGTCGTGGTCAACAAGGTCGATCGCCCCGACGCCCGCCTCGAGGCCGTCGTCGACGAGGTCTACGAACTCTTCCTCGACCTCGACGCATCCGAGGACCAGATCGAGTTCCCGATCGTCTACACCGACGCCCGCGCCGGCACCGCCACGCTCGACCCGGCAGTCCCCGGCACCGACCTGGGGCCCTTCTTCGACATCGTCCTCGAGCACGTGCCGCCGCCCTCGTACGACGAGGACGCCCCACTGCGGGCACACGTCACCAACCTGGACGCCTCCCCCTACCTCGGCCGGATCGCCGTCTGCCGCATCAGCAGCGGGACCCTCCGCCAGGGTGCGCCCATCGCCTGGTGCCGCACCGACGGCTCGATCCAGTCTGCACGGATCGGCAAGGTCACAGTCACCAAGGCACTGGAGCAGGTCGAGGTCGCCGAGGCCGGCCCAGGTGAGATCGCCTACGTCTCCGGGATCGAGGGTGTCACCATCGGCGAGACCCTCGCCGACCCCGAGGACCCCCGTCCATTGCCCGTCATCTGCGTCGACGAGCCGACGCTGTCGATGACGCTCGGCGTCAATACCTCGCCGGTCGCCGGCGACGACGGCTCCAAGTTGACCGCCCGCCAGGTCAAGGCCCGCCTCGACGCCGAACTCGTCGGCAACGTGTCGCTGCGGGTGCTGCCCACCGAGCGCCCCGACACCTGGGAGGTCCAGGGCCGCGGCGAGCTCCAACTGGCCATTCTGGTAGAGACCATGCGCCGCGAGGGCTTCGAGCTCACCGTCGGCAAGCCGGCCGTCGTCCTGCGAGAGATCGACGGCAAAGTCCACGAGCCCACCGAGAGCCTCTCGATCGACGTCCCGGAGGAACACGTCGGCGCCGTCACACAGCTCCTCGGCGAGCGTCGGGCACGCATGGTCGACATGGTCAACCACGGAACCGGCTGGGTGCGCCTCGACTACATCGTCGCCGCCCGGGCGCTCATCGGCTTCCGCACCGAGTTCCTCACCGAGACCCGCGGCGCCGGCATGCTCCACCACGTTTTCGAGGGATGGGAGCCGTGGATGGGCGAGTTTCGCACCCGCCCGACGGGCACCGTCGTCGCCGACCGCACCGGATCGGTCACCGCCTACGCCATCGCCGGAATCCAGGAGCGGGCCAGCCTCTTCGTCGCCCCGACCGACAGGGTCTATGCCGGGATGATCGTCGGCGAGAACCCCCGGTCCGAGGACATGGACGTCAACATCTGTCGCGAGAAGAAGCTCACCAACGTGCGCGCGGCGGCGTCAGACGACACGATCCGCCTCACGCCACCCCGTCGCCTGTCACTCGAGCAGGCCCTCGAGTTCATCGCCGACGACGAGTGCGTCGAGGTCACCCCGGGGGCAGTGCGGCTCCGCAAGGTCACGCTCGACGCCGGCGAGCGGGCCCGCCACGTCAAGCGCCTCAAGAACGCCCGCGTCTGACCGACACCGGGCAAACTCGTCAGGCGAGGATCCGGACCACCCCGTTCACCGGGTCGACCTCGACACGATCCCCGTCGGCGATCGCCTCCATGGCCCCCGGTGCGCCCACCACCGCCGGGATGCCGAGTTCGCGCGACAGCACCGCAGCGTGGCTCATGGGGCCTCCCTCGGAGGTGACCAGCCCCCCGACGAGGGTCAACACCATGTTGTAGGCAGGCGTCGTCGTGCGCGTGACGAGGACCTCGCCCGGCTGGAGCCGGTCGAACGCCTCGTCGGCGCTCTCGGCCACCCGGGCCACCCCCTCGAACGCCTCGTCGCCGATTCCGGAACCCTGGAGCGGCTTCCTCCCATCCATTTCGGCGTCCTCGACGACCATGCCGAGTTCGGAGAGGCAGGCGAGGATGATCATCACCGTCTCGGCGAGGGGCGCCGGCAGGGCATCGAGGGGTGGAGTTCCCTCGGGGTCACCAAGGGTCTGTGGCGGATCCAGGGTCTTCTGGTGGAAGCGTTCGGCGGCACGTGTGGTCAGGTCGTCGGCGGTCGGCCCGACGCCGTCGGCCACGATCAACGACAGTTCGTCGCGCTCCAACTCGAACACGTGCACGGCCTCGTGGAGCCTTCCCGAATCGACCATGCGCCGGCCCGCCTCGAGCATGGTGAGGCGCAGCAGGCCAGCCGGCCACTCGGACGTGATCGGGCCGTTGTCGTCGCGCAGGTCCATGGCCTCGCGGGCCCGGGCCAGCAGGTCGTCGAAACCGTCGCGGTCGCCGTCCGGAATCCGCCGACGGAGGTCGACGATGGTGGCCTCGAGGCGTCCGGCGTCGTGGACCCGCTCGTCGGCGCCGGAGAGGATCGTGGCGAGGACCACCTCGGGCGACTCGCCGAGGGTGGGGGAGTCGAGGTCGTAGCCGGCGAACAGCACCGAACCCCGGTAGCGGAGGTAGGTGTCGAGGGCAGCAGAGATGTCGGACGAGGCCGCGGCCACCTCGTCGAGGCTCGTCGGGGACGCCCCAACCTCGGCGAGGCGGTCGCGGATCCGACGGAGCGCCTCGGCAGGAGCCGACGTGGACGGCGACGCTCCCACGAGCGCCCCGAGCATGTCGCCTCCCTGGATCCCCCAACGGTGACCGGCCACGAGCAGTTGGCCGATCGGCGCGAGGTCGTAGCCGTGGAGGCGGAAGTGCTCCTCGAAGGTCCAACGGATGTGCGTGAGCAGCGCCTCGAGGTGCTCGGCCAGTCCGGCGCCGTCGAGGGCCGGGAGGTCGACCGCTCCGAACGCCAGGTTCTGCTCGACGAGTCGTGGACGTGTCTCGGCATGCCACTCAGCGATGACCGCCGGGGCGGGCGAGTGCTCGAGGTTGCGCCGAGCGGCCCTGGTCCGACGACGGAACTCGGGATGCAGCCGCGAGGCGATCCTGAGGAGGAACACCGGAGGCGGCTTCGCCGAGGGCTTGTCGGGCCGGATGAGGGGCCGCATCCTCGTGTAGGTGAACCCGTTGACGAACTGGAACGAGAGCGTCTCGGCCGGCACGCCCAGGGTCGGCCACTGCTTGCGGTAGGCGGCCTGCATCGCCTCAGGCACCAGCCACTGCATGATCGGCGTGGTGCCACCCGGGAAGTGCGAGCGGTCCAGTTGCCAGAAGCCCGGACCGGGTGCCTCGAAGGAGTCGATCGTCTCTGTCCCCACCGCCGACACCGTAGGTGAAATGGTGTAGGGCGCCACAGGTCGTCGCCGGTAGCGTCGGCTGACTTGTCCACCAGGCGGCTTCGGCCGTCTCCGTAGTAGCACCGGGGTAGGTGAAGCGTGCGAATCGCAGTCGTCAGGGAGCGTGCCGAACGCGAACGCCGGATCGCCCTGAGCCCCGAGGCGGTCGAGAACCTGACCGGCGACGGCCACGAACTCGTCGTCGAGGCAGGTGCAGGCGAGGCGGCGAACATGGCGGACACCGCCTATGTTGAAGCCGGCGCCACGATCGCACCCGACCGGACTGCGGCGATCGGCGACGGCGGAGTGGTCGTCGGCGTCAACGGACCGGACACGCCTGAATTGCGGGCCGGCCTCGGCGCCGACCACGTCGTCCTGGGCTTGTTCGACCCGCTCTGGCGGCCGCAGCCGATGGCCGAACTGGCCGCCACCGGGGCCACGGCGCTCTCCCTGGACCTGGTGCCCCGCAGCACGCGGGCGCAAGCCGTCGACGTGCTGTCGTCGACCGCGACGGTCGTCGGCTTCCAGGCGGTCCTCGTTGCCGGAGTGCGGATGCCGCGGCTCATGCCGCTCCTCATGACGGCGGCCGGCACGGTGCCGCCCGCACGGGTTGTGGTCCTCGGCGCCGGCGTGGCCGGCCTCCAGGCCATCGCCACCGCACGACGACTCGGCGCCGTGGTCCAGGGTTTCGACATCCGTGAGGAGGCCCTCGAACAGATCCGCTCGCTTGGGGCAAAGTCGATCGACCTTCCCGAGGCCGATCCCGACGATCCGACGGACCCGGCGCAACGCACCCAGGCGGCGCTGACCCCGCACCTGGCGGAGGCCGACGTCGTCATCACGGCAGCACAGGTGCCCGGTCGCCGGAGCCCCACGCTCGTGACCGACGTGATGGTCGAAGCGATGCGGCCGGGCGCCCTCCTGGTCGACCTGGCCGCCGACCGGGGCGGCAACTGCACCCTCAGCCGTGCCGACGAAGAGGTCCTCCACGGGGGTGTCACGATCCTGGCGCCGACCGACCTGGCCTCGGGCTCGCCCGTTTCTTCGTCGCGGATGTTCGCCAACAACGTGGTCAACCTGCTCCGCCTTCTCACCACCGACGGCGAGGTCGTGCTGGACCTCGAAGACGACATCGTGGCGAGCATGCTGGTCACGTCGGGTGGCGAGGTCGTCCACCCGGGGGTCCGTGAGATGCTCGAGTCGGCACCCTCCGGAGGCACGGAGTCATGACGCTGCTCGTCGCCCTCACGCTCTTCGTCCTGGCGGTATTCCTCGGCCTCGAACTGATCACCAAGGTCCCGGCCACGCTGCACACGCCCCTGATGTCCGGTTCGAACGCCATCTCGGGCATCACGCTCATCGGGGCGCTGGTCTCGGCGGGCTCCGACCACTCGACGCTCACCACGGCACTGGGCGTCGCCGCGGTGGCCCTGGCAACGATCAACGTCGTGGGCGGATTCCTCGTGACCGACCGGATGCTCGCCATGTTCCGGACGCGCCGCAAGGGCGGATCATGACGTTTCCGGACGCCATCGCCGTCGGCTACCTCCTCGCAGCCGTCCTCTTCATCCTGGGCCTCAAGGCACTCGGACGACCGCGGACGGCCAGGCGCGGCAACCTGCTCGGCGCCACCGGCATGTTCATCGCGATCGCCGTAACCCTGCTCGACCGGGCGATCGTCGACTTCCGGTTCCTGGCGCTCGGCGTCGCCATCGGGGCCCTGGTCGGTGCGCTGCTGGCGCTGAAGGTCCGCATGACCGGCATGCCCGAACTCGTGGCGCTATTCAACGGCTTCGGTGGTGCCGCCTCGGTCCTGGTGGCCGGCGCCGCATTCCTCGAGGTCGTCGACGCTGGCACGGTCGACGACCAGTTGGCAGTGGCCGCAGCAGTGACCGTCCTGGTCGGCGCCGTCACCTTCACCGGATCGATGGTCGCCTTCGGCAAGTTGCGCGAATCGCTGCGGTGGAACGGCTTCAGTGGGCTCCACATCGTCCGCGCAGCCACCGGGGCGGTCGCACTCATCCTCGTCGTAGGCGTCGTGGTCCAGCCCGACTCCCTGGGCTGGTTCTGGGGCCTCGCCGCTGCCGGACTGCTGCTCGGCGTCCTCGCTACCATCGCCATCGGCGGCGCCGACATGCCGGTCGTGATCGCTCTCCTCAACGCCTTCTCGGGCGTGGCGGCATCGACCACCGGCTTCGTGCTCGACAACCCGCTGCTCATCATCGCCGGTTCGCTGGTGGGCGCCAGCGGGCTGATCCTCACGCAGATCATGTGCACGGCCATGAACCGGTCCATCCTCGACGTGGTGTTCTCGAAGGCCGTGGTCGTCGCCCGGGGCTCCCACGACGACGCCTATGGCGACGGCATCACCTCGACGTCGGCCGAGGAGGTGGCGATGCTGCTCGAGGTCGCCTCCCGGGTGGTCATCGTCCCCGGCTACGGCCTGGCGGTGGCCCAGGCCCAGCATGCCGTACGCGAACTCATGACGGTCCTCGAGGGGGCCGGTGCCGAGGTCATGTTCGGCATCCACCCGGTGGCCGGCCGCATGCCCGGCCACATGAACGTGCTCCTGGCCGAAGCCGAGATCGGATACGAGCACCTGCTCGAGATGGACCGGGTCAACCCGACGTTCGCCCAGACCGATGTAACGATCGTGATCGGAGCCAACGACGTTGTGAACCCCTCGGCCCGCGATGACGCCGGCTCGCCGATCGCCGGCATGCCGATCCTCGACGTCGACGAGTCGGGCACGGTCATCGTGGTCAAGCGTTCGCTCAGCCCGGGCTTCGCCGGGATCCCGAACCCACTGTTCGTGGCCGACAACACGCTGATGCTGTTCGGCGACGGCAAGCAGGCGGTGCTCGACATCGTCGCCGCCCTCATGGAGGGCTGAGACCCACTTCCTCCGGGGCAGGGGTTCTGGCAGACTCTGCGCACAGCCGAGCGAACGGGGAAGGCGATGGGTTCCATGGAACGGAAGGACGTCGCGGCAGCCGTCGGCGTCCTGCCACGCGACACCTACGACGGACGGACCGAGTGGCCCGGCCTGCTTCGCAAGGTCGTCAGAGAGTGCCCCGGCTTCGACAGGTGCCCACCCGGATGGAGGCAGGAGTGATGACCCCTTCGGGAACGTTGCCATCGGCTCCGCGATACGGGTACCTTCCGAGCGCTCCAACACCGTCCCCCGGAGAGATCACGACATGACACAACGAGTCGCCATCATCGGCGCAGGTCCCAGCGGCCTGGCCCAGTTGCGGGCCTTCGCCTCGGCGGCCGCCCAGGGCGCGGAGATCCCCGAGCTCGTCTGCTACGAGAAGCAGGACGACTGGGGCGGCCTCTGGAACTACACGTGGCGCACCGGCATCGACGAATATGGCGAGCCCGTCCACGGTTCGATGTACCGCTACCTCTGGTCGAATGGCCCCAAGGAGTGCCTCGAGTTCGGCGACTACTCCTTCGAGGAGCACTTCGGCAGGCCCATCGCCTCGTACCCGCCGCGGGAAGTCCTCTGGGACTACATCAAGGGCCGCGTCGAGAAGAGCGACGTCCGCCGGTTCATCCGATTCCGCCATGCCGTGCGCGAGGTGTCGTTCGACGAAGGCACGCAGAAGTTCACGGTCACCGCCCACGACCTCCCCAACGACGTCGTCTCCTCCGAGGAGTTCGACCACGTCGTCGTCGCCAGCGGTCACTTCTCGGTGCCCAACATCCCGTACTTCCCCGGCTTCGAGAAGTTCCTGGGCCGGGTGCTCCATGCCCACGACTTCCGCGACGCAGTCGAATTTCAGGGCAAGGACGTCCTGCTCATCGGCTCCAGCTACTCCGCCGAGGACATCGGCTCGCAGTGCTACAAGTACGGCTGCTCCTCGGTCACCATCAGTTCACGCAGTGGCGGCACCGGCTACGACTGGCCAGAGGGGTTCGCCGAGGTGCCGCTGCTCACCCACGTCGACGGCAAGACCGTCCACTTCACGGACGGCACCAGCCGTGAGATCG
>Ga0257111_1001281_pt1 | contig 10205 bp, 9 predicted proteins | sample LP_taG_6_FD_191567 | JGI IMG/M metagenome (GOLD analysis project Ga0257111, IMG submission 191567) | Marine microbial communities from Northeast Subartic Pacific Ocean, Canada - LP_J_2015_P26_500m | ecosystem: Environmental > Aquatic > Marine > Oceanic | place: Canada: Northeast Subartic Pacific... | reverse complement strand
ACCCAACTTCAAGTCAACCAATAGTAACTTATTTTTTAATTGGCTTATGTGTTGTAGTTTTTTTAATGCAACTTGGATCTCAATCTTATAGAACGGGGCAACTTTTTTATTCTTATGGCTTAATCCCTTCGGTTTTAATGGGACACGATCAGCTACCAATGGATCTTTATGCTGTACCAGCTTACATGACGATTTTTTCTTCAATGTTTATGCATGGTGGATGGATACATTTGATTGGTAACATGTGGTATATGAAGATTTTTGCAGACAATATAGAAGACAATCTAGGACCAAGAAATTTTATTATTTTTTATATTCTTTGTGGAATTGGTGCTGCAATGGCACAAGTATTGATGAATACGCATTCTCAAGTACCTATGGTTGGAGCTAGTGGTGCTATCGGAGGAGTATTGGGGGCTTATTTAATTAATCATCCTAACGCTAGAGTTCTTGTTTTAATTCCATATATCATTATTACTATTATCAAAATTAGAGCTTTATATGTTCTAGGCTTTTGGTTTATCCTTCAATTTATTTCAAGTGGTGGAGGAGTGGCTTACGCAGCTCATATTGGTGGTTTTGTTTCTGGAATGATTTTGATATTATTTTTTAATAAAAAAAGAAAAACTAAAGTTATAAAAGGACCTTGGGGTTAATGAATTATATAATACCATTTCTTATTTTAATTACTATTGTTGTATTTATTCATGAGTATGGTCATTATTATTTTGCTAAAAAGTATGGAGTAGGTATTACAGATTTTTCTATAGGTTTTGGAAAAGAAATTTTTGGATGGAATGATAAATCAGGAACTCGTTGGAAAATTTGCTGGATTCCTTTAGGAGGTTATGTAAAATTTTTTGGCGATAGAAATGTTTTTAGTGAATCAGAACAGCAAGAAGTAATTAATAAATATAATGACGAAGATAAAAATAAATTATTTATATTAAAGCCTTTATACCAGCGATCTATAATTGTTGCTGCGGGTCCATTAGCTAATTTTGTTTTAGCAATATTGATTTTTACAATGATTAATATGTTTGTTGGTAAAGATATGACCCCTGCTGTAATACATGAGGTTCAAAAAGACAGTCCAGCTTTTGTTGCTGGTATGAAAAAGAATGATCAAATAATATCTATTGATAACAACAAAGTTGAAAGTATTTTAGAAGTTTCAACTTTTATAAATATTTCTACATCAGAAACAATTGAATTTATAATAGTTAGAAATGACCAGGAAATTTCCATAAATGTTAAACCAAATTTAGTAGATGGAACAGATTCCTTAGGAAACTCAGTTAAAAAAAGAATGATAGGAATAAAGTTGTCTTACCTAAACAATGAATTTAAAAAAAAACCTCTCGGACCCACCAAAGCTATATATTATTCTGTGAAGGAGGTTTGGTTTGTTACCGTTACATCACTAAATTACCTTGGAAAAATTGTAACTGGATCAGGCGATTCTTCTCAGTTAGGTGGACCAATAAGAATAGCGAAAATTACTGGTCAGGTAGCTGAGCTAGGAATAATTCCATTTTTAAGCATTATGGCTTATATTTCAATAAGCTTAGGAATGATAAATTTATTTCCAATTCCCATGCTGGATGGTGGCCATTTATTGTTTTACTTTTTTGAAAAAATTTTAGGCAGACCTTTAAGTCAAAAAACACAAGAAGGTTTTTTTCGAATCGGTTTGTTTTTGTTATTTTCTTTGATGTTTTTTGTAACTTTTAACGATTTAAGGGATTTAGGTTTGTTTTAATTGAACTTTTTTAAAAACCTTTAATTCCAAAAAAAACCAATAAAATCAACGCTTTTGAAGATGTAAACTATATATTGTGTTGATATCTTTAGAATATACTAAAAAAAACATTGATTTTGCTAGCTTTTATGAGCAAAATAAAAAAAAAGCATAAAAAAGGGGCAGAAATGAACAAAAAACAGCTAGTCGGGAAAATATCTTCGTCAATGAATCTCAGTAAAGTTGATGCAGAACGTCAGTTTGATGGAATTACCGAAATTATTTTAAACTGCTTAAAAGGTGACGAGCAAGTCAAAATTGCTGGTTTTGGTACCTATAAAGTAGCTAAAAGAAAAGCTCGTGTAGGTCGAAATCCAAGGACTGGAGAACAAATACAAATTGCAGCTTCTCAAAAAGTAAAGTTCTTGCCAGCAAAAGCGTTAAAAGAAATGTTTAACAAATAATTTTAGAAAACAGCCTTTATATTCATTGATAATAAAGGCTGTTTTTCATTTAAGGTGATTTAATAATTTTTATTTTTTTCCCACATCTCTTTCCACTGCACGTTTGGCGAAAGACCGAAAATTGAGTTTACGTTAGTACAATGAATAGCCAAGGATGGAATGGGAGACAGACAGTATTCAGATCTATATATATCATGTAGAGGTTGTTCAAATGGATAATGTTCAAATTGACACATGGAAATAAATTTATTCCAATATTTTTCAATTATTATTTTACTAGTAAAAAATGTACATAAAGTTTCTTCAACTCTCCTCCAATGTTTGTTCGAACCTAAGAAAATATTAGTGGAATCAATTTTTGTATATAAATAAGGGTAATCAGAAGGGCAAAGAATTAATTCACTATTTATTTGCGAGGAGATACGTTCATAGGAAAGAATCATCTCATTAAGGGCTTCTTTCATATGAAGATAATCATCTTCAACAAAATAGACTAAATCATCACATTGACTTTTTGCTGTAAGCAAAGATTTATGAATATTAGACATATTTGACATTTGATTTTTGGTGACATTTTCATTTTTAGCGTTAATTTTTTTAATATTATCAATAAATTCATTGACATTTAAAGAAATGATGGAACTTTTAATGTTTGTTTTATTTAATTGCTTCTTAATTTGCTCTAAATCTTCCTTTTTTGAATTATGGTCAATAATAACAATATCAAAATGAATTTTAGGAGAACATTTTTTAGCATGATTTAAAGATATAATTATAGAGTTTAAAGATCTAAATGTGTATTCAGATTTATTTTCATCAAACAATCTTGTTTTATTTTGTGTTAACATATTAACATTGGTACATGATCTAAAAATTACGGTTAAAGAATTTACTTTTCGAGAAATTTTTATTTCTCCCAACGGGAGATTAATTGACTTTTTTCCTTGTATGCTTAAATTTTCATTTAAAGATTTATTTTGTGTTGGAACAAAAAAACTACTTTGGTCTATTATTTCATAACCAAATGTTCTGCAAATTTTTATGAATATTTTTTTAAAAAAGCTAGCTTTAGTGATGTTATTTAGTTTTTTCATAAGTTTTGAATAATTTTTACTTATAAATAAGTATTAACGTATTATTAGAATAAAATCATCATAAACCCTTAAAATTTAGATGATAAAAAAGAAAGCTGAGCATCTTTAAAATTTTTATCATTAGCGTCAACAGGTTCAACTGGATATTCACCTGTAAAACAATGGTCAGTAAACTGAGGATATGATGAATTTCTTTTTTCTATTCCCATTGATTTGTACAAACCTTCTATTGATAAAAATTGTAGGGTAGTTGCATTAATGAATTTTCTCATTCCTTCTAAATCAAGTTTAGAAGCAAGAAGCTCTTCTTCAGTTGGCGTATCTACTCCATAGTAGTCAGGATATTTAATAGGTGGGGAGGCAATTCTTAAATGAACTTCTTTTGCTCCAAATTCATAAAGCATTTTTATAATTTTTACAGATGTGGTACCTCTTACCAGCGAGTCATCAATTAAAACTAAAGATTTATTCTTAATGAGAGTTTTATTAATACTATGTTTTAATTTAACACCCAAACTTCTTATATGTTGAGTAGGTTCAATAAAAGTTCTTCCAACATAATGATTTCTAATAATTCCTAATTCTACATTTTTTTTTACTTCTGCTGCATATCCAATAGCTGCGGGGACACCAGAATCTGGAACTGGTACTATTAAATCTGAATTTACATGTGATTCTTTTGCCAACGAAGCTCCCAATCTTTTTCTGTACTCATACACGCTAATATTTTTTATGATACTGTCTGGTCTAGCAAAATATATATATTCAAAAATGCATGATCGTTCTTTCATTTTGGGAAACGGTTTTATACTTTCTAAACCGTTTTCGGTTATAATAACTATTTCGCCATTTTCAACTTCTCTAACAAATTTGGCACCTATTATATCTAGAGCACAAGTTTCTGAGGCTAATACATAGGACTTATTAAGTTTACCAACAACTAGAGGACGTATTCCAAAAGGATCCCTAATGCCTATTAATTTTTTATTTGTAAGGATTGTAAGCGCATAACCTCCTTGTATTTTAAAAATTGCATCAATTATTTTATCGATTATTTTATATCTTTTTGATTTTGCAATTAATTGAACTATAGTTTCAGTGTCAGATGTTGTTTGAAAAATTGAACCTTCTTTAACTAGTTCTCTTCTAAGATGTCTTGCATTACTTAAATTTCCGTTATGAGCTATACTAATACCACCTGCGTGGAGGTCTGCAAAAAAAGGCTGTACATTTTTGATTAAATTATTTCCCGTTGTTGAATAGCGATTATGACCAATTGCGCATTCTCCAGGTAATTTTTCTAAAACTTTTCCTTTGGTAAAATTGTCTCCAACTAGTCCAAGTCTCCTTTCAGCATAAAATTTTTTTCCATCAAATGTGACAATACCACAACCTTCCTGTCCTCTATGTTGTAAAGAATGTAATCCTAACGCAGTAAGTGCTGCTGAATCTTTATTATTAAAAATACCAAAAATTCCGCATTCTTCTTTTAAGCGAGCCATCTATATTTTTTCTATTTTATCTTCCGTTTCTTCGTAATAATCTTTAGTGTTTGGAAATTCTTCTATTAATAATTTACTTCCTTTATATATTATTTCAAAAGAATAAGTACCTTCGGCTTTCAGAGGCCATTTTTGATGTGGATAAAACCAATTAAGCAATGAAAAAATGCAAACACAAATTATATATCCTTTGAAAATTCCAAAAATTAAACCAAAGGTTTTATCGACTGAGCCTAAGCCTGACCAAGTAACAGCGTTACCGATAGCTTTTCCTATATTAATTATGATAAAAAGCGAAACTATGTATATAAAAATTCCTAAACCGATATCAGTAATAAACTTTGATTCTATATAATCTTGTACCCAAGGATTTAATTTTGGTACTAATATTATTGTTATTATTAAAGCAAGCAACCATTTAGAAAAGGATAATAAGCTTCTCGTGAATCCTTTTGCAGCACATTGTGCTACGGAATAAACAATAATTAAAAAAGCAATAAGATCAAATGCTGAAATACTATTTTGTATAAATTCTATTACGTCAGGCATTACCAAAAGGTTTTACTATTAAAATCAGTTTTGGCAAGAGTGTTAAAACTGAAATCATAGCTAAAAGCATTGCAATTCCTGTAAAAACTCCAAAATAAATTGTTGGTATAAAATTAGAAAGAACAAGTATAGAAAAGCCAAAAACAATTGTTATAGAAGTATTTAAAATAGCCACTCCAACTGTACTGTGACATTTTTCAAGAGTTTGGTTGTAGTTATTAGTTTTTTTAAATTCCTCCTTAAATCTATAGATATAATGGATGCTATTATCAACAGCTATACCTATGGTGATAGCAGCGATAGTAATTGTCATCATATCTAAAGGTATTTCTAGTAAGCCGATAATGCCCAGTATAAAAAAAGCAGCCAAAAAATTTGGCACGACACCTATTAATGATAAAGTTATGTTTCTAAATAAAATTAAGAACATTATAGTTATACCTGCCATTACAATACCTAAAGTTAATATTTGTGATTTAAACAAACTTTGCAAAAGATTATTAAAAAGAATAAGAACACCCGCTAATTTAAATTCTTCGCGCTTTAAACCTAATTGATTTTCTAAATCATAGTTGATTTTTTTAATTAACTCATTTCTTCGAAGATCTTTTTTAGAATCTAAAACTCTCAAACTGATTCTTGCCTCATTATTTTCTATAGAAATATAAGGATCAATTATTTCTTTTTTAATTGAATCTGGTATTTTGGTATATAAGACACCCATTTCCAATCCTTGTAATTCTTTTCCCTCATTTAGATCTTCAGCGACTCTTACCATAGATGCGAAAGATATAACTTTACCAACGGCCTGCAAATTATCCAGATAATCGTGAACTTGAGTAATTCTATCTATTTTACTTCTTGAGAACCAATATTTTTCATCGTCTTTTTCTTCATCATCCCAGCCATCAAAATCATCATCTGTTTTTTCTGTTTTTTCTTTATCGGGAAATTTGATTATTACATCAAGAGGAGTTGTTCCTCCAAGTTCATCATCAATCAATTTCATACCTTTGTAAATTTCAGTTTTTTTATCAAAATAATTTATAAAGCTATTTTCTACCTCGAGTTTTGTAATACCAATGATGCTTACGATAATAACAAGAAAAGTTGATACAAAAATAGTTTTAGTATTTTTTTGTGCAACTTTGCTTAAGAAAGAAGTAATTATTGATTTTTTTTCATCTTTATAATTAGCATTATCTTTACTTAAAATATTTAAAATTACAGGAAGTAAAGTAAAAGTTATAGATAAAGAAACTAATAGACCTATAGTCATCATCCAACCAAAATCTATAATGGGTTTAATGCCACTAAATATAAGTGATAGAAAAGCACAAATGGTTGTAAGCACAGTGTAGAGTATTGGCCAAAACATTTTCCCAGCAGTCCAAAGTATGGCTTCACTATTTGAAATATTTGGATTTTCTTTCTTAAATTGTAAATATCGAACACTCATATGGATGTTCATGGCCATAGTTAGAATAAGCATCAGAGCTATAAAATTTGAGGATATTACTGTAACTTTCCAGCCTATCAACCCTAGTAAGCCAACCATAATAAGAACTGAAAAAAAACAACTCAAAAGTGGAATAAATACCCATAATAAACTTCTAAAAACAAACCACAGTGTACAAACGATAAAAAGAAATACTCCTGCTCCAAATACTACTATGTCATTTTTTATGTAGGTCATCATGTCGTCAGCAATCATGGGGATTCCACCCAAATGAATTTTAGCTGTATTTTCATATTTTTTTATGATTGCTCTAATTTCATTTATATTTTGATGATTCTTTTGATTATACGATTTTTTGTAATTGTCGTACTCTTTTAGAAATTTTTTATATTCTTTTTTATCTTCAGAAGTTAATTCATCTTTGTCCCTTTTATCTAAATAGTTATTTTTAGTTCTTATAAGATCAGATAATTTTTTATCGGTCTTTATGTACACCAGTATTCCACTTGTTTTACCATCTTTACTAATTATAAATTCCTTATAAATTGGGCTATTAATAATTTCATCGAACCCCCTTTCTTTATCAGCATCTTCGCTGGATAAGGTTTTAAAATTCTTGATTCTTTCTGCTAGTGAATCATCATTATTTTTTAATAATGGAACATCCAAAATCGTTATTACATTATTTGCCCAGTTTAAATTTATTAAATCATTTTTTAAATTTGTAAGGTTTTTAATTGTGTCGGAAGCTAATAAATTATTTTTTGGAGTATAGGTTAGGACTAGAAAATCTTTTGAACCATATTTTGCATTTACTTCTCTTAAATATTTTAAATCTGGGTCATTTTCGAGAAGCAAAGTGTCCGACGATGCGTCCAGTTGAAAGTCTTTTGTAAAATATCCAAAATTTAATAATAAAATAACAAGAATTAATAAAGTAAATTTAGGTTTTTCAATTATTGAATTTTTATATATTTTTTCAAACATTGAAATGTTAAATTTATTTGTTTTCTAAGTTTTTGAACCTAGTATACATCGCTTCAAATTCAACTTTAACATTTCCGGTTGGTCCGTGTCTTTGTTTGCTTATCATTATATCTGCTAAACTAGATATTTCATTCATTTTTTGTTGCCATTCCGCATGTTCAATTGATCCTAAAGTAGGTTCCTTTCTTTCTAGATAATAAGCTTCTCTAAAAATAAACATTACAACATCGGCATCTTGCTCAATTGATCCAGATTCTCTCAAATCAGCTAATTGTGGTTTTTTGTCATCTCTATGTTCAACCTGTCGAGAAAGTTGAGACAAGGCAAGAACAGGCACGTTTAGTTCTTTAGCCAAGGCTTTTAGTCCTTGAGTAATTTCAGAAATTTCTTGAACTCTATTAAACTCCATTTTTCTACTAGATTTCATCAATTGAATATAATCTATAACAATTAACTCAAGACCAAAGAGTCTCTTAATTCTTCTTGATCTATTGCTAATAGTTGCAATGGTGACAGCTGGAGTTTCGTCTATATACAAAGGTAGTTCAAATATATTTTTGGATGTTTCTATAAATTGTTCAAATTCTTTCTCCGATACTTTTCCTCTTCTAATATCATTAGATCTTATTTTTGATTGCTCAGAAAGTATTCTTGTCGAAAGCTGTTCGGAAGACATTTCTAAAGAAAAAAAAGCTACGGTAGATTTTGTTTCTTTTTTTTCTATATTCTTTGCCGCATGAAATGCAATATTTGTTGCAAGAGCCGTTTTACCCATGGAAGGTCTTCCGGCAATAATAATTAAATCTTGTTTATGCATACCTCCCAGTCTCGCATCTAAATCTGTTAATCCAGTTGGAACTCCAACTATACCCTCATCATTTTGGTAGGCACTCTTAGCCATTTCAATAGTTTGTTTAAGAGCACTTTCAAATTTTATAAAAGATTGATTAAAGTGTCCTCTTTCAGCTAAATCGAATAAAGATTTTTCAGCATTTTGAATAATTTCTACACCCGAAGTACTAACATCAGCATTCGTAGAAGCTTCATCTAAAACAGATTGAGAGATTTTAATCAGCTCTCTACGAACATGCATTTCTTGTACGATATTGGCATAGTCAATAGCTTGTTTGACTGAAGTAGAAAATTTAGTAATTTTAATCAAGTATTCTTGACCCCCGAGTTCTTTTAAACCTTCATTGTTTTCAAAATGGTTTTTCAGGGTGATTGGATTTGCTAAAAGACCTTTCGATATTAATTTTTCAATTGTTTCATAAAGTTTTACATGTATAGGATCAAAGAATTTCTGCGGGTTGAGTATAGGTGATATTTCATCATAAATATCGTTAGAAACTAATATAGAAGCTATAACAGCCTGCTCTGCCTCAATGTTGCTAGGCAATTGTTTTTGAGAATTTTCAACTATTTTAAAGGGTTGTTGAGACATTATTATTTTTTTGGATATTAGACACTAAGTAAATAATAAAAAAAACTTGAAAGTTATACACGAAAATTATTTTCTGTGGAAAAAATCAATAAAATTAATTTTTCTCAGCTTGCTTTACAACTTCAATGTGAATTGTAGCAAGAACTTCAGAGTGTAAATTTACTTTTACCTCATAGAATCCAATTTTGATTATTTCTTTGGTTAAATCAATCTGAGAGGACTTTATTTCTACTTTGTCTATATTTTCAATAGTTTTAGAAATTTCTCTCGGTTTTATTGATCCATATAATTCGTCATTATCTTTTACTCTTTTTAAAAACTTATAATTTTTTTTATTAATAATATCATAAATTTTTTTAGCATTTTTTTTCAATGAAATATTTTTTTCGTTAAGTTCATCTTTTTTTTTATTAACAAAGTCGATATTTATTTTAGAAGCTTTGAGAGCTTTTCCATATTTAATAAGAAAATTTCTACCATATCCTCTCTTCACATTTACAAGATCGCCTATATTTCCAAGGTTTTTAATATTTTCAAGCAAAACAACTTCCATGGGAATTTTTATATTAATGCTAAGAGTCTAGCCCTTTTAATTGATTTAGAAAGTTCCCTTTGCTTTTTGAAAGATACGAAAGTTACACGTGAAGGTAAAATTCTCCCACTTTCAGAAATATATTTTTTTAATAATTTGATATTTTTATAATCTATTTCAGGAGCATTCTTTTCAGAGAGCGGACACGATCTTGAAAATTTTGTATCATTTTTTTGAAATAAACTTAATTTTGAATGTCTAGAATTCTTTTTTTTTTTAAAATTTTTTTTTCTTTTCATTTTTAATAACCAGATATTTTTTTAAATTCACTTTTTTCGAAATATTCCTTTTTAAGATCATGCTTTTTGACCCTAACTGTTAAAAATCTAATCAACATTTGATCAATATTTTCTACTTTTTCTAATTCTTCGAT
>Ga0257111_1001276_pt1 | contig 10229 bp, 7 predicted proteins | sample LP_taG_6_FD_191567 | JGI IMG/M metagenome (GOLD analysis project Ga0257111, IMG submission 191567) | Marine microbial communities from Northeast Subartic Pacific Ocean, Canada - LP_J_2015_P26_500m | ecosystem: Environmental > Aquatic > Marine > Oceanic | place: Canada: Northeast Subartic Pacific... | reverse complement strand
TTTTTGCATACCACAACACTTCCTTTTATTTCATCTTTATTTTTATAGACAAAAGTTGCTCTACCTAAATAGTTTTTTTGTAAATCATTTATTATTTCTTTTATTGAATCTTTGTTTCCAAAAAAAGTAAACGAAATACTATCATCACATAAATCTAATGTTTTAATAAAACTGAACATCTGAGAAAAAAATGAATTGAGCACTTGATGAAATGATTTTTTTAAAATTTCAACTTTTTCTATCCAAAATTTATCATTTGTTATTGTATAAAGTTTGTTACACAAATTTAAATATACACTATTTCCATTTGGAATATTGTTATCGTTTAGGTCTATAGGGCTAACAAAAAGATCGTTCTGATTAATTATGTTTTTTTGTAATAATTGAGTATCTTTATTATAAAATATCTCCCATATTTTTTTCATTATAGTTATTGATTTTTCAAGTGAATTTTCATCACAATCGACTTCATATAGTGTAATTAATAACATAGCGTAATAGACATAATCTTCTAAAAATACATCTATTTCCTTAAAATCGTAGCAATGATAAATTTTATTGGATAATTTTTTATTTAATATTTCTAAAGTATTAAAAACTTCTTTTTTAAGATTACGATCTTCAAGAACAATTGATGCATTTATTAATGTATCTAAAATAAATGAATTTAAATCCGTTTGTGATTTATCATCAAAAAAAGGTTTAGCTCTTTTTTGTCTTTCTTGAATAAGTTTTTTTTCGATTTCAATAATTTTATTACTTTCTTCGTCTGTAAGTTTTTTTTTTGACTCAACTAATATATTTTTTCCTTCAAAATTTCCAGTATTTGAAATTTCATATTTTTTTTCAAATAAAGTTAAATCATTTTGAAGAAGATTTTTTAATTCTTCGTAAGACCAAACATAATATTTTCCCTCAACTCCTTCACTGTCCGCATCGTAAGCTGAACCATATAATTTTTCATTATTTTTAAATTCTTTATTTAGAAAATTAATTGTTTGGATAAGTTTTATTTTAAAATATTCTTTTTTAGTTTTTTGATAAAACTTAGTTAGAAGATTTACAAATTGAATATTATCATACAACATCTTTTCGAAGTGGGGAATTATCCACTTTTCATCCACCGAATATCTTGCAATGCCTCCTTCTAATTGATCATAAATTCCTTTTGACGAAATATTGGATAGCAACGTTTCTACTGGTGTTAAATATTTTTGATTATTTGTTTTTAAGTAAAAGTAAAAGATTGCATCAAACATATAAAATTGAGGAAACTTAGGAGCGCCTTTAAAGCTTCCATACTCTTCATCAAGGTAAGATATTATTTTTTCTACAAATGGCTCTAATGGTTGGTTTAATACAGCTGATCTTTGGTTAATTTTGGAAAAAACATCTTGCATTTGTGGAGCTTGAGCAATTATTTTTTCTCTATTTCCTTTGTAGACATCTGAAACATTATTTAATACTTTTTTAAAATCAGGACGACCTTGCATTTCTTTTGGAGGAAAATAGGTTCCTCCAGTAAAAGGAACACCATTTTCATCTAAGAACATAGACAATGGCCAACCACCTTGCGCACCAGTGAGTATAGAAAGACTTTTTTGAAAAACATAATCTAAATCAGGTCTTTCTTCACGATCGACTTTTATATTTATAAACTTTTCATTCATTAATTTCGCTGTTTCTTGATCTTCAAAACTTTCGTGAGCCATTACATGGCACCAATGACAACTTGCATAGCCAACACTTAGAAATATAGGTTTCTTTTCATTCTTTGCTTTCTTTAATGTCTCTTTATTCCAAGCAAACCAATATACAGGGTTATTTTCATGTTGTTTAAGATAAGGGCTTTTTTCGTTTTTAAGCTGATTAGTCATGATTAATTATTGAAAAATATTTATATTATGCTAATGTATTTACAAGCGCTGATTTAAATCAAATTGCGAGCGCTTAATAAATCCTGCTAAAGCGACTGATCTTAAATCACCACCGCTTTAGTCGGTGGTTTTTTTTTATATATCATATCAAAAAACCAGGTATTTGAACCATATTGTGCGCCTTGCAATAGCTAAAGCACTAAAAAGGAGAAGTGGAAGCTCATATTTTTCTCCCTGTTATATTTGAGCTTCTTTTCTCCAAACATTTTTGGAGCAAAATGAAAAAAAGAGAACTAATTGAAAGATTAAACCAAGGTCCAGTTATTTGTGCTGAGGGTTTTTTATTTGAAATAGAGAAAAGAGGATACATGTCTTCTGGAGAATTTGTTCCAATGGTTTCTTTGGAACATCCAGAGGCATTAGAAAATTTACACAGAGATTTTCAACATGCTGGATCGGACATTGTTCAGGCTTTTACTTATAATGGACATAGAGAAAAAATGCGTGTTATCGGTAAAGAAGAATTATTGGAACCTTTAAATAGAGCAGCATTACAAATTGCAAAAAAAGTTGCTCTAGGCACGCCAGAAGGAATTGAGCCTAACCTGATGGCCGGTAACATTTCCAATTCAAATATTTGGAATGATAAAGACACCAGTCAAAACAAAGAAGTTGAAAAAATGTTTTCTGAAATGGTTGGATGGGCCGTTGATGAGGGCGCAGATATATTAATTGGTGAAACTTTCTATTATGCCGAAGAAGCTTATACAGCTCTGAAGGTAATGAAAGAAAGTAAACTTCCCTGTGTTATTACAATTGCGCCCATGGGTGAAAATATTATGAGAGATGGTGTTTCAATCATAGATACTTGTAAAGAACTAGAACAACGAGGAGGAGATGTAGTAGGCATGAATTGTTTCAGGGGCCCTAACACGATGATGCCTTACATTAAAGAAGTTAGGAAAGTATTGAAATGCCATGTAGCTGCTCTACCTATTAGTTATCGGACAACAAAAGAACATCCTACTTTTTTTAATCTACCAGATAATAACGGATGCGCTTGTCACACACCTCACAAAACACCATTTCCTACAGCGCTGGATCCAATGCAATGTAATAGATATGAAATTAGAAAATTTGCAAAAGAAGCATTTGATTTTGGAATAAATTATTTAGGTGTTTGTTGTGGTGCAAATCCTATGTTGATTAGAGAGGTTGCCGAAGCAGTTGGACTAAAAGTTCCTTCTAGCAAATATAAAGAAAATATGTCTAGTCATTTTTTGTTTGGAACTCACGAAAGAATAGCTAAACACCAGAAAGAATATAAGGACAAGGCTTAGTGAAATTAAATTTATTAAATAATGTAAAAAATTTATGATTAAACAACTAGCAGCAAAAGATATTAAAAGTTATCTCATGACAGATCCTGACAGTGTATTATTAGATGTGCGTACAAGTGAGGAATGGGAAACGATAGGCAAACCAGAAGGAGAGAAAATAGGATTAAAAACTTATTTTTTGTCAATACAGTTTGGCAAGGAGAGATTTTTTAATGAAAATTTTGTGCAAGAATTTAAAAATTTAACAATAAGTCGAGATAGAAATATTCTGACCATTTGTCGTTCAGGGGCAAGATCACAGTTTGCTGCAGAACTTTTAAATAAAGAAGAAAACTACACTTGTGTTAATATTTCTGATGGATTTGAAGGTAATCAAGAAAATGTTGGTTGGAAAAGGTGTGGTTTACCTTGTTAAAAAGCGATTTAAAGGGCAAAAATTCGAAATTAATCCGTGGAGCTTTAAATAAAACTCAATTTAGAGAACAATCTGAAAGTCTATTTTTAACTTCTGGGTTTACATATAAGACAGCTGAACAAGCAGAAGCAATTTTTAAAGGCGATGAAACAGGGTTTCAATATACTAGGTATGCCAATCCTACAATCGATACATTTGAAAAAAGGATGGCAGTAATAGATGGTTCAGAAAGTTGTTTTGCTACAGCAAGTGGAATGTCTGCGGTTTTTGCCTCTTTGATGTGTCAATTAAAAGCGGGAGATCATGTAGTGTCAGCAACCGCTTTGTTCGGATCATGCAGAGAAGTTATAAAAAATATAATTACAAGATATGGAATAAAAGTTTCTTTTGTTGATGGAAAAAATATAGATGATTGGGAAAAAGAGATAAAAACAAATACAAAAATTTTCTTTTTTGAAACTCCATCCAATCCTTGTTTAGAAATAGTTGATATAGAAGCTGTTTGCAAACTTGCAAAAAAAAACAATATCAAAGTAGTTGTTGATAATATTTTAGTATCACCGGTTTTGCAAAACCCATCAAAATTTGGAGCTGATATCATTGTATATTCGGGCACCAAACATATTGATGGCCAAGGAAGAACAATGGGAGGGGCAATTTTAAGTTCAAAAAAATTTAGGGAAGAAATTTTAAAACCTTTTCTAAGACATACCGGTCCATGCATTAGTCCATTCAATGCTTGGATTCTATCAAAAGGATTAGAAACAGTTCAATTAAGAGTGGTTGAACAGTCAAAAACTGCTGAAAAATTAGTAGAATTTTTATCCAAACATAAAAAAATTGAATCAGTTAACTATCCGTTTAAAAAAAATCATTCACAATATACTCTTGCGAAAAAACAACAAAAACTTGGAGGAAATGTTTTAAGCTTCTATGTAAAAGAAAATAAAAAAGATGCATTCAATTTTTTAAATAATCTAAAAATGATAGATATTTGTAACAATTTAGGAGATACAAAATCTTTAGTTATTCATCCAGCAACCACAACACACAGAGTTTTAACTGATGAAGAGAGAAAAAACCAAAACATTCATGAAAATTTAGTGAGACTCTCTGTTGGTTTAGAAGATTTTCAAGATATCAAAAATGATTTAGATCAAGCTTTAATTTCGATATAAAATTGAAAAATTAAAGTTTTCATCCATTAAATGTAATTTAATGGAAGATTACTAGTTTGTTTAATCTCTTCCATAGCAAAACTAGTAGTAACATCTGATAGATCAATTTTATCGGTCAGTTTTACACATATGACATTAACACTAATACAAATTGTAATTCTATTGCAGAGAAAAAAAGTAGCTCAAGAGGAATGCTAACTATTGTAAAATTTTTGTTCGACGAGTTAAATTTAAAAGCCTAATGAAAAATTTTACTGTGTATATGGTGTTCTGCTAAATATTTTTTTAACATAGGGTTCAAAATCTTTAATTGTCAATGATTTAAAATTTGGATCAAAAGATTTTTGGTCCCATTTTTCACAAAACTTTGTAGTATCTTCGTAATACTGATGTCCTTTATATTTTTCTCTTTGGTTTCTATTGCCACCTAAGTGATGCGCATAATAATACATTTGAAATTCACCATGTTTCTCTATTATCCAATGTGTTTTTTCACTAACGTAAGGTTTAAGAACTGCCGCAGCATATTCAGAATGGTTTAATGGAGCTAACTCATCACCTATATCATGAAGCAGAGCAGCTACCACCATTTCATCATCAGCTTTATCATTTAAAGCTCTTGTTGCAGATTGTAATGAATGTTCTAATCTAGAAACTTTATAACCTTCTAAAGTTGAATTCAAACCGTTTATGAATTTTAAAAGCCTATCAGAAGTACCTTCGTTGTATTTTTTTTCATGTTTGGTTAATAAAAGATAATCCTCTTTTGTTCCATGTTTCATTTCAACAAAACTTACCTTTTTCATTTTTAGTTATTTGAAGTAGTGCTTAATAGTGATAGTTGTGTAACTTTGTCTTTTCCTAGATCGTCAATTATTTTAACAGGATAGTCGCCGGTAAAGTAATGATCGGTTAATTGTGGGTATGTGTCATTTCTTTTTTCAAAACCCATAGCTTTATAAAGACCATCAAGGGTTAAATATTTTAAAGATTTTGCACTAATAAAATCACATATTTCTTTAACAGATTTATTTGCTGCTAAAAGTTCTTTTTTTGTAGGTGTATCTACGCCATAAAAGTCTGGATATTTTATTTCTGGACTTGCGATTCTAACATGAACTTCTTTGGCACCAGAGTCATACATCATTTTTACAATTTTGTGAGATGTGGTTCCTCTAACTAATGAATCATCAATTAAAATTATTTTTTTATTTTTTATAACAGATAGATTTGAATTTAGTTTTAATTTTACACCCAGACTTCTAATTTTCTGAGAAGGCTCTATAAAAGTTCTACCAACATAGTGATTTCTAATTAATCCCAAATCAAAGGTAATACCTTTTTCTTGAGCATATCCAAGCGCAGATGCATTACCTGAGTCAGGTACAGGAACAACTATATCCGCTTCTAAATTATCTTCTTTTGCTAATTGTGCTCCAAAGTTTTTTCTATATTCGTAAGCAGTTTTGCCATTTAAAATACTGTCTGGTCTTGAAAAATATATATATTCAAAAACACACGGTCTAATTTTTTTTGGTGAAAAAGGCTTTAGGCTTTTTAGTTCATCATTTTCAACATATACAATTTCTCCATTCTCAACCTCTCTAATAAATTTTGCTCCTATAATGTCTAGAGCACAAGTTTCCGAAGTAAAAACGTATGAATTTTTTAATCTTCCAATTACCAACGGTCTAATTCCATAAGGATCTCTTACTCCTACAAGAGTATTTTGTGTTATCATTACTAAAGCATAACCACCTTGAATATGAAATATAGCATCGACAATTTTTTCAATTGTTTTAACTCTTTTTGATTTAGCTATGAGTTGAACTATAGTTTCTGTATCCGATGTAGTGTAAAAAATGGCGCCTTCTTGTACTAATTTATTTCTTAAAGTTATTGCATTAGTAAGATTTCCATTATGCGCCACACCAATTCCACCCGCATTAGTATCGGCAAAAAATGGTTGTACGTTTCTTAAAGCAGCTCCACCGGTTGTTGAATATCTATTATGCCCAATAGCATATTTTCCAGGAAGTCTATTTAATACTTTTTCTTTATTAAAATTATCACCAACTAATCCAAATCTTTTTTCAGAATGATATTTTTCTCCATCAAAAGATACTATTCCACAGCCTTCCTGACCTCTGTGTTGAAGAGCATGAAGCCCTAGAGCCGTTAGAGTTGAAGCATCTGGCGAGTTACTTATACCAAAAACTCCACATTCTTCTTTTATTTTTGGATTATATATCTTGAACTTTTTCTTTGGCATCTTCATATTCTTTTTCATCTGGAAATTCTTTTATAAGATAGTTACTACCTTTTTCAACCCAGGTAAAAGCGAATGAATCATCTAGATTTATTGGCCATTTATCCTGATTATAAACGATATGAGCAGCAGTGTATAAACAAACTATCACAACATAAGCTTTAATGATTCCAAAAAGAAATCCAAAAACTTTGTCAATTGTACCAATTCCTGAATATGAGACAGCTTTGCTTAAAGCCTTATTAATCAAGAGTATAAGAAAAATTATAACTACAAAAATTCCAACTCCCAATATAATATCTAAAACATATTCATTATCTATAATATCTTCAACATAAGGTTTTACTTTTGGAAAAATAATAATTGTAATAACATAAGCCAATATCCATTTTGCGGCTGATAAAATACTTAATACAAAACCTTTTAACGCTCCTTGTATTATAAACAGAATAGTTAAAATTATATAAATATAATCAAACAAAGTAACTTGCTCAAAAATATCCTGGATACTTTCAATCATTTAAATGGCTTAAATGTTAGTAATAGAGCAGGAAGAAGTGTTAAAACTGATATCATAGCCAACAACATTGCGATTCCTGTAAAAATACCAAAATATATAGTTGGTATAAAATTTGATAAAACTAAAATTGAAAAGCCAAAAACTATTGTAATTGAAGTGTTAAGAATTGCGATGCCAACAGTAGAATGACAAAGTTTAAGAGTTTTTTTGTAATTTTGTATTTTTAAAAACTCTTCTTTGAAACGATAAATATAATGAATACTATTGTCTACAGCTATACCAATGGTTATAGCTGCAATTGTGATTGTCATCATATCGAGAGGTATTCCGGCCAATCCTATTATACCTAGTATGAAAAAGGCTGCAATAAAATTAGGAACTACACCTATCAATGAAAGTTTAACATTTCTAAATAATATTAAAAACATTATAAATATTCCAACCATTACAAATCCTAGAGTTAAGATTTGTGACTTAAATAAACTTTGAAGTAAATTATTAAATAATATTAAAACACCTCCCAATTTAAATTCATCTTTTTTTAATCCTAGTTTGTTTATTAAATCATAATTTATTTGATTTATAAGATCATTCCTTCGAAGACCTTCTTGAGAGTCTTTAATTCTTAGGCTTACTCTAGCTTCTGAGTCTTTAATTGAAATGTAGGGATCTACAATTTCTTTTTTTATAGAATCTGGAATTTTTGAATACAAAACTCCCATTTCAAGAGTTCCTAATGGTTTATTATTATTAAGTTGAGTAGCTACATCTATAATTGATGAGAATGATAATACTTTTCCTATTGGTTCTAAACTGTCTAAATAATTATGAACTATATTAATTTTATCTATCTTATCTTTTGTAAACCAGTATTTTTCATCATTTTCATCTTCATCTCCCCAGCCATCTTCATCTTCAGTTTTTTCTGTTTTAGGAAATTTGATAATAACTTCAAGAGGTGTTGTGCCTCCTAGTTTTTCATCGATAAGCTTCATTCCTTTATAGATTTCAGTATTTTTTTTAAAATAATTGATAAAACTATTTTCAACTTCCAATCTAGAAATTCCTGTTGCACTTAAAATAATTATTATAACCGTAGTAACAAAAATAATTTTTTTACTGTATATTGATATGTTTCCAAAAAATGAAGTAATTTTTGAATTTTGTTCTTTCGACAAATAAACATCATCGCTTTTTACAAAATTTAATAATGTCGGAAGAAGAGTAAAAGTAATTATAAATGAAGTGATTAACCCTAAAGTCATCATCCATCCAAAATCAATAATAGGTTTTATTTCACTAAAAATTAATGACAAAAAAGCACAAATGGTTGTTAGTACTGTATAAATAATAGGCCAAAACATTTTTCCCGTTGTCATTAAGATAATTTTTGATTTTTTGATTTTTGGGAATTGTTTAGTTAATTGTAAAAATCTTGTGCTCATATGAATATTCATTGCTATTGTCAAAATTAACATTAATGCAATGAAGTTTGATGAAATAACAGTTACTTTCCAACCAAGCAATCCAAGCAAACCCATCATTATAACTACCGAAAAGAAACAGCTGCTTATTGGAACAATTATCCAAATAAGTTTCCTAAAAACAAACCAAAGTGTAGCAATTATAAATAAAAGAACCCCAAACCCAAAAACAACTATATCATTTTTAATATATGACATCATATCATCTGCTATCATTGGGATGCCTCCCAAGTGAATTTTGTTTTCTTTATTAAAGTCTTTAATTACTTCTCTTATTTCTAAGATATTTTCGTGGTTCTTTTTTTTTAATTTGTCTTTATATTTTTCTAACTCATATTTATTTGTAAATTTTTTTTTAGGATCTTTTGATTTTAGATAAACAATAATTCCACTTGTTTTTCCATCTTCACTTACAACAAAATTTCTAAATACCGGACTATTAACTATTTCTTCAAAACCACGTTTTTTATTAATTTCATCACTTGTTAATGTTTGAAAGTTTTGCAGTCTTTCCGCCAAAGGTTTATCTGTGCTACTTAAAAGAGGAATATCTAAGAGTGTAATTACATTATGAACCCAATCTAAATTTGCAATTTTAATTTTTAGATTTTTTAAATTTTTTATTGAGTTTTGGGAAATCATATCTTCCTCAGGCGTGTAAGTAAGAATTAAAAATTCTCTTGCACCATATCTTTTAGTTATTTCGTTTAAGTATTTAAGATCAGGATCACCTTCAATCAGTAGAGTTTCTGAAGATGCATCCAATTTGAAATTTTTTGAATAATATCCAAAACCAACCAAACAAATTAACAATATAACAAAAACTAGTTTTGGTTTTTCTATAATATTTTTTTGATAAAATTCAGCTAACATAAACTATTAGTTTATATAATCTAAATGACTAATTTTGAAGATCTTTAAATTTAGTAAACATTTCCTCGAATTCTAGGGTTATATTACCTGTTGGTCCATGTCTTTGTTTGCCAATTAAAAGTTCTGCTAAGTGAGATACTTCATTCATTTTTGCTTGCCATTCCGCATGCTCAACTGTTGCTGGTCTTGGCTCCTTAGCTTTTAAATAATATGCCTCTCTATATACAAACATGACCACATCAGCATCTTGTTCAATAGACCCGGACTCCCTTA
>Ga0257111_1001273_pt1 | contig 10241 bp, 10 predicted proteins | sample LP_taG_6_FD_191567 | JGI IMG/M metagenome (GOLD analysis project Ga0257111, IMG submission 191567) | Marine microbial communities from Northeast Subartic Pacific Ocean, Canada - LP_J_2015_P26_500m | ecosystem: Environmental > Aquatic > Marine > Oceanic | place: Canada: Northeast Subartic Pacific... | reverse complement strand
GTCATCGGGCTGCACGGCGCTCGGAGTGGTGTTGAACATGACGCTCTGTTCGAATGGGACGGACCGGATTTCAACTCATTCTGCAGGTCGGTCGACGTGGTACCAAGTCACCATCTCGCCGGTCTCCGCGTCCATGGCGAGGTCGGCCGAGTGCTCCCTTCCGCCATCGCTCCAGTCTCTACCGGCGGTCATGGTCACCTTCCCGTCACCGAGGTCACCGGGTAGCAAGCTGAACAGCTGGATTTCCTCCGATACCGAGAGTCGGTACCCGACCACTGAGTCGGGGTGCCAGGTGCCACCCGTGCCGGTGGAGATCTCGTCCTGCAGATCCGGGTATCGGGCCGGGTCGAGGATCCTGCCCTCCAGCAGAGCCAGCGTCTGCGTGCTCGGGATGGCATTACGGTTCCAAGTGACGTCCCCGTCGTCGTTCGAGCCCTGCCCTACTACGTCGCATCCGCTAGAGTCCGCCGAGCGCAGCACGAGCCAACCCGATCGGTCATCTTCGTCCACCCAAGACAGGTTCCACTCGGGGGTTCCGGTGGGCTGGGACCACTGGGCTTGCCAGAAATAGCCGCCACCGAGTATAGCCATCGCCGCGTCACTAGTCGAGTAGTTGGCCTTCAGGCACGCGATGGCCTCCTCGAGGTCGAAGGGCCTAATCTCTGACTCATCCCACATAGCATCAACCCAGTTTTTCTCCGTGGAGGAGCTTGGCTGATCCTCCCCCGCCATCGGCTTGAGGTAGTCCCTACTCCAATCGATCTCCGCGCTTCCGAGCGAACCCATGTTCTTCGATATCGTCATCGAGACAGTCAGCCTGCCCTCAGGGAGGAGTTCTTCAGACAACGAGCTGACGAGGAAGTTACAGTCGTTGGTTCTCAGGTCCTTGTCGAGGACGATGTCGGTCACCTGCTCGACTGGCCACGGACTGTCACGCTTGACTAGGATGCTGAGGTACGCGTGTCCGTAGCACTGGCCGATGTCCTCGTGCTGCATCTCGATAGGGTACACCAAGCCGTGAGTTTCGTGGGAGATCTCCGGCTTGACCTCCCACGTCCACTCCGAGTTCCAGTTGGATATGTCCGAGGAGGAGGCGCCGGCCTCCAGCACCTCGTCATCGAAGAACGCGCGCAGTTCTATGGGTGTCATCGGGAAGGCTAGCGTGGGCAGAATCGTGCCGAGACCGCCGAAGCCATCGAACCCGTAGGTCACTGCTCGCAGGTTGGTGGTGTGGGAGTCGACGTCCGTGAACGCCATCGTGGAGTCTGAGCGCTTCGAATCGCGGTCTTCCAACTCGACCCAACTAGTCGAGTCCAGAATCAACTTGTTGTCGGATAGAGTCCAACCGATGTTGCCGCAATCCCCCGAATCCCTCCACGTCCTGCCCTCGAAGTCGATGTCTAAGTCCATAGAGAGTCGCTTCTCCACTGCTAGGAAGCCGTCTCTCCCCAAACTGTCGGAGGTCGGTGACGCACCGTCTTCACTGCCGTGGGGGATCGCAACTTGACCGGTTCCGGTCATGACTGCCGTCAACTGCCCGCAGGCTTCGTCGAGGATGCCTCCTACGGGGTCCCGGATGACGGTCAGCATCTCGTCCCCCTCGATGCCAATGGTCGACTCTCTGACGTAGAAGTCCATCTGGTCACCGTAGTGCAGGGGCCTGGCAGCGAAGCCGGCGTTTTGCTGCAATACCTGGGTCACCAGTGCCCCGACTAGCAGCAGCATGATACTGACGGCCATGAGTGTCTGCCACCGCTCGCCTAGGGACGAGATGGTTGGGATAGTGATGACCAAAGAGGCCGCATCCTCCTCGGAGGTATCGGCGGGGGTGGCTGTCTCGGTAGTCTTGGTCGTAGCCTCTTCCTCAGTCTCGACCAACTCGGCCTCTACTACCTCGCCTTCCCACCATAGGCCCTCGTCCGCGGTCTCCTCGGGTGAATCCCCTCCACCCAACCTAGAAATCAGTCGTTCCACGGCCTCAGCGTGCTCTGTCCGCTCGGAAGCTCCCTCGGGGGAATCTGGGTCGCTCGCCTTCTCGGGGCCCTCGTCCATAATCAGGGCGTCAGCCGCTTCGGGTGAACCAATCTCTGGCTCGGTGACAAAATCACCCAGAATCCTGTCGACCAACTCCGATTTTCTGCCCGAGACTAACAGTGATTTCTCCTTGCAGATTTCCCGAAGCTCCACGACGGTCATCGACGACAGGGTGTCGCGGTCGAGTGAATCGTCTCCGGCCATGCTAGCGGAGCGGAATCCAGTGCCACAGCTTTCAACTCCTTCGGCGTAACGGGCACGCAGGCCAGCACTCGTGAACGAGGACTGCTTTTTCGGGGCAAAGAGTTGAAGGGTGGGCCCATGGCGGCGCAATTCATGGAACCTCGACTGGTGGTGCTCTCCCGGGGACCCGAGCTCTACAGCACGAGGAGGCTCGCTACCGAGGCCGAGAAGATCGGGTGGGCGGTTCGGATCATAGATCCCCTGACCCTCACCATAGTGGTCGGCGAGAAGGGAGGCAGGATTTTTCACGGGGGTTGGCCGGTCGAGTGTGAGGCCATCCTACCTAGAATCGGCTACTCGATCACCCGCAGAGGAGTTGCCATAGTACGTCAGTTCGAGCAGACCGGAGCCATTGTCCTCAATTCCAGCTATGGCATCGTCAGGAGTCGGGACAAGCTGATGGCTTGCCAGATGATGGCCGAGAGGCGCGTTCCCGTACCCATCACAGCCCACGTCGGCGCTTGGGAGGACACCGGGCGCGCGGTGAGTCGCGTCGGCGGCACCCCTTGCGTAGTCAAGTCCACGGAGGGGACGCATGGCTCGGGGGTGTTCCTAGTGCGTTCCGAACAGCAAGCTAGGCAACTGGTGTACCAAATGCTGGAGCGCGGGATGAGGCCGCTGGTCCAGGAGTACATCGAGGAGTCCCACGGACAGGACATTCGTGCCTTCGTCGTTGGTGGGGAGGTCGTCGCCTCGATGCGTCGAAAGGCGCACGGCAACGAGTTCCGCTCGAACTTCCACCTTGGCGGCTCGGTCAACGAAGTCAAGCTCACTCAGAGGCAAAGGGAGATTGCCGTTCAAGCGGCTGAAACACTAGGACTCGACCTCGCAGGAGTGGACATGCTCGAGTCCGTGCGGGGGCCTCTGGTTCTCGAGGTCAACTCGAGTCCCGGGCTAGAGGGTATCGAGGGCGCCACCAGCGTCAACGTGGCTGGCAAGGTGGCCAAACACCTCAATGCCCGATTCGAGGCTGTTCAAGAAGAGTATGCACTGAGCCATTCCGATGGCCTCGACACCGAGTCAGGCTAGTTCTCCAGCGCTTATTGAGTTGATTTGGCGTGGAACGGAACGCTTGCGAACGTCGCCCCCATGCGTCTTGGTTGGAGAAGCATTCAAGTCCCGGGGCACCTCCTTGCCCCCGTCCATTAGGACAGGGATGCACACGCCGTTCGCGGCGGGAGGCGAGTTGCTTTGCAGCGGGATGGAACAGACGGACCGGGAGATCGAATGGATGCGGGGAGGTTCGGCCGTAGGTTCAGCGCTGATGAGATAGGGTTCCATGACTCGATGCCATCAAGGTTGCACCGGCTGGCGGAACTCCCTTGGCACGACTGCTGGATGCAGCAACTCCGTGCCGAGAAGAAGAGCAGACACACAATCAGGGCTTACGGTGTCGCCGTGCGCGACTTCTCGACCACGCGTCTGCCGGGGGAGCCGTCGCCGGACTGGCCCGAGGTACAAGAAATCTCAGTCAGTTCGTTCCACATAAGGGCGGATCCGAATAACGGGAGAATGGATGCCTGGTTGAACGGGCTGGGCGAGCTGAAGCCCACCACGATTAATGCCAAGATCGCTGCCGTTTCCCACCTCCTCAAGTGGTTGGGCCATACGATCCCAGACTGGATTCAGCGTCCGTCGAGGAGCCGTTCGCTGCCGAAGACGCTTGGCAGGAGGGAGCTCCAGCGGCTCAGGCAGGCCTCTCGCGAGTCAGAGGACCCTTTGGCCTTCCCTATCTCCACATTGCTCTTGGACACCGGATTAAGGGTCTCCGAGCTGTGCGGGTTAGACGTCGATGACATAGACATCGAGGACATGTCGGCCCTCGTAATCGGCGGCAAGGGCGAGAAGGACCGCACCGTGCTGTTCACCGAGTCTACGGTTGAAGTGATAGAGGCTTGGGAGCCAATCAGGGACGTTAGGCTGTCGATGAGCGACGATGCCGCCCTGAGGGCCTTGTTCCTATCAAGCAGAGGTAGGCGCATCAACCCCCGCTCGATTCAGAAAATGATGGATCGGCTCGCCGACTCCGCGGACATACCGCGCAATCGACTGAGCCCGCACACCCTCAGACACACCTTCGCAACTGGACTGTTGGAGCGGGGAGCTGATCTAGTGACCATCCAACGCCTGCTTGGTCATGCCAGCATCGCGACCACTCGAATCTACCTTGAGATTAGTGATCAGACCCTGAGGGAGATATATCACAGGGCACAACGCAGCCCGACTCTGTCAGAAGAGCCCGCAGATAATCGCCCAGAGCCTCAGGTCGGGGAAACAGAGATTGCGCCCCGCACCCTCGAGTAATCAACTTCGGGACGGGTTCTTCTTGTTGATTCGTTTGTCGACGGCCTCCGGGCCCTTCCAAGTCCGATTGGCGTCCTCCTCGTATCCCGGGTGCTCAGGGATAGGGCAATGCTTGCCCGCCCTGCACCTGCTGCAGTTGTCTGGAGGTGGTCTCTCGACGACCTTCTGGAGGCGCCCGTACTTCCTCCGAGGCATGGCTCGGTGTTCGGAAGGCGGGACTTAGGGATTCCCACCGACGCGCAACGTTCAACCACGCTGGCTGGGACAGTCGACTGTGAACGAGCTTGAGGTTGAAGTGCAGGCCGGTCCTGTGGGTCTCGATACACAACGCTCCGTCCTCTACGCCCAAGTCATGGACGGAAAGCCCAGGATGTCGATAGACAGCGATGGTTTCCTTCAGGTCGATGGGGCCAAGGACGCGGCTGGGAAGGTCTACCTAGGCGACGTCGCTCAGGCGGCGCTCAGGTCCATGGGCACTCACGAGTCCCCGAAGTTCACCCGAGAGCCGGGGTACGACGAGCAGCGCTGGGAGCTGCTCTGTCACTCTAACGACCTGACCATGATAATTTCAAGTCGCCACTACTGGGGATTCGGTCTCTTGGCTAGGTGCTTCCTCAACGAGATCGTGATTGAGGGGGCTCTGCCTGTGCGTGCGAGGTGCGTGCACGACATCATGGCCACGCTAGGCAGGAATCCGTGGGAGGCGTCACGGGTCAAAGCATTCGAGAAGGCAACCGCGGGCACCATGTCCTCGCACACATCCAGTTGGGAGGACCTAGTCTCCCTAGCCAAGGAGGGCATGTACGAGGAGATTACTCAACTCCAGGACGCGGTTCGCAGTCTGAGGGGAGTGAGTGTGGACACTACAGAGCTGCTGGACGCAGCCGAGCAGGCGCTGGACGAGGCTCGGTCGGCACTATCAGACAAGAATGCGCCCGCTGTCGAGAGGGCTCTGAGCAGGGCGTCGAACGCAATCATACAAGCCGATCCGAGCACTGAGATCCGAAGCGCCGACCAGATGCTGATGAGAGACTAGATCCCTAGAGTCTGCCACATCCACGACCACACGCCGTACTGAGCGAGGTAGACCACTACGCTGAAGGAGATGCAGGCGAAGTAGATTGATCCCTTGGAGATCTGAATGGCGTCCTCGGACTCCTCATCGAAGTAGCGAATCAGGCCAGCCGCCTGCTGTATGCCGCTACCCTTCTTCTCCTTAGCCATCGAGACACCGCAACTAGAGTCCCTATTTCAACTCCGCGAGAGCCTCAAGAGATCGGTTCGTGCTACGGCTCTAGGGTCTCGATTAGGACGCAACCACCGTCAAGCTCCACTATCATCGATGCCGCGCCCACGGCGGTCTCCAGCCCTTCTGTCATCAGTATCTCACGACGGAAGCCCCCCGATGTCTGAAACACCAGCCTGTGGCTGAGGCGGTCTAGGACATCGTGAGTGACGACCTGCCACGTCCATTCGTCCTGTGATACGGTGACTAGCGCCTCGATGGGAACCAACGGCCCGTGCTCTGACCCTTTCTGCTTCGCGCGCTTCACCAGATTGCCCAGTTTCAACTTGGTTCCGATTTCGTCAGTCTTCGTAGGCTCAGCCAGTCTCTTGGAAATTCTGCGTCTCAAACCACCCATGTACATCCCATCTGCGGCAAACGCCGCGATTCGCCAGCGATTCCTGTGGGGTTTAACCGTTGTTAGTGAAGCATCGGTCGGAGTGGTGAAAAATGGAGTCCACAATAATTACCAACGCCGTCCAGCGAGCACTTGATGGCGCAGGCAAGAATCGCTGGCGCATGATGGATCGCGAAGTCGCTTGGGAGGATTCCGCCGCGGGCAGCGTACTTCTCAAGGCGGTATCTCACTGGAGGCAGGATTCCGATGCCTGGTTCCAAGGAGCCTACGAGAGGCTACCCGAGACCGTTCGAGTCAACCCGCTCAGAATTGACCGGGATTGGGTGGAGTCCTGGCTGAGTGGAGTTTCGGCAGAGAGGATATCGTGGTTCAGCGGTCCAGGCAGCGCATGGGAGCTCCCCTTCGAGAGGGGCAAGGCCGAGGGCGAGGTCAGGGTGCTGCTCAAAGCGCTTCACGAGACGGGTAGGCTGACTCGGCAGGAAGCTGTCTCTATGCTGCCAGTGATCGCGCTAGACCCCAAGCCAAAAGAGGTGGTCCTCGACATGTGCGCGTCTCCAGGGTCCAAGACGACCCAGATATGCGAGCACCTCGGCGGCGGTGGCGCTGTCGTAGCGAACGAGATCATGAGCGGTCGAGTCAACACTCTCGTCTCCAACGTCCAGCGTCATGCCTCGAGAACCGCAGTGGTGGTCCAACACGACGGTCGTCACATGCCGATGGTCCCCGAGGGTGGCTTTGACAGGGTCCTCGTCGATGTTCCATGCACCGGATCTGGGACTACTAGGAAAAATCCCGACGTCTGGGCCAAGTGGCTGCCCTCGTCAGGGCGATCGCTGCACGTGCTTCAGACCGACCTCCTAACAAGGGCGATTCGCATGACTAAGCGGGGCGGCAGAATCGTCTACGCCACGTGCTCGCTCGATCCCGTCGAGAACGAAGCGGTGGTGGCTCGTGCGCTCGAGGGAGGCGAAGTAAGAATCATTTCCGGGCATCGGTTGCTCGGGGGCGTTCCCTCCAAGCCTGGCTTTACCGAGTGGCCCCAACTCGACGACGAAGGGGATCCCGCTGAGGGGCTCGATGCTCCCGAGTCGATGATGCCTCCACTCGACGAGGGAATTCGCTCCAAATTGAGCCACTGCGTGCGGATCTGGAACGATGCAATCGATGGGGGTGGCTTCTTCCTCGCAGTGCTCGAGAAGAGCGGGGATGTCGAAAAGCCTGCCGTCCAACCAACCCAAGTGCTCTCACCCGACGAGGTCAAGCCGGACCCCGAGGTCTTCCCGCAGCCTCTCAACGAGGAATGGAGGCAGAGGCTGGAGACCGCATGGGGCGCCGTGCCCGTTAGCATGTGGATTCGTGGTAAGAGCCTGCTTTGGTCTACCGACGAGGTCCTTGGCATCTGGGAGTCGGAGCGGGGCCGCCGGGGAGGTCGCACTAGGGTGCCTGGCCGGCGCTGGCGCCCGCTGAAGGTGATTCATCTCGGGCTGATTGCCGCTAGGATCAGGCATGGCGAACTGGAGCGCATAGTGTCACGAGCCGCGACCAATCTGCTGCCCGAAATAGAGCGCGGCTTCACCGAGGTGGGTGATGAGGCGATCGATCGTATCCTGCTTGGCGAGGAGCCTCTGCCGGGGGAGCTTGATGGCTCTCTAGATGGCATCCGCGGGGGTCGCATCCTAGTTGATGAGGGGGGCACTTGCTTGGCCGCGTGGGTCGGTGCACGTGTCACGCCCATGGTCAACGAGGCTGAACGAATGGTGCTGAGGAAGATGCGTGGTTTGCCAATCGTCTCGGTAGAAGAAGAATAACAGGAATAAATTGTACAATCGAACACGAATTGCCGAAGATGCAGAGTATATGTTCAAGAACCTCTGCAATTAACAGCCAGCCCCGGTGATTGGAGTTGGACGATGTCGACCGGCGTATACTCAAGGTCTTGGAGGCGGACGCTCGGACCTCACTGAGGAGAATCGCAGAAGAGGTGGGCGTGGCTCTCGGAACCGTCAGCAACCGGGTACGACGGATGGAGGGCCTGGGGGTCATCCGTGGTTACACCGTCCTGCTGAACCCAGACAAATCTGGCTGGGGGCTGAGTGTGGTAATTGGGCTCAGGATACAGAAGGGGAGGCTGATGGAGATACAGAAAAAGATTGCAAAGGACCATCGCGTGTACGGGGTGTACGACGTCACCGGGGACTACGACTCGATGGTCCTCGCTAGGGCCCGCGACCGTGGTGACCTCGACGACTTCTCCAAGAGTGTGATGAGCATCGAGGGCATAGAGCGCTCGGTCACCCATCTGGTTCTGAACACTGTCAAAGAGATGCCTCCCTCTCTGCCCGAGGTATAATCAGCCAATGTTGGTGAGCACGCCCTGGATTATTGGCTTCAGCAATTGGGAATGAGGCAGCAGGGACTCGACGGTCCTGCCCTCGGGCTTCATCGCTCTGAGGAGAACCATTCGCAAGTCCTCGTCGATGGGGGCATCGAGCGCCATCAGCCGGTCCCTAAGGGAAGTCTGTAGATTGCCACCCGTACGGTCCCAATCCATCAGCAGGATTAGCGACGGTCCTCCATCGTTCGGGCGGGCGGCGCAGTACGACTCATACAGGTAGGCAACGAGGCGTGATCTGTCCCAACCCCTGTTCACCTTCTCGACGGTGCCCGAGAAGCCAAGTGCTCTCAGGGCTCGCTCGTCCTTGAGTCCCTCGACGACGACGGGGCAGCCCGAGCCGCCCTCGGCAATCGGTCTGTTCCTCAGGATAGCACTGGCGATTGCCTTGGCAGCGAGCTCGAATCTCGCAGCGCGGCCAGGCGGGACGGCTGTCCTCGCTCTCTGTCCCGCCCAATCGGGGAGTCCTTCCCTCTCGGACATCTCAGACCCCCAGCGAGACCTTCGCCTCGCTAGCTGTTACTCCCTTGACCCTGACTGCTTTGCGCCTGCTGGACGTCCCGCTTTGGAGGGAAATCTGCGGACGTTCCACTCCTAGGCTGTCGGAGAGCAGAGTTAGCAGTTCCGAGTTCGCCGCTCCATCAACGGGCAGCGAGGAGACGGAGACTTTGAGGCGTCCCCTCCACGGCTCGATACCAACAATACGAGAATGCTGTGCTGCGGGCCTAAGGTCAATTAGAATGAGGATGCCTTCGTCGTCCTCCATAATCCAATTCCCGGTCATGTTCGGGGCAAATCTCGGGGGCTGTGCTTGTAGTAGTTTTTCAGCCTGAGTATGGGGCCAGCCCAGAAGACCAACCCGCGACCCTTATGAGGGGATTTTCCCCCCGTCGGATTGGAGAGTTGCATGAGCGTCACGACCGTGCTTTTCGATGTGCTCTGGGATGAGTACATCCTGTGGTCTCTATTCGTCAGTGCCATCGCTTTCGGATGGCTGTACCACCACTCATTCTGGTTCCGCTCTTATGATGGGGAAGATCCCCCCAACGTCGACGGTCTGAAGGTAGGCGTGTTCCCCAAGCACAACGACGACATGCGGCTTGAGGTGACCTGGACAATCCTCCCCTTCCTGCTCATTATCTACTTGACCTACATCTCCTGGGCACCTCTCGATGCAATGTGGGCCTCTCCCGATGGAGGGGTTTACGGCTACGAGTGCGTCGAGGGGCATTACTCCGATAACCAGCTTGATATGGGCTCCGGGATCGTTACCTCTGACTGCTACCACATCATCGAAATCACCGCCCAGCAGTGGTTCTGGTCGTTCGACTGCCTGGAATTGGAGGACGATCTTTGTGACACGGACACGGACAGCGTCGAGGTTTACGGTAGTGTACCCATACTCAAACTAAAGGAGGGCGAGACCTACTTCGTAGTGATGGAGTCAGAGGACGTCACCCACGCACCGTGGTTCCTGAACCTCGGAACGAAGGAGGATGTGTTGCAGGGGCAGCAGACCACCCTCTGGCTGCCTGTCACGGAATCTGGCGACTCGATGATCCTGTGCGCTGAGTACTGCGGTGATGCGCACTCCGTTATGGCAGCGGTTCTGTCAATTCACAACT